>Ga0210019_1003747_pt1 | contig 13725 bp, 13 predicted proteins | sample CryGeyCG2114_020_2_FD_183969 | JGI IMG/M metagenome (GOLD analysis project Ga0210019, IMG submission 183969) | Groundwater microbial communities from aquifer - Crystal Geyser CG11_big_fil_rev_8/21/14_0.20 (SPAdes) (version 2) | ecosystem: Environmental > Aquatic > Deep subsurface > Groundwater ...
GAAGCCGCACCAAACTGACAGGAAGAGCAAATGTAATAAGCCATTTTTATGTCATCCCCGCGGAGGCGGGGATCCAGTCTAAAATTATCAATTTTTAAATAATGTAAATTATCCTCTAGATTCCCGCATTTGCGGGAATGACAAAGTACTTCTCACATCTTCTGAACTGTTTTTATTCCGAGTAAATAAAGCCCCTCTTTTATTATTCTTGCCGTACTTACCGTCAAAAAAAGTCTTAGTTGTTTTTGTTCCCCTCCCGATTTTAATATTGAATTATTCTGATAAAAAACATTAAATTGCTGTGCAAGGTTAAATAAATAAGTTGCGATAATACTAGGGTTTTGAGCAACAGCTGCTCGTTTGACATTCTCAGGGAATTGATACATAAACCTCATAAGCGCTTGTTCCTCATCATTCATGATTAAGTCCTCAGAGTAATTAAATACCATGTCATTTAAATTATTTCTCTCAAGGACACTCTGACAACGTACATATGTATATTGCAAGTATGGACCAGAGTTTCCTTCGAAACTCACTGATTCATCAAAATTAAATGTAATATTTCCGCCAATTCCATTTTTTAACAGTGCATATTTAATTGCTGCCATTCCCACAATTTCTGCTGTTGAGTTTTGTTTCTGTGTATCAACTCTAGCTTTTAGAACATTTGTTTTGGTTACTTCTTGCATTTTTTGCAATGCTTTTTTCTGTGTTTCATCCAAGAGCCAATTCGCAGTGATCACATTACCAAGGCGACTTGACATTTTGCCCTCTGGGACGTTGACCATTCCATGAAACACGTGAGATGTCTTTTTACGAAGCTCAGGATTAATAAGCTCAAGCGCTTTCATTACAACGGTAAAATATTCTTTGATTTCACTTCCAACCACGATAAGCGATTTGTCGTATGGAAAATCTTTATATTTTGTTGGAGCAAGTCCTAAATCTTTTGCCTCATAGGTAGGAAATCCCGCAGAATTAACGAATACACGAGTATGTAAACCATATTCCTCACCTTTAAAAACTATAGCACCTTCGCTTTCTTTAAAAATGTCCTTTTTTAAATTTTCCTTGACAAATTCTAGCCCAACTTTCCCCGCTTCTCGTTCAAAATAATAGTAGTCAAAGTGCGTTCCTAGCCGTTCATAGATTGTTTCGTAGTATTCAAGTGTCCACGTTCTGCTGTTTTCGTATAAATCGTGGATAGTTGGATCATTTGTATATACTTTTCTATTAATTTCTTGCATTTCTTTCTTTGCTTGCTCATTGCTTTCATAAGTTTGAGTTCCTAAGGCATACGATTGGCCCATGAATTTGGCTCTATCACTGGTATTCAAGGTACTAATTATTTGTATAGTCAATTCTTCTTTTTTCATCTTTTCTTGGGCTCCCCAAAGATATTTAGATACATGCATACCTACATCTCCCTGATAGTTTGCTCTTTTTACAATTGCTCCATTTACTTCAAAAATACGAGTGAGAGATTCACCGACGATATTACTGTACAGGTGGCCCACATGAAATTCTTTAAAAAAATTTGGATCGGTATATTCAACCATTATTTTGACACCTGCCAAAGAGTCAGAACTTCCCAGTTTTTCTTCTAATGGACGATTGAGCGCTTCAAAAATACAGTTCTTTTTAATCCACACATTAACAAATCCCGGCTTGATTGCCACACATTTTTCAATATTTTCATTGGATTGGACTGAATCTGCAATCTGTATTGCTATTTCGAATGGATTCCTCTTGAGCTTTTTCGCCAAAATAAGGGCAACATTGGAGGAAAAATCCCCAAATTGAAGCTGGGGGATGGACAATGAAATATCCCCACCAAAATCTGGTTGGAGCACCAAAACCGCCCTCGTAATTAATCGCTTAATTCTGCTTTCCATAATGGGTATATGATATCACAATTCTGTAATACATTTTTGTACGAGTTTACTCAAATTTATTAAATCTTGAACGTTAATTTGTTCACTGGTAGTATGCGGAAATTGCACTCCATCAGACAGATTGAGTGTCTTAATACCATGCTCATTGAGTACATTTGCGTCACTTACGCCAGAATGAGCATATATAACTGGTTTTATAGCAGACTGCAGGAAAATATTCGACACTAAACCAATAAGTGGATCTTTATAACTATGAGTGTATCCAGAGCAGTAGCCATTGAGTGCAAAAGTATATTTAACCTTATATTTAGTTGCATATTTTTCTGCCAGTTGCTTTATCTTTTTAAGATGTTGGTCAAATAACTTTTTACTGTAGCTTCGCACCTCACCTTGAATATGAATGGTATTGGGGATGGTATTGATTCCCGTTCCACCCTCAACAAGACCAACATTTATGGTTGTTTCATCCTTATCTATACTGCCAACTGGCAGTTTGGAAAGCATTTTGAATGCAGGTATAAATGCATTTATGCCAGCATTAGGCGTTGAGGAATGAGCGGCTTTACCTGTGAATTGAATATCAAAATTATAAATATAGGGAGAGCGAAGTATTATTCCACCCAACGGTTTTGCACTATCAAAAATGAGAGCTTTTTTTGCCTCAATCCATTCAAAATGGAAGTGCTCCACTCCATCCCCCGTTTCTTCCTTCACAGTAAAGAGTATTTCCAAGCTGCGATTGCAATTCGTATCAACCGCACTCATTATAGCGGCAATTGCAGCCTTATTATCAGCTCCAAGAATAGTTTTCCCATTAGATTTTATTATGCCATTCTTGACAATTGGATTAATGTTTTCTCCTGGTTGTACTGTATCCATATGAGCACAAAACAGTAATGGAACTCCTTTCACATTATTTTTTGCATATATATTTCCAACAGTATCGATCTTGAGCTGGAACTTATTATTAGTAAGCCATTTTTGCAAAAACAGACTTATTTGTCCTTCTTTACCCGAAGGGCTATCGATCTTGACGATGGACAAAAATATGTCTATGACATTATTCATATAAGTTATTATTCGAGTAATAATTACTCCAAAATGGTAATGGGTCGAAAATATTGATTTCAACCAACATACCCTCTTCTAAGTCCGATGCCGATAAACCCCGTTTTTTCTCATTACTGAAAAGTGTAATTAATTGGGGGAATTGAAATTTAATATTATTTCCGACTATTTTCATATACTCATTTTTTATTGTAAGAGTACAGAGGTTGTCCTCTTTAAAAGAGGTTTCAATATACACTTGTTTTTCAGAAAATCCAACTTCGTTTATTTTCATTATTTTTTTAATTTTCCCATTTGTAGAATATACTAAATGTAACGGCACTTTTTTTGTAAAATTTTCTCCTGAGTCGATACTTTTGCCAATTTGAGAAGTAATTGTTAATGATGAGTGATTAAGATATTTTAATATCATTTTACTTGTAATTAGTCCACCCACAATAAAGATAACGTCTTTAGTATCTTCTGCAATTTGTCTTAGTTGTTTTTCGTCCTCTTCAAGTGTTGTATTTTTATCAATATATGAAACCTTCCCAGTAGCTGTTAGAACAACTAATGGCGATCGTGTAAATGGTACATTTTGCATCTTAAGTCCGTTTAGGCTTGCTTTAGGAACCGCACGTAAACCGGCTAAATCCGAATTAATAATAGGTAGACCGCTTTGTAAAGCTGCATCAAACGCAATAGCTTCTTGACCAACTTCAACTGGCAATATTCCTCCGATTTTTTTTCCTGTCCGCTTAGAAAACAGCTTAATCATTTCGGGAATTTTTGCTTTATTTATAGGAGGTTTATCTGCGGGCCCCAATTCAGATGCAGTAACATAGACCAAATCAGATGGGAGACTGGCAAGTTCATTTAACTGAATTACTTTTATCCCCCTTTTTATGTATAAAGAATCTAAACAGGACATCTGGTCTTTGTATGACAGCCCCCCTCCACATGAGAGGATGCTAGATCCTAAAATAATTAACTTTGCCTCCTTATAGAAAATGGTATACATATTAATACTGTCTATGAACTAATAAAACTTCATCAGGGATTGTTTTCTGATGTCGATAAAGACGAGCGGGCTTGCTCACACCCTCAAGGACTCCTGGATGAGGATATAAACAGGTCATATTGAAAGGTATTCCACTTTTTTGTGCCATTTTTTTTGCTACTGACAATATTTTTCCTTCTCCAGGATCCTCTATACCTATTGTTGTTTGACCATCACTTTGTTGCAGATACATATAACTATAGCTAGCATCAGCAAGTTGAGTCCATGAAGAAATCATAGTTGTATTAATAATACTATTCCATAGTTTGTCTTGTTTTAACATTTCTAGGGTGTCTTCCAAGTCTAAATGCTTTTCGAACAAATTTACAGGTGTTATTATGTTTTCTAAAGGACTACCAAATTGAATAGGATTTATTTGTTTTTTCAATTTATTAGAGAACCAATCTTCTAATACTGAAGTCTTTTTTTTTAAAAACGTGGCGAGTTCTTTACATTGAACATCTGTAAGAACACCTGAATCATAATATTGTTTAAGATATAACAGATATTCAGGGTATGGGACATGCCAATAAAGCGAAACATCATGTTTCAGCGACATGCCTCCATTCATTAGTGCTTTAATGAATTTTGTAGTTCTTTCAATAATATCCACTTCATAGAGTGTTGGTTTTGGATTTAAGACTAATGAGTTTATTTGCTCATCCAATGTGTCTGGTACCTCACTTTCCAATAGTGAATGAACGTTTCCTGCTTTATCGAACCCTGAGATAGTTTCTTTCCCTCCAATACATGTTCCACCTACTATTTTTATAGTATGTGATTCGGGATCAATATCATCTCCCGCAGATCTTGTGCCAATAAAAAAATAGTTGTTATTTCCAATCTGTACGTCAACAAATGGGGCATAATTCTTATGATCAAGATATTCAGTACCCATTTTATGTTGTACGTCAAGACGTGCGAGTATATCGGATAATTTATGTCCCACTTGACGAGCTTCTTTGTGATCTGGCCCACCAGCAAGTTGCTTCAATGTAACTTGATTGTTACCAAAAAATCCACCTGAATCTGGCATGTCAGAAATTGGTATAATTGTTTGTTCGTTCATATATAATAATTCCAATTCATAATTGGTACAGATTATTTTTTAAATTGGGGACAAAGCCAATAAGTTTCTCCAAATTTACCTTTATTAACTTTTCCAGGCCCTCTCATGTTCTCAAATTTTTTATAAGGAATACTGTTAGTCCCTCCGGCTGCAACTCCATCTGTTTCATGAACAATGAATCCTGGTGGCAGTTGAATCGCTCCATCTGCTAGAGGCATAAGTTCAGTACAATTTCCTGAGGCAACAGCTTCTTCGAGAGCTTTTTGCCCCTCAATCCCACCGCATCCAGTTAAGGCAACAGCAAGTAAAGTGGTTGTTAACAAAAATTTTTGATAATTTTTCATATATAATTAAAATAATTTCTAAAAAAAATCCCTCCGATTCGGAGGGTTGAGTAATAGTGAAAGGGTTGTTTTTATGCAGAACAATACCTACTACTCTCCCTGTAGAGTCGCCTTAAAGAAGCTGATTGGGAAGTACTAATAGATATCATATTTTTAGATTATAAGGCAATAGCCTATAATTGTCAAATGCTTTTTGTTCGAAATGAATCACTTGTTATGATAATGGAGACGGATTACAATAGAACATATGAAAGGGAAGCTAAAACTTGTGGCTATTTTCGTCATTGCATTCGTCGTGTTTGTGGTAATAAAACTCTTATTTGATATTGCGGGAAAAAAGGAAGGAAGACTTCAAATAGAGTCAAAGCCGAGTGCGGCTGTTTTTTTGGATAACGTCATGAAGGGGAATACGCCTTATACAAACACTCATAAAGAGGGGGAATATATGTTGAAAATCGTCCCGGACGGAGTGGCTACACAGGCAGCATCCTGGCAAAAGAAAATCTCCATTTTCTCAGGTTCCCTTACCTATGTCGACGTACAATTGGAAAGCACAGATATTGGTTCATGGGCTGATGTATACTGGCTTACACGTCTAAAGGGGTTCGATAAGTCAAGTGGCCTGGTGGTAGAAACAGAACCCTCGGGAGCCCTTGTTTACATAGATAATGATGAAAAAGGAGTCTCCCCCCTTACGTTAGAAAACGTCACCCAGGGCAATCATGAACTTTCTGTATTCATGCCAGGGTTTAGTCGCAGGTCAAAAAAAATCAATCTAAGTCCAGGATTCCAGTTGCATGCATTTGTAAAACTGGCTCTTGACCCCAGTCAAAAATCCAAATATACCATAGAAGAGTCTACTCAACTTGCAACCGCTGCCGCATCTATAAATGAACCAGGAAATACAGTGAGTATCTTAGATACTCCCACGGGATGGTTGAGGGTCCGGGAAGAACCCACCCTTGCAGGAAGTGAATCGGCTCGGGTGAATCCTGGACAACGGTTTGAACTCCTCGAAGAACAAACGGGGTGGTTTAAAATACGGATTGATGGACAGAAAGAAGGATGGATTTCGAGCGAATATGCAAAGAAAAATTGATTTATTTCTTCCAAATAACCTTATTATAAAGGACGTACGAATAAGGGATAATGATGAATGTAATAATCGCTATTTTATACACTATCCACGATGAAATCGATATCATTCCTAATGAAATAATCTTATCTCCAAATAATTGAAGCATAAGGGATAACCCAACTCCCTGAATTATAATTGATCCTGAAGAAACGACATTAAATAATACGAATTTTTTTACATATCCAAACAAACCTCCTCCGATTTTTTTATCTTTGAAGCTCCAGAAATTATTAACAAAAAAATTTGTGATAATCGCTATTTCCGCACTCATCATATTTGCGGTTGTTTTTGCGATGTGGAATAAATTAATGAAGAGGTATGCGAATCCAAAATCAATACCAAATCCAAAGAAACCGGTGATAATAAATTTAATAAAAGAGGAGTGTGTAAAAACATAAAATAGTATTTGAGTAATATACCGAACTGAGTTTATTTTTGATTCTCCTTCTGTCCTATCGACAAAATTAATGGGTATTTCTTTTATTATTGCCTTTTGATTGTAAGCGTAATCCAAAAAAGCAATTTGAAAAACATAATCAGAATAATTTTTTAAGTGATTAAGTGACGCTTTAACGACCCAAACTTTAATCGCGCGAAACCCATTGGTCCAATCGGTTACGTCAAGACGCATAAATCCCAATCGCACAACCAAATTTCCGCAGACAGAAAATATTTTGCGATGCAGACCCCAGTTGGAAGGAATAGATCCCCCTTTGATATAGCGGGAACCGACAACAAAATCCGCTCCTTTCTCGATTTTTTCTAAAAATTGAGGGATTTCTTTTGGATTATGGGAAAGATCCGCGTCCATTTCAAACAGGACATAGGGGTTGAGTTTTTCAATTGCCTGGGTAAATCCGTGAATGTACGCTTTTCCTAGTCCCTCTTTTTTTGTACGGACAAGATATAACTTTGGATAGATTTCCTTCATTTTTTTGACAAGTTCACCTGTTTTATCCGGTGAACTACTGTCGATTACCATGATATGAATGTCCCATTTCGTAATTGTTTTCGAAACAACAAATAGCTGATCAATGAGATTTTTTATATTTCCCGCTTCATTATACGTGGGAACAATAATGACAGCTGTTTTCATATGACTGTTTTAAAATATTCTATAGCTAAATGGAGTCCTTCCTCAATGGATACGGACGGTTCCCAATCAAGGAGTTCCTTTGCTTTCGAAATATCTGGCTTTCGTTTGAGTGGATCATCCAGGCCTATTGATTGTTTTGCCAATAAACTGGTGGACTGAATTAAACTTTTTATTTTGTTTGCAATTTCTAGTATGCTCATCTCTTTTGGGTTTCCTAAGTTCACTACTTCACCAGTCTTTACATCTTTCGTTGCAAGAGCCCATAATCCATTCACTAAATCGGAAACATAGCAAAATGAACGCGTTTGTTCCCCTGTACCATAAATTGTTATTGTTTCATTTTTTAAAGCTTGTACGATGAAATTAGAGACGACACGTCCATCACATATATCCATTCGTGGCCCATATGTGTTAAAAATGCGCGCAATACGAACATTCGTTTTCTTTGTCCTCACATAGCTCATGCACATAGCCTCTCCAAATCGTTTTGCTTCGTCATAACAGGAGCGTACGCCGTTTGGATTCACATTTCCCCAGTACCATTCCACTTGTGGATGGACAAGCGGATCGCCATATACTTCGGAAGTTGATGCATAAACCAATAAAGCTCGCTTGTCTGTTGCAAAGTCAAGAGCTTGTTTCGTCCCCAGTGAGTTCACTTGCAGTGTCTCAATTGGATATTTTTTATACTGGATGGGAGAGGCAGGAGACGCCATATGGAAAACAATATCGATTGGCTGTTTAATGGATGAATAATCAAATGATAGAATATCCTTCTCTATAAAATGGAAAGAGGGATTGCTTTTCAAATGCGCAATATTGTTGGGATTTCCGGTAATAAAATTATCAATACCCGTTATCGAATGTCCCAGGCCAAGAACATGATCCACTAAATGAGAAGCGATAAATCCCGCTGAACCGGTAATGAGAATATGCATAGGCTATTATAATAGAACAGAACCTCTCCCAGTTGAGATATATGAAAATCCCAACTCCTTCATGGTTTTGGAATCATAAATATTGCGACCATCAAACACCATTGGTTGTTTCATAAGTTTTTTTACTTGTTTAAGATCTATATTCTTGAATTCGTTCCAATCAGTGAGTAGTACCAATGCGTCCGCATCTTTAAGCGCCCCATATGAACTTGCTGCGTAGGTCAGTTTATCCCCAAACAGTTTCTTGATATTATTCATTCCTTCCTGGTCGTATACTGAAAGTGTATATCCTTTTTCAAGGAGTGTTCTGATTATGTCAACTGAAGGAGCAAAACGGATATCATCCGTATTTGGTTTGAAACTTAATCCCCATATCGCTATTTTTTTTCCTTTTGCGTGAGCTACTATCTTATTTAAAAGGTTAATTCTTGCTTGTTCATTTATGGTATCTACCGCTTCCAAAAGCTGTGTATCAACTCCAATCTGTTTCCCCGTTGAGATAAGGGCCTTCACATCTTTCGGAAAACAAGATCCCCCATAGCCAACCCCTGGGTCCATAAAAATTCTTCCGATACGTTTATCCAACCCAACCGCATCAAGAACCATTTCTACATTGGCCCCTGTCTTTTCACAGTAGAATGAGATAAGATTTGCAAACGATATTTTCATCGCAAGAACAGAGTTTGAAGTGTATTTGATAAGTTCAGCGGATGCAAGATCAGTGATGACTTTTTTCCCTGGGATGGGTGCATGGATTTTAAGAAGCAAATCTATTGCTTTTTGTGACTCCGATCCAATGACGACCCGATCTGCTTGAAATGTATCGTGAAGCGCACTCCCCTCCCGCAGAAATTCAGGACAGGAAGCGACTGCAAACTGGACATCATTTCTCTTGACATTGTTAATTATTTCCTCGATTTTTTTATTTGTTCCAACTGGTACAGTGCTTTTACATGATATGACCGTGAATGGATTGGAAAGATTTTTCCCAATCTGTTCAGCTACCTGTAGTACAACGGAGAGGTCCGCCTCTCCATTCTCTTTTGGGGGAGTCCCTACAGTAATGAAAACAATTTCGCTTGAAGAAACTGCTTCTGCATACTCGGTGGTGAACTTCAACCGTCCCGCTTTATTGTTTTTTTCCAAAACCTCTTTGAGTCCTGGTTCATAAATGATGGGGTCTCCATTCTTGAGTCTTTCTAATTTCTCGGAAGTGTGGCCTATTACATAAACTGTATTTCCAAAATCAGCAAAAACACAAGCGGAAACTAATCCTACATATCCGTGTCCAACAATAGTGATTGTCATATGATGTTGAGTTGATTTTTAATAATGCGTAATCCTTCTTCAAAAGAATGCATTGGGTAAAACGTGTTTTTTTCGCTCCGTATGTCGCCATATCGTGGACCTTTTGCCTTGTTGGCAAAATACGTTTCATAGGTTGTCTTTTCGATGAGCGACTTGTCTAGGTTAAAAACTTTCGCAATCGTTGTTGCAAAATCAAAGGGAGACATGGCATCTTTCCCCACCAGGTGAAACAGTTCATTTGAAAAGTTGTCCATTACGTATCCTAAGCCTTGAGCGATGTCATCGATGAATGTCGGTACCATAAGCGAGTCTTCAACCATAGAAAGGGACTTGCCCACTTCAAGCTGAGATTTCAATGTGCGGAAAATATCTTTTTTTGGTTCAAACACACTGCGATAAGGATAGGAAATGCGAACAATCATTCCGTCTGTTCCCACTCTCTTTTCTCCCGCATATTTTGAAGCACCATAGACAGAGAGGGGGTTTGGGGTGCTTGTTTCCACATACGGAGGCTGTGTGCCATCAAACACAAAATCCGTAGAGATATAGATAAACTCTTTTTTTGCCGACAACACACTATCAAGGAGATTTTGAGTACCTGTTTCATTAATCAAAAAGGCTTTTTCTTTTTCCGTTTCTGCCCCAACAACATTTGTGTAGGCTGCTAAGTGGAGAAGGAGGTCGTAGGAGAGATTACCCACCAACTTATGGACAGAATCTTTATCAGTAATATCCATGTCTTTAACCGAAAGGGGAATGAATTCAAATTTTTCTGACAAGAGCTCCATAATTCGAGTCCCCACCAATCCACTTGCACCAGTAACTGCAATTTTTTTCATCATTTATATTGAGTATTGTAATAATCCTTGTATTCGCCGCTTTTAATTCGTTTCCACCATTCTTCATTTCTTTTGAACCACTCAACAGTTTCAACAAGCGCAGTTTCAAATGAATGTTTGGGATTCCATCCAAGTTCTTTATTGATAGTTGTCCAATCAATTGCATACCTTCGGTCATGACCTGGACGGTCTTTTATATATTTTATGACTGATTCATCGACTCCCATAATCTTAATAATTTTTTTAATTACATCAATATTTGAAATATCCTCCGTGAGTCCCCCAATGAGATAGGTTTTCCCAACCGTTCCTTTCTGGATAATTGCATTAATCGCCTCACAATGATCAAGTACGTAGAGCCAATCTCGCACATAGAGGCCATCGCCATAGATAGGTGCTTGTTTCCCTTCAATGATATTCGTTATCGCAAGAGGAATTAATTTTTCCGGGAAATGATAGGGACCGAAATTATTGGAACAATTAGATATGGTAAAAGGAATGTTGTAAGTGTCTCCATATGCACGTACTAAATGATCTGAGGCCGCTTTGGAAGCTGAGTAGGGGCTATGGGGATTATATGGCGTAGTATCGGTGAACTTTTCGCTTGAATCAAGGGGGAGCGCTCCGAATACTTCGTCTGTCGAAACATGATGGAAACGGGTGACCTTATTCTTTAACGCAGCCTCAAGCAGTACATAGGTCCCCACAACATTTGTTTGGACAAAAGGGGCCGCATCAAGGATTGAACGGTCAACATGGCTTTCAGCGGCAAAATGAACAATAATGTCCACGTTTCTCGTTACATCCTCAACCAAGCGCTTGTTGCATATATCTCCTTGAATGAAGCTATAATGGGGATTTTTCTCGACTTCTTTCAAATTTTCCAGGTTTCCAGCATAGGTGAGCTTGTCGAAGTTAATAATGGTGTCTGCAGGATACTTTTTTAGCCAGTACAGGATAAAATTTGAGCCAATAAACCCAGCTCCCCCCGTGATGAATAGTTTCATAGGCTTCATTATAACAAAAATCTTTATCTCGCTCTATACTCAACCCCTTTAGTGTTCCCTATTTTTGTTACCAGTTTTTTTTCGATGAGCTTTGCGAGATCATCGCGAAGAGTGCGTTCCGGTACTTTCAGAAAACGTCGCGCAGCAAAGTTAAGTGTTACTGTTTTATGTTCGCGGATAATATTGAATAATTCTTCTTGTCGTGCCGTCAATTCTTGCACTGCGGGAGGTTTGGATAACAGTTGTTCCAATTTGTAAATCATCACTTTCATCTGTTCAAGATAGCCCTTCAACATAAAGTGAAGGTACGCTTCTGTGTTTTGTAATCCCGAAAGAAGCACGTCGTAATACTGGTCTCTGTGCATATCCAAATATTCCTCAATCGTAACGGGAAAGGGGATCGTGTAGCGTTTATAGTTTAATATGGCGAGAATAAGAGCTCTTCCTACCCGTCCATTCCCATCAAGAAAGGGATGTATTTTTTCAAATACCAAATGAGCAATGAAAGCAACAACGAGAGGGAAATCATTTTGTGCGGTTATATACTCAATTAATTTATCCATCAACAAAGACACCTGTGTTGGCGGCGGCGGCATGTATACCACTACTCCAGACGCATTAAATATGCCACTCACTTCTTTCCGATAGGTCCCTTTGTCAGGAAATAGGTGTGTACCAACCATTGTGTGTATCTTTTGAATGAATGCATGATCAATGTGAGAGATTGAAGTGGTGTCAATGTATTCAAGTGCTCGCATAATGTTTGTGATTTCTTGTGTTTCTGTATCGACATTTTTTTCATTGATTGAGAATTCTGATTGTTGATTTCCCTCAATTCGAGCGCTGTAGAGCGAACTTTTCAATAAGCTATTTCTGCGAAGCGTAACGCTTACCTGTTTATGTATATCTCTTTTTTCTGCATGCAGCGCCAGGCTTTCTATCTCAGATAGAAGAGTGAGGATTGCAGGAGTGATAGTAATGGATGGTGGAATATTCATATATAAGCTTATTGTATCAAAAAATACCGAATCTTGCCGAATACCGCCAAATATCGCCGAATAGTTCCGAATACTGCCAAATATTGCTACCTTCCTGTCACGCCGAGCCCGTCGAAGAGTCTAGCGAAGCGTAAATCCAGCCTATGTTTATTTTGAGAGAAAGGGAGTAAAATGGGGGGATATGAAAAAAATTATTACCCAAGGTTTACAGATAGCCGTCATCAAAAATAATGAAGAAGAATATATTTCTTTGACTGATATGGCTAAGTTTAAGGAGAGAGAAACGACGGGGATTGTGATAGCAAACTGGCTTTCGACAAAATATACAATTCAGTTTATGGGCGCTTGGGAGCAAATATATAATCCACATTTTAATGTTATGGAATTCAATAACATTAAAAATGAGGCGGGGTCTAATGGTTTTATTTTATCTTCCTCTAAGTGGATCCAAAAAACGAATGCTATCGGCATACGGTCATCTGCTGGTAGATATGGCGGGACTTACGCTCATAAAGATATCGCCTTTGAATTTGCAACGTGGCTATCTCCTGAGTTCAAACTTTACCTTATAAAAGAATTCCAGAGACTCAAGTCCGAAGAAAACGAAAGGTTAACTTTAGGTTGGGATGTTAAACGACAACTAACTAAAATTAATTACCGTATTCATACGGATTCTATCAATGAAAACTTAATTCCTCAATCAATTTCCAAAAAGCAGGCCACTATTATTTATGCCTCAGAAGCGGACATCCTAAATGCAGCCCTGTTTGGTAAGACTGCTAAGGACTGGAGAGATGAAAATAAAGGTAAGGAAGGCAATATCCGTGACTATTGCGATGTTACGCAGTTAGTAGTGCTATCTAATCTTGAGGGTATTAACGCCGAGCTCATTCGGCAAAGCTTATCTCAGTCAGAAAGATTGATTAAATTAAATGAAATAGCTATTTCACAAATGAAAGCCTTGATGAGCAACTCCTCAATTAAAA
>Ga0210019_1003748_pt1 | contig 13723 bp, 12 predicted proteins | sample CryGeyCG2114_020_2_FD_183969 | JGI IMG/M metagenome (GOLD analysis project Ga0210019, IMG submission 183969) | Groundwater microbial communities from aquifer - Crystal Geyser CG11_big_fil_rev_8/21/14_0.20 (SPAdes) (version 2) | ecosystem: Environmental > Aquatic > Deep subsurface > Groundwater ...
TGACGAAGCTGGAGGTACGCGTGTCCGAGGGCCGTACGCTGCGGTGCTCGATGGACGTGAGTAAGCTCCTCATCCAGTAATGCTGCCTTACGAATTCAGCGCGGAGCGGTTCACCCGCTGGATGGCGTATGCGCTGCGGCACAATCCGGCGCGCTACGGCCTCCAGCCGGACCGCCACGGGTATGTGGACGTCGACGAGTTCCTCACGATCGCCCGCCGTCGGTACCCTCAGATGACGCCGGAGCAGTTGCGCCAGCTCATCCAGGACGGCGACGTCGGGCGCTTCGAGCTGATGGAGGGCCGGGTGCGCGCCCGCTACGGCCACTCCATTTCCGTGGATCCTGCCGGCCCGCCGGTCGAGCCGCCCGAACGGCTGTATCACGCGACCGAGGCCAGCCGGGTCGAGACGATCTTCAGCCACGGGCTCTCGCCGATGGAGCGACGCATGCTGCACTTGAGCGAGAGCCTCGACGATGCGGTGGCGGTTGCCCAGCGCAGGAGCAGCCAGCCGGTCATCATCCGGGTGGACGCGCTCGCGGCGTCCCGCGCCGGGGTCGCGTTTTATCGCGAGGGCCGCGTGTATCTCGCTCCGCACATCCCGTCCGCCTTCCTGCATCGCGAGCCGTTGCCCGCCGCCTCCGACACGCCCGCCGGCTGACGTATCAGCATCGATCGGGTACAATGCCCCTGATGACACGCTCCGATATCATTATCCTTGGAGGCGGCATTATGGGCTGCGCGCTCTCCGAAGAGCTCGCTCGCAGCGGCGCGCGCGTCACGCTGCTTGAGCAGAGCCTGATCGGCCGCGAAGCGTCGCTTGCCGCCGCCGGGATCCTCTCGGCGCAAATGGACGTGCCGCGCCCAGGCCCGTTTTTCGACCTGTGCCAAGAAGCCCGCCGCCAATACCCAGGATGGATCCGCCGGCTACAGCAGCTCTCAGGACAATCCATCGAGTTCCACGTCCGGGGGGTGTTGTACCTGGCTGTCACCAAGGAGCAAGCGCAGCGTATGGCGCAGCGCGCCACTTGGCAACGGCGGTTGGGGTGTCCGGTGCAGCGCCTCTCACCGGCCGCGGTGCGGCGGCTTGAGCCTGCGGTCGATGGCGCGTTCCGCGCGGGGTTTTTCTTTCCCAGGGAAGGGCAGGTAGATAACGCGCAGGTCATGGCCGCGCTGGCATCCGCCATCCGCGCCGGCCGCGTGCGAGTGCGCGAACGCCATCAGGTGCGTCGGCTCCTGATCCGCAACGACGCCGTGCAGGGAGTTGAGACAGACCACGGAATCTTCCGCGCCTCAGTCGTCGTCAATACCATGGGCAGCTGGGCCAACCTTGAGGGGAGGTTTCCCGTCACGATGCCGGTCGAGCCGGCCCGAGGCCAAATCCTATGCTTCACCGGTTCGCAGGGGTTGTTCCGCCGCCCGGTGATGACCGACCGCGCGTACGTCGTGCAGCGAGACGACGGGCGCCTGTTGCTCGGCTCGACGGTCGAGCGCGCCGGATTCGACAAATCGCTAACGGTGGACGGGATGCACGCAATCCTGTGCGGGGCCCGCCGCATTAGCACCCGGCTTGAGGCCACGAAATTCTTCGATGCCTGGGCCGGCCTGCGGCCCTACGCCGCCAAGCCGCTACTGGGGCCCACCCGGATCGCCGGCTTGCATGTCGCCACCGGCCACTTCCGCCACGGCATCCTGCTCGCTCCGGTCACCGCACAGCTCATGGCCGATCTCATCCTCACCGGACGCACGCGACTTGATTTGTCGCCGTTCCGTCACGTATACTAATCCCATTCCTGGCCTCCTTCCGCACCACGCCTTCGCCAGACGTTCAAGGGCTCCTTCGACAACCGTGAGGTGATCATGCTCGGAGCGTTCCTGGCACGGCCGGTTCGTGTGTCCCGCACGTTCGCGTTCAGCCTGCTCTTCCTCTTCTTGGGCGTCCACCACGCCACCGCCAGCGCGCTGACGATCTCCAACGTCGTCATTACGCCCATCGAGCACGGCTTGACCATCACGTGGACGACGGATGAGCCGGCCGATGGCCGCCTCGATGTCAGGAGCGGTTTCTCATCACTCGGTTTCTTTGAGAATGGCGGGTATCGAACCGACCACAGCATGACTCGCACCTACCCGACGATTCTTGAGGAGAACGAAAGCCGAGTTACCATTACGTCCCGCACAAGCAGCGGGATCACGGCCCAGGCCGGCCCCTTCATCTTCTATTCCAGTCCGGATATCACGCCGCCCACCATCAGTGGTGTGCAGATCAATACGTTGGGGGCCAACGCCGCGGTGGTCAGTTGGGCGCTCGACGAATTTACGGGGACAGGAACAGTGGACTATGGGCTGGACGGCGCCTACGGCCAGACGGCACAAGCCACAAGCGAGTGGTGCTTTGTCCTGCCCAAGTGCGTCACGCGGCATACCGCGGTGTTGACAGGCTTGGATCCGCTGCAGAATTACCAGCTTCGCGTCAAATCAGATGATGCCCACGGCCATGAGGCGGTTCCCGTCGGCAACCTGACCGCTTCAAGCTGGTCCCTCTGGACGCAGACGGTGTTCAAGCCAACGCCGTTGCCGTTCATCAGCGCGTGCGTCAGCGTCGGGGCCATGCCGGGATGCGTCCAGTACGTCTGGCCGCATGAAATGAGCTGGATCGGCAATGAGCTCTTGATTCACTTCAACGCGACGGCGGAGGATCTGACGCGCGGCGATCTGGTGTTTGAAGCCAACGTGATTTTCGTCGCGCAACATGAGGAGCAATGGGTTGACCTGGAAGTGGCCGCAGGGACAGATCCCTCGACTCTGGCGGTTGTCAACCCCGGCGGGGTGACGATTGACCGGGCCGGCCGCTACGCTGTGGCGGTTCCGGCCAATCTCTTTTCGCCTGGGGTCAACTACCTGCGGCTGCGCGGCCTGACGATCGACGCTGATGAAATGGGGTACGGCAAAGTGGCTCCGGTGGCTGTCTGGGATCGGCTCCAACTGCGCTTTGCGCAGCTCCAGCCGCCAACGCTGACGGATGAACAGCTCCTGGACCGTGCGCAAGCGCAAGCCGCGCGCTACTTCTGGGACCAGGCGTTCAATACGAACGGCTTCGTGCGCGATATCACCAACAGCTACCAGGCCAGCACCGCCTCGACGGGTTTTGGGCTCGCCGCGCTGGCGGTGATGGCGGAGCGGGCAGGGACGTCGCCTGAGTGGACGATCACCGCAGCACAAGCCCAGGCACGCGCTCAGCAGATCCTCGATGCGGCGGTTGCGCTGCAAAACCAGCAAGCCGCCAACCCGGAAGAGTACGGCAAGGCCGGCTTGCTCTACCACTTCGTCGAACCTGACGGCCGGCGTTGGAAGAGCATCGGTGGGGAGGCGTCCGACGTGGAAGTCTCCACCATCGATACGGCGATCTTTCTGGCGGGTGCCTTGACCGCCGGAGAATACTTCGGCGGCACCGTGCAGGCGCGGGCGAACGAGTTCCTCGACAACCTGAATTGGAGCTACTTCTTTAATCCCGCCACGCAGCAGTTCCACCACGCCTGGAAGCCGGAGCCCTTCAATCAGCAGGGCTATACCGTGATTCCTTCGGACGGGCAGGGCCGGCTCTCGAACGTGGAGTGGGACCGTCCAGGAGACGAAACACTGCTCGTCAACCTGCTGGCGCTGGCTACGGACCCGGCAAGCGCGGCGTTTCGATCCAGCCTCTACGCCTGGCCGCGCGTGACCCGCAGCTACGCTGGCTACAACCTGGTGAATACCTACCGCGGTTCCATGTTCACCTACCTCTTCGGCCATGCGTTCTTTGACCTGGACGAAGTCGGCGCGGATGATCCGGCCTCGGCCGGTTTCCCGCAGCAGCCATCGGTGGATTGGTTCATCAACGCACGTGACGGAATTCTCGCCAACCGGCAATATGTGATCGATCAAGCGGCGAATTTTCTCACGTACGGCCCGGAGCAGTGGGGCCTGGCCGCGTCCACCAGGCCGGACGGCACGTACTTCGGCGACAACGGCGCGAAGCCGGCCGAGTGCGATTTCAACTTGCAGACCGGCCAGTGCGGGCCCACGCCGCCAGCGCCTCAAAGCGGTGAGCCGCACCATGACGGCACGGTGCCGCCGTATGCGTCGATCGGCTCGATGCCAATCGTCCGCACCTCGCCCAGCGAGCTGCTTTCGAACAATCTCGGGTTCCAGGCGCTGCGCCACTACCACACGGCGCATTACAGCGGGTTATGGGGACCGTACGGACCGCTGGACGCGCTCCAGACCGAGCTGAGGAACGGCCAGCCTTTCACCTCCTATGGGTGGCTGTACGTCGGCATCGACGTGGGGCCGGAAGCGCTCTTGATTGAGCAGTACCGCTCCGGCCATGTGGCCGATGCGCTCATGCGCCATCCGCGCATCCGCCAGGCCTTGCACCAGCATTTCCCAAGCCTGCCCAGTGCCGCCCCGGTGCTGGCGGCGATCGGACCCAAGACGGTTGTGGAAGGCAACGAGCTGGTGATCACGCTGTCCGCGATGGATCTGGACGGCGACGCGCTGACGTTCAGCGCGCAGAACCTGCCCGCCGGAGCGACGCTCACCGGCGACACCTTCCGCTGGACGCCCGATTTTGCCCAGGGCGGCGCAAACTACCCGGTGACATTCCGGGTCAGCGACAGTGTGCTGACCGATGAGGAAATCGTGATCATCGCGGTCCAACAAGCTCCTGCGCCGACCAATTTCATCACCGTGCCGGCTCTTGGCAGCGTGGTCGACCGCACGCAGCCGATTGTGGTGCAGGGGACCGCCACCGCCCCCGCAGGTTCGTATATCAGCTCAGTCAGTTTCCGCGTGGACGATGTGACCAATAATCCCGCGACGTTTGTCATTGCGCAATCTCTCCTGTCGGTGCCGTCACAGCAGGTGTTTAATTGGGGAACGTCTATTTATGCGAACGCCGCCCCAGGCCATAAACTGCGCGTGCAAACGACCGCGATCGGTCCGACCGGCACCTCCAATCTGTTCACGCTCTACATCAACCCGGACGGCACCGTGGCCTCCTGCTACGTGCTCACGGCGGCCTATGGCACGCCCTACGCCGCGGATATCCAGGCGCTCAACGCGCTGCGCGAGCGCTTCGTGCCGATGGGGACGTGGCATCAGACCTACTTGGACTGGTATGACCGGCAAGGGCCTCGCATGGCCGCTGTCGTCAGGCGCTCTCCGTTCCTGCAAGGCCTGGTTCGTGGGCTGGCAAAGCCTGCGGCCGCGTTCGCCCGCTGGCGGCTCCAGGCCTCCCGGTAACCCTCCTCAACTCCCCGGCGCAACCCGCGCTGGGGAGTTTTAGGCCTAATCTTGACAAAAGAGTCATATTATCGTACCCTTGATACAAGACCATGAAAATCACCGCCCAGGAAGAGTATGGACTCCGGTGCCTGCTGCAGCTGTCACGCTCCACCCAGGGCCAGATCGTCCGGGTGAAGGACATCGCGGCCAAGGAAGGGCTTTCCAGCGCCTACGTGGAGAAGCTGCTGCGCCTGCTGGCGAAAGCCGGGCTGGTGCACAGCGTGCGGGGCATCCGGGGCGGGTACGTGCTCAACCGGCCGGCCACGGCCATGACGCTTGGGGAAGTGGTGCGGGCGCTGGGCACGATCGAGTCGACCGACCATATTTGCCAGTCGTTTACAGGCCAAGAGATGTCCTGCGTGCATTTTAAAGACTGCGGCATCCGCTCGGTATGGTCCGGCCTGACGACGTACATCCAAACCTTTTTAGATCAAACGACGCTGTCCAGCCTCCTTGAAAAGGAGTACGTGGTGGCCCAGCGCCTGGCCCAGCGGATCGTGATTACCGGACGAGAGGAACAACCGAGGCAAAGATGACAAAAGAGTCCAGCTTGCTGCACGTCGACAACCTGCACGTCACCGTCGATGACAAGCCGATCCTCAACGGCCTGACGCTGACGGTGGAGGCCGGCACCGTCCATGCGATCATGGGTCCTAACGGCTCGGGCAAGAGCACGCTGTCGTTCGTGATCATGGGCCATCCCAAATACACGGTGACGCAAGGCCGGATCCTCTATAAGGGCGAGGACCTGCTGGCACTCGCGCCCGAGGAGCGGGCTCAGCGCGGCATCTTCCTGGCCTTTCAGTACCCGACCGCGATCCCCGGTGTGACGATCGCCAATTTCCTGCGGGCAGCGCTTCGCGGCGTGCGGGGCAAGGACGTGCCGGTCAAAGAGTTCCGCGAGACGGTGAAAACGCACCTCAAGGCGCTGGGGATCCCCGAGAGCTTCATGAACCGCTACGTCAACGACGGCTTCTCCGGTGGGGAAAAGAAGCGGCTGGAGATCCTGCAAATGGCGGTGCTGGGCCCCTCGCTGGCGGTGCTGGATGAGACCGACTCAGGGTTGGATATCGACGCGTTGAAAACAGTTGCCGCGGGGATCAGTGCGTTGCGCAACCCGCAGCGAGGGATGCTGCTGATCACGCACTACCAGCGGCTGTTGAACTACATCAAGCCAGATGTCGTGCACGTGCTGGTCGGCGGCCGCATCGCCAAGACCGGCGGGCCGGATCTGGCGCTGGAATTGGAATCAAAGGGCTACCAAGGCTTCAAGCCGGCGACCGAGCCCGGGGACCCAGCGGAGCTGGGTGGGCGAGGAAGTCCCATAGCCGCAGGCGGTGGGACGGTGAGGAAATAACGATGAGCACATCCAAACCGCAAGTCAACGTCAACGAGGACTACGAGAAGCTCTACGGCTTCCACGTCGCCGAGCGGTCGGTTTTTAAGTCCGAGCCTGGCCTTGATGAGACGAAGGTGAAGCAGATTTCCGGCATGAAGGGCGAGCCGCCTTGGATGCTGCAGCAACGGTTGCGCGGCTATCAGCACTTCATGCGCAAGCCGATGCCGGTGTGGGCGAACACCGAGCTGCTGAACAGCATCAAGTTCGACAATATCTACTACTACCTCAAGCCCACGCAAAAGCAAAGCGAGTCCTGGGAGGACGTGCCGCCGGAGATCAAGGAAACCTTCGACCGGCTAGGCATCCCGGAGGCGGAGCGCAAGTTCCTGGCCGGGGTGTCGGCGCAATATGAGAGCGAGTCGGTCTACCACTCCATGCACGAGGACCTGCAAAAGCAGGGGGTCATCTTCCTCGACATGGATTCGGCGCTCAAGGAGCAACCGGAGATGGTGCAGCGCTACTTCGGCACCGTGATCCCTCCGGCGGACAACAAGTTCGCCGCGCTCAACACCTCAGTGTGGAGCGGCGGGTCCTTCATTTATGTGCCCAAGGGTGTGAAGGTCGCCATGCCGCTGCAGGCGTACTTCCGCATCAACGCCAAGAACATGGGGCAGTTTGAGCGCACGCTCATCATCGCGGATGAAGGAGCGGAAGTGACATACATCGAAGGGTGTACCGCGCCGACCTACTCGTCGGACTCGCTGCATTCGGCGGTGGTCGAGCTCATCGCGCTGCCGCACGCCAAGATCCGCTACGTCACGATCCAGAACTGGTCAAAGAACGTGTACAACCTGGTAACCAAGCGGGCGGTTGCGTATGAGGCGGCGACGGTCGAATGGCTGGACGGCAACCTCGGCTCCAAGCTCACGATGAAATACCCCGGCGTGTACCTGATGGGCCGCGGTGCGCGCGGCGAGGTGCTGTCCGTGGCGTTCGCTGGCGATGGGCAGCACCAGGATGCCGGAGCCAAGATGATCCATGCGGCGCCTGACACGTCTTCAGTGATCACGTCCAAGTCGATTTCCAAGGGCAGCGGCCGCACGACCTACCGCGGGCTGGTCAAAGTGTACCCGGGAGCGACGAACGCCAAGTCCACGGTGCGCTGCGATGCGCTGATGCTCAACCCGGAGTCGCGCTCCGACACGTATCCGACGATGGAAATCGATGAGAAGCGCGTGTCGATCGGCCACGAGGCGACCGTCTCGAAGGTCGGCGACGAGCAGCTTTTCTACGCGATGAGCCGTGGCCTGACGGAAGCGGAAGCCATGAACATGATCGTCAACGGGTTCATCGAGCCGTTCGTCAAAGAGCTGCCGCTGGAGTATGCGGTGGAGCTGAACCGTCTCGTGCAGTTGGAGATGGAAGGCGCCGTTGGGTGAGGTCCGCCATGGGGTTTGACCAGGCCGCACTCGATCAACTCAGCAAGGAGCTTCGGGAGCCGCAGTGGCTTACCGCGCTGCGCCGCACCGCATGGGCGCGGCACGCCAAGCTGCCCTGGCCGCATCCGAGCGACGACATCTGGCGCCGCACCGATGTCACCCTCCTGGACCCCTCCAAGGGCTTTGCCCCCACGCAACCATCATTGCTTCAATCCGTGAAGGTGAGCGACGCCCAGCTAACACAGTACATGCAGCCGCTGGGCGATGAGCGGCTGATCGTGCGGGCCAATGGCGCCTGGTTGACGCAGGACCGCCCGCGCGACCTCGCCGTCGAGGATTTGGCGCGCGCGTCCACGGGCGATGGCCGGCTGCTTCGGCAGGCGATCGAAGCGGACGGCTTGAGCGACGCCGAGCAAAAACTCACCACGCTCAATACCGCGTTCCACCACGACGATGTGGCGGTGCAAGTGCCCGCAGGCTACACCGGAGCCCAGACCGTTCGTATGGTTCGGCTCTTTTCCATCGCCGGCCAGCAGGCGATCTTCCCGCTGACCATCATCACCGTCGGCGCCGGAAGCCGCCTGACGCTGATCGACGAGTACGTCAGCCTGCCGGCGGACGGCGGCGCGCAGCCCCATCTAATCAACGCCCGCATCGAGCTGGTGCTGGAGCCGGGCGCGCAGCTGCACTACGTGCGGCTGCAGCGCTGGGGCAGCCACGCCAGGGAATTCCTGCTGCAGCGCGCCACGCTGGCCGAGGGCTCGACGCTGACCATGGCCAATATCAACTTGGGCGCTGCGCTCTCCAAAGCGCATATCGTGACCAAGCTGACCGGGCCGAATGCCTCCACGAAACTGTCCGGCTTCGTGTTCGGCCACCACGCGCAGCACATTGACCAGCACACGCTGCAAGACCACCAAGCGCCCAACACCACCTCCGACCTGGCGTTTCGCGCCGCGCTCCAGGATCAGAGCCGCATGATCTACACCGGATTGATCCGCATCGCGAAATCGGCCAAACAAACCAACGCTTACCAGGCCAATCACAACCTGCTTTTGAGCGAAGGGGCGAGGGCCGAGACGATTCCGATGCTCGAAATCCTGGCCGATGACGTGCAGTGCAAGCACGGCGCCTCCATCGGACCCATCGATGAGGAGCAGACCTTTTATCTCATGTCGCGCGGCATGCCGCGCGCCGCCGCGCAGCGGCTGATCGTGATGGGGTTCATCGAGCCGGTCATGCAACAGATCCCCTTTGCGCCGCTCCAAGAACAGCTGCGCTTGGAAATCGAAGGAGAGCTCCATGCCTGACGCCACGACCGGAACGTTCATCGCGCTCGCCAAGGCGAGCGATATCCCGGTCGGCCAGTTCAAGCCGGTGCAAACGCACGGCAAGCATCTGCTGGTCTGTCATACCGAGACCGGATTTTCCGTCATCGATGATACGTGCACGCACGACGATGGCCCGCTGGCCGATGGCTGGCTGGAAGGGAACGCCATCGAATGTCCGCGGCATGGCGCGCGCTTCGACGTGAAGACGGGTAAGGTGCTGTGTTTGCCAGCCGCGGTGCCGATCAATGCGTACGCGGTGAAGGTGGACGGCGATGAGGTCAAAGTGGACGTCAACCAGGTGATCCCAAAACCGTGATGTTCGACGTCAAGCGCATCCGGGCGGACTTCCCGATCTTGAACCGCAAGGTTCACGATAAGCCCTTGGTCTACCTGGACAACGCGGCCACGACGCAAAAACCGCGCCAGGTGATCGACGCGCTGGTGAATTACTACAGCCGGTACAACGCGAACATCCACCGCGGCATCCACGCGCTGGCGGAAGAAGCCACGATGGCCTACGAGCACGTGCGGGAGGAGACCGCGCAGTTCATCCATGCGCCCTCCAGCCGCAGCATCGTGTTTACGCGCAACACCACCGAGTCGATCAACCTGTTTGCCAACGCCTGGGGGCGCTCCAACCTTAAGCCAGGCGACCAGATCCTGCTCTCGGAAATGGAGCACCACTCCAATCTCGTGCCGTGGCAGCTGATCGCCAAGGCCACTGGAGCGACGCTGGCGTTCGTGCCAGTGACCGACGAAGGCCGTCTCGAGCTGGGCGCGCTTGACCGGCTGTTGACGCCGCGCACCAAGCTGGTGGCGATCACGCACATGTCCAATGTCTTGGGCACGATCAACCCGATTGCCGACATCGCGCAGGCCGCGCACCGTGTTGGCGCGCTGATGCTGGTGGACGGCGCGCAAAGCGTGCCGCACCTGCCGGTGGACGTGCAGCGCCTGGACTGTGACGTGCTCGCGTTTTCATCGCACAAGATGCTCGGGCCCACCGGCGTGGGCGTGCTGTATGCCCGCGAAGAGCTGTTGGAATCAATGGACCCGTTTCTGGGCGGGGGAGAAATGATCAGCGATGTGCAGCTGACCGCTTCCACCTGGAACGAGATCCCCTGGAAGTTCGAGGCGGGCACGCCGAACATCGCCGATGTGATCGCCTTCGGCGAAGCGCTGGCGTATTTGCACCGCGCCGGCATGAGTGCGATCAACGCCCATGAGCGTGAACTTACCGGCTATTTGCTCAAACGCCTCAGTGAAGTGGACGGAGTCACGCTCTACGGCCCGCGGCAGCTCAGCGAGCGGGGCGGGGCGGTTTCCTTTAACCTGAACGGGCTGCATCCGCACGACGTCGGCACGGTGCTGGATGCCGAAGGCGTGGCGGTCCGCGCGGGTCATCACTGCGCGAAACCGCTGATGCGGCACCTCGAGGTTGCGGCGACGGTGCGCGCCAGCGTCTACCTCTACAATACGACCGAAGAGATCGACCGGCTGATCGAGGCCATCCGCGCCACACAGGCATTCTTCGCCAGGTCGGCGCACGCGAAGGTGTGAGCATGGTGGAGCAGCTGGACGAGCTGTACCGCGAAGTCATTTTGGACCACTTCAAAAATCCGACGCACACCGGAGAGCTGCCGGAGGCCCAGGTCAAAGTCGACGGGGCGAACCCGCTGTGCGGCGATGAGCTGACGTTCCACCTAAAGCTCGACGCTGGCCGCATCGCCCAGGTCCGCTTCAAGGGCAAAGGCTGCGCGATCAGCCAGGCGGCGGCGTCAATGCTGGCGACCCAGCTAGAAGGCAAGACCACGGCTGAAGCGCAGCACCTCATCGATGCGCTCAAGAGGCTCATGCAGGGCCAGGAGCCGAACCCGTCGATCGATCTTGGCGACCTCGAGGCGCTGGCCGGGGTGCGCAAGTTCCCGGTGCGGGTGAAGTGCGCGGCGCTGTCCTGGAACGTGGTCGAGCAAGGGCTGAAAGCGAACGCTGGAGACTGACATGGCCGTGACCGAAGAGCAAGTCATGACGGCGATCAAGCCGGTCGAGGATCCTGAGTTGCACTTGGGAATCGTCGATCTTGGGCTGATCTACGGCGTGGACATCAACCCGCAGCCGGAAGGCGATGACGTGAAGCTCACCATGACCTTCACGTCGCCATTTTGCCCGTACGGCCCGCAACTTAAGGCAACCGTTCAGAAGGCGGTCAGCCTCGTGCCTGGTGTGAAAAACGCCGTCGTCAATATCGTCTTCACGCCGCCCTGGGATCCGCGCGAGATGGCCAGCGAGGAGTGCAAGATCGCGTTAGGCATCGGCGACTGGGAGGATGAAACGACCGACGAATCCCAAAATCCAGAGAGCCAGCGGTAGAGTTCGAAATCCCGCCTGCGTTTTCCTCGCACGTAAGTCTTCGGTATTACCTGGTACAATAGGGTTGAGAAACTTTTGATGGCAGCCCCATTGCGCCAGCCCACCTTGGAACGCGAAGGCCTCACCGCCGCCCGCTCGGTGAGGTGGAACCTCCCCACCGATGCGCTGATCGAGGAAGCGCTGCGCCGTGGCGAAGGCGAGCTGGCGGCCAGCGGCCCGCTCGTCGTGCGCACAGGCTCGCACACCGGCCGCTCTCCCAACGACAAGTTCATCGTCCGCGAGCCTGAAAGCCAGGCTCACATCGCATGGGGAGACGTCAATCGTCCCTTCGATCAGGGCCGGTTCGACGCGCTCCACCGCAAAGTCCTGGCGCATCTGCAGCAGCGCGAGCTGTTCGTGCAGGACTGCGGTGTGGGGGCCGATCCCGCCTACCGGCGCACCGTGCGCGTGATTACCGAAACTGCCTGGCACAGCGCATTTGCCCGCACGCTGCTGCTGCCTGGGGCCGACGGCAACGGCCATACGGCAGCGCCCGATGTCACGGTGTTGCACGCACCGACATTTTTCGCCGACCCTGCGGCGGACGGCACTCGCTCAGCCACCTGCATCCTCCTGCATTTTGGCAAACGCATCGTGGTGATCGCCGGCACCGCGTACGCCGGCGAGATCAAGAAGTCGGTATTCACGATGATGAACTACCTGTTGCCGCTGCAGGGGATCCTCTCCATGCACTGCGCGGCCAACGTCGGTCAGAAGAGTGACGTCGCGCTCTTCTTCGGGCTCTCAGGCACCGGCAAGACCTCGCTCTCCGCCGATGCGCGCCGTACGCTGATCGGCGACGACGAGCACGGCTGGAGCGACCGAGGCGTGTTTAACCTCGAGGGCGGCTGCTACGCGAAGATGATCCGGCTCTCGCCGACCGCCGAGCCGGAGATCTACGCCACCACGCAGCGTCCCGGCACGATCCTGGAAAACGTCGTGATGGACCCGCAGACCAAAGTGCTCAAGCTCGACGATGACTCCATCACGGAAAACACCCGTGGGGCCTACCCGATCCGGTTCATCGCCAATGCCAGTGGGACCGGCATGACCGGGCATCCGTCGAACGTCGTCATGCTCACCTGCGACGCCTTCGGCGTGCTGCCACCCATCGCGAAGCTCACGCCGGCTCAAGCGATGTACCACTTCCTCTCAGGCTATACGGCGAAGGTTGCCGGCACAGAGCTTGGGGTGACCGAGCCCAAGGCCACGTTCAGCACATGCTTTGGCGCGCCGTTTATGGCGCTGCAGCCGGGCGTCTATGCGAAGCTCCTTGGGGAAAAGATCGCCAAGCATCGGGCGGCCTGTTGGCTGGTGAATACCGGTTGGACCGGCGGAGCCTATGGTGTTGGCAGCCGCATCAAGATTGCCTACACCCGCGCCATGGTCGATGCGGTGCTGGACGGAGCCCTGACAGCAACGCCAACAGCGCGCGATCCCATCTTTGGCCTTGAGGCGGTCCGCCGCTGTCCCGGCGTGCCGGATGAGGTGCTGGACCCTCGGGCCGCCTGGAAGGATACGGCCGCGTACGACGCGAAAGCGAAGGAGCTCGCTGCCAGGTTCCGAGGGAATTTCATCCAGTTTGAAACCGGAACATCAGCCGATGTGCGAGCTGCTCAACCCGTCGCTTGACGTGAGTGGTGAAGCAAGGGTACGCTAGGCTTTGGAGGTCCACGATGCCGCTCGACCAATTCTTCCAGACCATCCCGCTCCTGAAGCGCCTCACCCCGGCTCAGCGCCAGCGCCTGGCCGCGACCTCGAGAGAAAAGCGATATGCGAAAGGCGAGGCGGTTTTCCGGCAAGGCGAGCCGGCTGAGGCGGTCTGCATTGTCAAAGAAGGCCGGGTGCATCTGATGAAATTTCTCGACGGCGGCCAGGCCTCC
>Ga0210019_1003750_pt1 | contig 13721 bp, 12 predicted proteins | sample CryGeyCG2114_020_2_FD_183969 | JGI IMG/M metagenome (GOLD analysis project Ga0210019, IMG submission 183969) | Groundwater microbial communities from aquifer - Crystal Geyser CG11_big_fil_rev_8/21/14_0.20 (SPAdes) (version 2) | ecosystem: Environmental > Aquatic > Deep subsurface > Groundwater ...
TAACAGAACCATTCAAGACGAGTTTATAGACCAGCACTTGATAGGGTTAAAAGAAACTGATAAATTCAATCATAGCATGATGGATTATTTAATCTGGTACAATACCAAACGACCGCATTGGTCGCTCCAATTACTCTCACCGGTGGATTATTTACTTAAAAACAACTATTTGTCCAGAATGTGTTGGACTAATACACCCTATGGCATTTCCCGCTGTTTAGTGTTAAAATAAAAATACCAATTAACTTTATGATTAACATATTAAATATATGATGGCAAAAAATCCAAAAAAAGAATCTATCACATGGTCTTTCAAAGAATATGAAAAATATGAACGCGACAGGGGATGGTACTTATTGGCTTGTATTATCGGGGCATCTCTCCTTGTTTATGCCATATTGACAAGTAATTTCCTCTTTGCTTTAATCATCATCATGGTCGGCATGGTCTTAGTCATCAAACATCACAACGAACCGGATAAAATCGTCTTTGAAATAAACAATCAAGGAATTAAATTCAATAAAAACGAATATAAATATAGTGACATTGAAAATTTTTGGATAATTTATCAACCGCCTGAAGTAAAAAATTTATATATAAATTTCAAATTCTCATTAAAACCAAGGCTGTCTATTCCCATCAATGACGAGAGTCCACTTGCTATAAAAACCTTTTTAAGACAATACTTAGCGGAAGATCTGGAGCAGGAAAATGAACCGGCTTCAGAGACACTTGGCAGACTTCTAAAACTATAAACAGAAATTCGCCGCTATGGTGAAGCCAGCTAATCCAAAAAATGAGTGCCAGTTTGCCCGCCGTTTTTTTGTCCTCATAGCTCAACTGGATAGAGCGTCAGCTTGCGGAGCTGAAGGTTGGAGGTTCAAGTCCTCCTGGGGACAAAAAGACGGTAGGTACACTAAGATATGATAACTCTCAACACACCCATAGAAAATATCTCCCCGATTGCGGAAAAAATCGCTGCCAAACTAAAAAAACTTGGCATAAAAACCGCGTGGGACCTTTTACATTACTTTCCTTTCCGCTGGGAAGACTGGACTAAAATCAAACTGATAAAAGATATTGAGCCTAGCACAAGCGCTACTATCAAAGGCCAAATCGAACTCATCCAAAACAAAAGATCAAAATGGAAAAAAAAATTGGTCACTGAAGCTATCATTACTGATGGAACAGATCAAATCAAGGCCGTTTGGTTTCATCAGCCGTATTTAATTCAAAATCTCCATCCAGGAGACCGACTTTATTTATCAGGAAAAACGAGTCTTAAAGAAGACGGCTTACAATTTGTCCACCCAAATTATGAAAAGATTACCAGATACAAAACTACTACCAATCATACGGCAAGAATTGTTCCAGTCTATCCATTAACAAAAAAAATCACTGCCAAGCAGTTGCGTTTTTTAATCAGTAAAATTATCCATCTTGCCGGAAAAATCCAAGAATGGCTTCCATCAAGTATTATTGCAGAAAATCAATTAAATGTATTGCCCTTGGCTATTAAACAAATTCATTTTCCTGACAGCCAAAGCGCGCTCAACCAAGCCAAAGACCGCATAAAATTTGACGAACTCTTTATTCTTCAACTGCGCGCCAGCCTCGCAAAAATTGAGCTGAAGAAAGCAAACGCAAATCCCATTAAATTTCAAGAAAAACAGACTAAAAAATTCGTCCAATCTCTGCCTTTTAAATTGACTGATTCTCAAAAAATAGCAGGGTGGGAAATAATCAAAGATATTGACAAAAATATCCCTATGAATCGGCTTTTGGAAGGAGACGTTGGTTCTGGCAAGACTGTCGTCGCCTGCCTGGCAATATTGAATACGGCGTTAAATAATTATCAAGTCGCCTACATGGCGCCGACTGAAATTCTCGCCAAGCAGCATTTCACTACTTTTTGCGGCCTTTTCAAAAATCTGCCAATTAGAATCGCTTTATTGACCAGCAATAATCAATGCTATGTTAAAAATACGAAAATATCCTATCCCGCAAAAATTTCCGATTGCAAACAGAAACGTAAAAATATATACCAATTAATATCTTCCGGTGAAATTGATTTGGCTATCGGCACGCACGCGCTTATTCAGGACAGAGTAATCTTCAATAATCTTTCCTTGGTCATCATAGATGAACAGCACCGTTTTGGCGTCAGCCAGCGCAAAGCGCTAAAACAAAAAAATAAAGAATCATCAACGGTTCCACATTTCCTTTCTATGACGGCTACTCCAATACCTAGATCTCTGGCTATGACCGCCTATGGCGATCTTGACTTATCAATCATAAACGAGATGCCCAAAGACCGCAAAAGAACAATCACGGAATTCGTCCCGCCTGAAAAACGTCCTGAAAAATACAAATTTATTTTAGAAGAAATAAAAAAAGGCAGACAATCATTTATTATATGCCCGTTAATTGATCCGTCAGACAAACTTGGAGTAAAAGCCGTCAAAGATGAATATAAAAGACTTACTGAAAAAATATTCCCCTACACTAATATCGGCCTGATGCATGGACAATTGAAACCCAAAGATAAAGAAAAAGTTATGACTGATTTTTTGGCTAATAAAACTAGCATACTGGTTTCAACTCCTGTCATTGAAGTCGGAATTGATGTTCCAAATGCAACGATTATGCTAATAGAGTCGGCTGAAAGATTCGGTCTTGCAGGACTGCATCAATTTCGCGGGCGAGTCGGCAGAAGTAAATACCAATCATACTGTTTCTTGCTCACCGAGTCAGATACGAAAGAAACCATAGAAAGAATGCATAGCTTGATTCAATTTGACAATGGCTTTGAACTTGCTGAAAAAGATTTGGAATTCAGGGGTCCTGGAGAGATTTACGGCATAAGGCAATCAGGATACCATGATCAATTTAAAATGGCCAAATTAACCGATTACGCAATAATAAAAAAATCAAAAAAATCAGTTAACACTCTTCTTGGCGAGGATCCTAAACTGTTAAAATATCCGCTGATTTTAAAAAAAATAAAAGAATTTGAAACTTCTATCCATCTAGAATGAATCCGAATCAGCAATATAAATAGTAAATAATAAGCAATCGGTGGTAAATATTAAAACACCACTCCCGCAGAATGTTTGTTAATATATCAATCCATAATTTACTAATTTGCTTTTACTCCTTCCCAAACTCCTTTCTTATCACGCCCGCCAACTCTTCCTCGCTGATAAGAGAGTCAACTTTGCTGTTGCCAATAAACAAATAAGGAGTGCCATCCACGCCGAGCTTCTGTCCATCTTGAAGACCTTGGCCCAATTCCTCGATATATTTTGAAGAATCGAGGCATGTGTTGAACTGCTCCAGGTTAAGACCTAATTCAATGGCGATCTTATTATACATATCCCTTGATAATTCATCTTGGTTCACAAATAGATAATCGTGGTATTCCCAAAATTTGCCCTGCTCTTGCGCGCATCTTGCCGATAAAGCCGCGTTTCTCGCCTGCAAATGCATAGGATTTGGAAAATCCTTCCAAACCAATCCTATCTGACCATCAAAATCAGCTAAAACTTTTATCAACGCGCTATACATATCAAAGCAATAAGGACACTCAAAATCGCCAAACTCCAAAACTAATAAGTCTGCTTGCCCATCACCACGCACTGGATCGCTGTCTCTTAAAAAAGACATATAAACTTCCTCCGCCGACGTCACCATCGGATCTTTTCCATTAATATTGCCCGTCTGATTCTGAATGTTGGTTTGCACAGAATTTGCATTTGGCCGACTTACGAAAAAACCAGCAATCATAAAAACAAAAAAAACGCAAACAAGCAAAATGATTGATATTATTATAAAAGTAGTGGCTGATATTTTTACCATATAAAATTTTTATTGAAAAATCACAAATCAGGATCATCTTAATTTCATAGAATACAGTTTGCTTGTAAAATTATCCCAAAAGAAAAGCTCCGTTCCGTCATCGCTGAGGAATATTTTTTTTACTTGAAATTCATCCAGCTCCTCGCTGTAAACAGGATAGGCAATTAGTTTACTGATGCCTGTCGTTAAATCAATTTTATAGAAGACATCCGGTTCCGTATTTAACAAATCCGGATAAAGGCCCGCCCCTTCAGGCAAACTAATCGGCACGGCGCAATAAACCGTTGTATTATTCATTCCAAAGACACATTTGTCAACCCATGTAGAAAGCCCAAGACTAGAATTATTACGCCCTATGTTGTCTCCCTGCGCGTCAGCTATCCACAGTATCGGATTATAATTATTATTGCTGTTAACCACATGATAAAGTATCATATCGCCATGTTTTGACCACAAACCCTTAAAATTTGAACCTTCCACTTCAAGAGATTTAAAGTTCTCATCATTCAGGCCGATAAAAAAAATTTCTTCCCTGTTCAAGCCGATTGATTTTCGATACAAAGCAACAACCTCACTTGTCGGCGACCAACTTACTTGGACGCTATTCCTCTTGTCTCCAATCGGTTCTATCGGCAAAGCGCGGCTCCCGTCGCTATCTGAAACAACAAGCCAATTATCATCTTCATTAGCGCCAATATATTCGTAGGCTATCTTGTCTGAATCTCCGCGCCATGCCGGCTCGGTAACTCCTACGGGCAGTGTTATTTGTTTATCTCGAGCTATATCATAATAAATATTCGCTCCATCTGGATACTCTAGAATAACTTTCTTGCCATCGGGCGACCAAAAAATCTCTTCAACATAAGGAAATTCTTTATCTGAAAGCAATGTCCTCTTTTTTCCATCAAGTGCAACCCAATAAAATTTATTATCATCCGAACTCAAATAATTCAAACTGTTCCCCGCGAGATTGACGTCTATAAACTCTTCATCAATAACGCTGACAACTTGCGTTAAGGAGCCATTCGCAATATTGCCAATTGTATAAGTTTCTTCAAGGCCATATTTGTCGTCCATGGTTGCTTCGTCCCCGCTTGTCCCTTGCGGCAATATCCCTCCTGATGTCATTTTCCCCAGCTCTCCTGCCGGCCCAACTTCCGGCAATTCTCCGCCAATAACTACTGCCTCATCAGCTTCTTCATCTGGTGTAGCCGCGGACCTGAAAAAAATTAACCAAAAAACACCAAATAACAGACAAATGCCGATAATTAAAATTAAAAACCCGAGAATTATTCTTTTATAATTTAACATAAATAAATAAGCCGCAAGACACAAAATATAAATAAATTCCATCTAATAACCAAAAAATAAAATAACACTCCAAAATTGCAATTCAACTGTCATGGCATATGCATGTTTCGCGGATTAAACTATTTCCACACGACCTCATCAACCAACCAATCATCGCCCGCCAATATTAGGTAAATTTCAACGTTCTGGTTATATATTTTTGATCCACTGCTAGCCATCTCTTCCATTCTGGCCGACGCTAAAAACGCTATCCGTGAATCAGATTGATATAAAACATCCATTCTGAAAACGTTGGTAGTCACTTTCTCTTTGTTTAGCGCGATATTTTGCATGTTTCTGTCAATAAAATCATCGGCCCAAGCTCGCATACTGGCAGTCATCATCGGCTTTAAATCCTCAATGTTTTGGAAACGCGCTTCTGTTGAATAAGTGCCAACCATCTCAATAAAAAATTTTGCCCTATTTTTCGCGGAAATTTTTTGCCTCTCGCCTTCAGTTATTTCCGTATTCTTCTCTCCAACTTTGACTGCGTCATCATCTTCCGATTCAAGCCCGTTAATGACTGCCTGGCTATTCTCATCCTCTTGCAATAAATCAACCGTATCAGCGCTACTATTGCTATTCATTCTATTTATGACAAAATAACCTATCACGCTCAACATAACAACTACTGCCAAAATAACCAGCCCAGTAATAATTTTATTTTTTGTAGTCATGCTTTTAATAATAATTTTCTAATTTCTGATCTTCAATTTCTCGCCCTGACTCGCTTCGATAGAGCCGCGGCGAAGCGGACAGTCCACAGCTTCTGGAATTTTTCTATCTTCTCACCTCTTGTTCTCTCTCAAATTCATTTTTGGCTTCATCAATCTCAAGCAACTGTCTCGGGTCAGAAGTAATGATCTGATCCTCCACATAAGAAGCGATAACTTTGATGGCAACGTGTTTTGAGCCGGCAAAGAATATGCCTTCGCCAACTCCTGACTCAAGCAATAAATATCTTTCGCCCTGCGTCAACATAAAAGTATTGGCAACTATCTCAATAGCCGCGGTCGATTGCCTAAGCAAAATCTGAATGGCGGAATTAGTCACAATCGCTTTGCCGTATGGAGAAATCAAAAAATCATTTACGTCCTGCGTAATCGTCGTTAGGCCAAGATAATATTTACGGCAACGTTTTGCAAGCGCAAAGATGAATTTGGCGCTGTCTTCATATTGCATCAGCCACCAGGCTTCGTCCACCACTAGTATTCTTTTTTTTAATTCGCTCCTTACTATATTCCAAATATAGTTGATAACAGTATAAATAGCAATGGGCCGTAACTCATCTTCCAAATCTCTGACTGAAAAAACAACCAGTTGATTCTCAATGTTGATATTCGTCTTGTCGTTCAATAGACCGCCAAAAGTTCCTTTGGTATATTTACCCAGCCTGTTTGCCATCGCATGGCCGCCCTCAAGACCCTCCAGAACCTGTTCTAAATCCGACAAAGTCGGCACATTAACTTGCGACAAATCAGACTCCGGAGTAATGTCATTTTTCGCATAAACTTCAAGCAAAGCTTTATCCAGCAGAGAATCCTCTTCGTGGTTGATTTCTCCTATCATTAATCTAACCAGCCCTTTAACGGTGATCACGGCCGAACGTATAATATCTCCAGCCTTATCCCCTGTCATAAGCTTTTTAGGCAAATCAAACGGATTTATTTTACTATCCGCGTTAAGCGAAATACTTATATAGGTTCCGCCAACAGCTTCAGCTAAATGCTGATACTCTCTTTCAGGATCAATGACTATCACGTCTGTTCCTTGCATCATCGTGCGCAAAATCTCCAATTTTATAGCGTAGCTTTTGCCAGCTCCTGATGTCGCAAAGACAACGGTATTCGCATTCTGTAAAGAAAAACGGTCAAAAAGTATCAGACTGTTGTTATGTCTGTTAATGCCATACAGAATTCCATCATCTGACGTAAGCTCCGAAGACACAAAAGGAAAGGTGGAAGCGATCGGAGAAGTATTCAGGTTTGAATATACTGCCAATTCATCATGCGATAACGGCAAAGTGGAATTAAATCCTTGCTCCATCTGCCACATAGACCTTCTTGTATATACCAACTTCGCGGCAATAGTTGATTCCGTCCATTCAAGGGCTTCCTCTAATTTTTTCTGGGAATCACTATAAATAGTCAAATAAAGTCCAAATTGAAAAAAGTGTTCAATGCCTTGTGTAAGATCATCGCGCAGTTTTTCAATATCCTGATAAGCGGTTTCCTGAAGCGGATCCCTCGGAGCTCCTTTTTCTTTGTCAGCCATAATTTGCGCTCCAACAGTGCCGATCTTTTTCTTCAATTGTTTTAGCACAATTCCTGAAGGGATTGGGAAAAAATACATGGCAATGTCCATTGTAAAGCTAGAATCAATCAACTCGTCAAACCAACCGACTGAAATATACCTTGGATAGGTAGTCACAAATATAGTCGCGACGAATTTATCGTCCAATTGTAAAAAAGACGATTCTACTCTCATCGCCGCTGGGGCTATCAGGTCTTTTAGTCTAATAACGCCGCGGTAATAGGCCTTTTCCGCTTCCAAAACATCCTTTTCTTGTTCTATAATTGTCTCTTCACTGACAAAACCATTTTTAATACCCTGGCCGGCATAAATTTTTTGTTTTGTTTGTTTTTCTATTTCTGCTGGATTAAACATATTTATCACTCTATTCTCAATTTCCCGACTTCAATCATTTTTTCACGCTTGGAAGTCTCCGGGTTATATGTATTATAATACAGTTCTATCAAACTTTGCGTATCAAGAATCTGGCTGTTGATCATCATACTGGATAAACTGCCGCGCACGACATTCACGCGTCTGTCAAGTTCTTGTTTGAATTTTGAAAACTGCTCTTTCTTCAGACCGATCAGCCTGACGGCCTTGAAAGAATCAAAAAACTTGCCGACTGCTCCCTTTTTCTTCTCACCTTCCTGTGGATTATAGGCAACGACAATATAAAACTTCTTGGAAACAATGTCGCTTAACTCCACCAATTCTCCGACATATTGCCTGTACTCTTTTATCTGAATTTTTAAAAGCTCATTAATCTGTTCTTTCTCTTTTATTTTCAAACTGTCAAGATAATTTTTTATATTAAGCCTTCTTGACTGAATAACTATCTGCACTGAAAAATCAAGCGAGTTAATAAAAGATATGTAGCTTTGAATAATAGCATTCTGTTCTTCTGCGGATTTTAGCGCGAAGTTGATTGATGAGACAAGCAAAACTTGAAGCATGGTATTATCCTTCATTATCACTGTATTGTCATGAATCTCGGAAATATTAATATACTCTTGCGTGGAGGCTCTTGTTTTTGCCTTTCCCTTGCCTTGGCTATAAGGCATATAATCTATTCATTAATTGATAAACTATTGCTGATAAATTCATCACCCTTCATATATTCCGCCAGTATCAACTATCAATGCCAGTTCCGACAGGCGTTTTTGATTCATCGTGGCTTTTCTTAAAGTAAAATCAGATTTAATTTCTTCCTGTTTATCCCCAATGTGTCTCAATGCCGATAAATCCGATTCAGTAATCTTCTTGCACCACACTCTCGCTTTTGGTCTCTTAACCGCTTCTATGACACTCGCCACAAAAGGGTAAAAGTGCTTGCCGTTTATTTTTATAAATCCAAAAATTACAATTGAAATTGCCGTAAAAAAGCTCACAAAGACAAATGTGCCTGTATCCAGTAATTTATAAGAGGAAAAAGCAATCACGCCTCCAATAACAATCATAATAAACTGGCGCGTAGTAATCGGCCCAATGATTCTGTCTTCAACATCAATAAATTGCGGGGCGACAAAACGATCCATAATGAAATATATTAAATATAAATCGCAACATGAGTTAATAAAATTACGGCTGCGATCTTGCATTGCCTGGCGCACCACGCATTAATAGCTTAATCTTTTATTCAAATCCGCTATGGCGTCAAATTCTTCTTTGCTTAAATAAGACTGACGAGCTTGCTTTCTTTTGGCAATAATATTTTCCACAGCGGTTTTTTCCGCCATACTAGCAGCGCCAATCAAAAGATACAGACCATAGACCGCTGAAGACTGCCATGCTTTAATACCCTCGGCTTTCTTCATAATGGATTCATCCTCCAGCAGATCTATTTTTTCAGCTACGCGCCATGCCGCCTCATGCGGATCCTTGCCGAGCCGCCTAAAATTTTCCAAAGTTAATTTCTTGATTTCTTCAACCGGCCCGATGGCTTGGTGCCACGCTGAAGACAACTCATCATTATTCTCCGGCTGATATCCCAATTGATCAAATCTTGGCAGAGACGGAGCTGTATGCTGATTAGCCGCATAGCTTGACTGCCTGCTATGGCCCTGGCTGACGGTCTCATCACTTGTCTTCCTGCCAGTGATGTTAGGACCTGAATGTTGCTCCACTAATGGCACATTGCCTGTTCTAATAACTTCTTCCACCGCGCTACTGGCGCTCTCAATTAACTCAATAATTTTATCCGTCTGCTCTCTTGTGCTGTTTGTGCCGCCAAACGCCACCGGCTTTTGAATCGCCTCCATGGTCGCCGCCAGTCCTCTGATATTCCTGAACCGAGAAATTATAATGGAATGTAAATTTTTTTCGGCCGGTTGTGCTTTGATCCAGTCAACTTGCCGCGTAATCGCCTCTGCGGCTTGGTCAATAAAATTTTTGATTGCCAAATTTTTATCCGACATGGCTGTTTTTTTTTCTTGCTGAACGTCTTCTTCGTCATCAACTGAAAAATAAAAATTCGCTGGCGCGACAATTGGAGCTCTTACATTGACAGGCGTATGTTTGACAAGAGAATCCTCGCGGATCATCACCTGATCCCCAATTAATTCCCCAAGTTGGCCGTTTTTCAACAGCTTAAAACCGCCCTCGCGGGTCTTCACCACTATTTCATTTTGTAAAGAATCTTTGAGCATGGGTTAATTATAGCAAAAAAATTATAAAATCAAAAATTTTAGACGCTAATCCTTGCAGTTAGTAACTTTTCAAATACCATAACTAATTTTCAATTTTCAATTTTCAAACAATGATTTAATTTTTTAATTTTCAATTATTTAAATATCAGTTTCTTTTTTCAATTTTTACCATTTTTATCCTCATATTCTTTTTTCTTTAGTGAAAAAATAATTTTATTAAAAATAAGCGTCAACTCATGAGTCTCTTTCCATAATTTTCTTAGCTCATCTTTATGTTCTAGATTTGTTCTGGCCAGTAATTCCATCCAATATTTTGTCTCCTGAATTTCTTTTTTGCAAATAAATATTTTATTCTTAAAATCTTTTTTAGAAGAAGCATTATTAGCTTCGCAATAATTAGCGGCCACGCTAGTAACCGACCTGCTCAATTGAAGAATAATATTTCTATTAATATCATTGCCCGTAATCTTAATTAATAAATCAAGAACATCCTTACTTAACTGTTTTGTTCTTGGCTCTAAATCATAAATCATAATAAATTTGATAAAATAATTGAAAAATTAATTCATTAAAAATTGTTTGAAAATTGAAAATTGAAAATTTATTCCATATTCCATCTGAATTCTCCTGTCTCCTCGTCCCCATAGGCGATAGTCTGATATTCCAGTTCCCCGGCTTGGCGCGCCAAACCGCCAACCACCACCCCGATCATAGCCGCTTCTTGCGGCCGCTCAATTCAACAATTTTTTATCCTGCGGATTTTTTAAATAATTTTTCCTGGTGGAAACTCTTTTGCCAGTTTCCTGCTCCAATTTTTTTCTAGCATCCCCTGCTATCTTGCCGCCTTTTTGAGCAACGCTTTTATTTTCTAAAAAACCTTTGGCGTCTTTGACTCTGGTAATTTCAGTGGTTGAGGCTTCGCCGAGCATAGTAAAAATCAATTCCAAATCGTCCATATGATCTCTCAAATTTTCCTTCTTCAAATTCTTAAATTTTTTATACTGGCTGGGCGTCATATCAAATGTGGCTTTTGATATTTCAGCCGTCAAAATTTCATATTCTTTTTGCTCTTTAATCTCTCTTTTTTGCCATTCATCCGTCAGCGTCTCTCTGACTTCAATGCCTCTCATCCTTTTGGCTATCCAAGAATCAGTATACCCCTTGGCTTTGTACAACGCTCTTGTCCTCTTGGTGGCTAATTCCGGATCTTCAATTTCTTTGACTCGCTCGTATCCAACCCTGGCAAGCCAGCGCTTAAATGGCTCGGCTTTAGGTGACGGGATTGATTGGATAATTCTAAAAATCCCTTCAACATTGGCGCAATTCATATTCTGCCGACCACCAGCCGTGTCTATTGGAAGGGTATGGACAAATTGTCCATACCCTTTGTCCAATTCTGGATCACGACTACGCATTTTATTTATGTAATCTTTAATATTCGCTGAATCAGTTAAAACAAAAACAACATCCTCAACTACAAACCACCACTCATTATTATGAATAGTTTTTCTTACTTTATTGCCCCTGAATATGGCTATTTGAGTTGTAGTTGATAGATTTTTTGATGCCATAACTAATTTTCAATTTTCAATTTTCAAACAATGATTTAATTTTTTAATTTTCAATTATTTAAATATCAGTTTCTTTTTTCAATTTTTACCATTTTTATCCTCATATTCTTTTTTCTTTAGTGAAAAAATAATTTTATTAAAAATAAGCGTCAACTCATGAGTCTCTTTCCATAATTTTCTTAGCTCATCTTTATGTTCTAGATTTGTTCTGGCCAGTAATTCCATCCAATATTTTGTCTCCTGAATTTCTTTTTTGCAAATAAATATTTTATTCTTAAAATCTTTTTTAGAAGAAGCATTATTAGCTTCGCAATAATTAGCGGCCACGCTAGTAACCGACCTGCTCAATTGAAGAATAATATTTCTATTAATATCATTGCCCGTAATCTTAATTAATAAATCAAGAACATCCTTACTTAACTGTTTTGTTCTTGGCTCTAAATCATAAATCATAATAAATTTGATAAAATAATTGAAAAATTAATTCATTAAAAATTGTTTGAAAATTGAAAATTGAAAATTTATTCCATATTCCATCTGAATTCTCCTGTCTCCTCGTCCCCATAGGCGATAGTCTGATATTCCAGTTCCCCGGCTTGGCGCGCCAAACCGCCAACCACCACCCCGATCATAGCCGCTTCTTGCGGCCGCTCAATTCAACAATTTTTTATCCTGCGGATTTTTTAAATAATTTTTCCTGGTGGAAACTCTTTTGCCAGTTTCCTGCTCCAATTTTTTTCTAGCATCCCCTGCTATCTTGCCGCCTTTTTGAGCAACGCTTTTATTTTCTAAAAAACCTTTGGCGTCTTTGACTCTGGTAATTTCAGTGGTTGAGGCTTCGCCGAGCATAGTAAAAATCAATTCCAAATCGTCCATATGATCTCTCAAATTTTCCTTCTTCAAATTCTTAAATTTTTTATACTGGCTGGGCGTCATATCAAATGTGGCTTTTGATATTTCAGCCGTCAAAATTTCATATTCTTTTTGCTCTTTAATCTCTCTTTTTTGCCATTCATCCGTCAGCGTCTCTCTGACTTCAATGCCTCTCATCCTTTTGGCTATCCAAGAATCAGTATACCCCTTGGCTTTGTACAACGCTCTTGTCCTCTTGGTGGCTAATTCCGGATCTTCAATTTCTTTGACTCGCTCGTATCCAACCCTGGCAAGCCAGCGCTTAAATGGCTCGGCTTTAGGTGACGGGATTGATTGGATAATTCTAAAAATCCCTTCAACATTGGCGCAATTCATATTCTGCCGACCACCAGCCGTGTCTATTGGAAGGGTATGGACAAATTGTCCATACCCTTTGTCCAATTCTGGATCACGACTACGCATTTTATTTATGTAATCTTTAATATTCGCTGAATCAGTTAAAACAAAAACAACATCCTCAACTACAAACCACCACTCATTATTATGAATAGTTTTTCTTACTTTATTGCCCCTGAATACGGCTATTTGAGTTATAGTTGATAGATTTTTTGATGCCATAACTAATTTTAAAGTTAAAAGTTTGAATTTTTATTTAAGGATCAAGTTCGAAATTTTAATCTTTCAACTTTTCTTTTTTGTTATCAATAGTAGAAACAGCTTTGCCAAAAATTAAAGTTAATTCTTGAGCCTCCTGCCACAACTTGCGTAATTCTTGCTTTTTATCTTCTAAAATACATTGGGATAACATTCTTAGCCAATGCTTTGTTTCTTGCGCTTCTTTTTTGCAAATATATATTTTATTGCGAAAATCTTTATCAGAACTAGCCGCGTTAGCTTCCATATAATTCGCGCCAACGCTTGTGCCTGATCTTACGAGTTGATCAATGATTGATCTCGTTATTTCATCTTTAAATATTGTTTTACAAAATTTAATAATATTCTCGCCAAACTTTGCTGTTCTTTCCTCTAAATCAAAATTATTCATAAAACTTAAAAATTCATCCTTAAAAATTAAATCAAAATTCAAACTTTATACTTTAAAATTCCACTGGAACTCTCCTGTCTCCTC
>Ga0210019_1003751_pt1 | contig 13720 bp, 13 predicted proteins | sample CryGeyCG2114_020_2_FD_183969 | JGI IMG/M metagenome (GOLD analysis project Ga0210019, IMG submission 183969) | Groundwater microbial communities from aquifer - Crystal Geyser CG11_big_fil_rev_8/21/14_0.20 (SPAdes) (version 2) | ecosystem: Environmental > Aquatic > Deep subsurface > Groundwater ...
ATGCTATTCCCATCTAGGTTATGTATAAGTTAGTTATAAGTTTTTCGTCATACTTCGACTTAATCGAAGTATCCATAAAATGGATCCTGTGGTCAAGCCACAGGATGACAATGTAATGTAAAGCTGTGCTTTATAAGATTTTAGTTCGAGGATGTAACTATTCCAGTATATCCCGAACTATAATGGCATCAACATTGCCAAGTTTTATAGTCTTATCAAGAGCTATTTTGGCTATATCATCACGCTTTATAGGGCCTATGCGAACCCTGTATAAAGTTCTGCTGCCGCGTTCAATCGGTTGTATGAAAGCATTACCTATCGGCTCAAGGAGCTTTTTTGTGCGCTCGGCATTTTGTTTGACCCCGAAGGTTCCGGCTTGTACAAAATTCTGAGGAGTGTTTTCTATAACCTCTATATTATTTGCCGCATAACTTCCTGTTATTTTGTTTTGCGTTATCTGTTTTTCTTCCGGCTGAGGCTCCATTAACTCTTCTTCAGGCTCTTTTAAAGGCTCTGACATATTAGCAATCGCATCATCGAGCATACGCGCTTCATCGTCAGTCATGCCGACTGTTGGTGAATTGTCCGCTTCAATTATTTTGTCATCAATATAAGTTATCTCAGGCTCAAACGGCTCAGTTGCTTCAATTGCACCTGTTTGCGTATCGTTGTTGCTTATTTTTATCTCAGGGAGATCAGATATTTCGGTTTTAGTTGGAGCCGGGGCATTTTGATTGGCCATATTTTTCCCGGCGCTTTTAATCATGTCGCCAATTTTATTTACAGGTTTCATTAGAGCATCTTTGGCGGAATCAGGCATTAAATCCATAGGGTAGGAAGGCTCTTTGGGTGCAAGATCATCAATAATTTCTTCATTATCTGACTTGCCGAAAAATGAGGCGATTGTATTTACTGCGGAAGGTTTTGCGTTAGGGTCTTTAGGCAGAGATGATAGTAGTCTTTTAGTTTGTCCCGGTAAGAACTGGACACGTACGCGCGCTATACCTTTGTCTTTAAACCCAAGTATTTCAGACGCCCTTTCTGACACATCTATAACGCGTCCTTTAGCAAAAGGCCCTCGGTCATTTACCATAAGTATCAGGGTTTTGTTGTTTTCAAGGTTGGTAACTCGTACCATGCTAGGCAGGGGTAGGGTGTTATGAGCGGCGGTTAAGGAAAAACGATCAAAAGTATCTCCATTTGCCGTTAACTTTCCATGGAATTCATCGCCATACCACGAGGCTATGCCTGTTTTGTCGTAATCTGGCTCTTCTTTTGGATAATACATCTGGCCGTCGATTTCATAAGGCGTGCCTACTTTATAATAGCCATGGAAATTATCTCTTACCGCCTCATCCGGAGTGGAATCTTTGTTAAAATTAGGAGTATGGGAACATGAGCTTAAAACTGCAATGCAGATTAATGACAAAAACTTGTTCTTCATGGCATTTTCCTATTTTATACTGTCAGATATAAGCCCAACTGCTGTTGCGAAATATAGTGACCTATTCCATTTTAAAATAGTGTTATAGTTTGAGTAAACAAGAAATGCACGTCCTTTTCCATCTTCAAGCTTAATTACTGAGGCTTTTAAATCGCTACGGCTTTTTGGAAGTGAATGTCCGTTAATCTTCTTAACACCGATTTTACTCCATTCTTCCAGGGTTTTTTGCGTTTCTCTGCCGAGTAACTTGTCATCAAATGATGAGGGGAGTTTTACCTCACGCCCCCATGTAGTATCGTTATCCCAACCACGTTTTGAAAGATAATTGGCAATTGATGCGAATGCATCCTCACGTGTTCCCCATATATCGCGCTTGCCGTCATTATTTTCATCTACGGCAAGTTCAAGGAAACTCGAAGGCATAAATTGTGTTTGTCCCATAGCCCCTGCCCAAGAACCTTTCATATGATCAAAATCTATGTGGCCGTCATCTATTATTTTTAGTGCGTTTAATAACTCTTTCTTAAAGAACTCCGCTCTTCTGCCCTCATAGGCTAAAGTTGCGAGGGAATTTACTATGCTAAAGCCACCCATATTGCGGCCAAAGTCACTTTCTATTGCCCATAAAGATATAATAAAGCGTGGCTGAACGTTATATTTCTTGCTGATTTTATCTAATATTTCCTGATTTTCTTTAATTTCTTTTTTAGCTTTTTCGATACGGGATTCAGGAATTACCGTTTGTATGTACTGGGCAAATGTTTTTGTGGCATGAGGCTGCCTGCGGTCAAGCTCTATAACTCGTGGTAAAAACTCAGCATTTTTAAGGAATAGATAAATGGTTTCACTGCTTATACCCTGTTTTTCAGCGTCTTTTGCAAATTCAATCAACCAGCCACGGAACTGGCTTTGGTCAAAGTTGGTAATGTTAGCAAAGGCATTGCCTGAGAAAATAACAATAGTTGCTGCAAATAAAGCCCGAAAAATAATTGTACGCATGGTTTTTGTCCTACCTGACCAGTCTCAATAAGTTAGCATATTAGCGTCAGAAAACAGCTATTGCAACAATCATTAAGGAATAAAATCAAAAATATTTCTTAAGAAGCCCGGGGTTAAGATTGAAAGTGGATTTACAGTCACTTTAGCCTCTTCATACGGCCCTTGAATTTTATATTTTGTAGCTATTATACCCTCGTTTTTCTTGCCCACTATCAAGTCGCCCACTAGTGGTATTTTACCTAAAAATTTGTTGACTTCATAAGCGGGAACTACGGCCCCTGTAAGGTCAAGTTCCCCTTTTGCAAGGTTTATGTTGCCCGTTGCGGTGATACCGACTGATGATCCTGAGCTTTTTGCGTCATTTATCCATATCTTATCATCGGACATGGTAAAAGGAGCTTCGAATTTTTTAAAGGAGATTCCTTCATTGTTCAATAGATCGCCAATTCCTTTAAAAGACGCTAAAGTTAGTAGTTTGCCCAGAAGAGGGGTTTTTACCGCTGTGAAATCCCTGATACGCATAACACCTTTTGCTATGATTTTGTTACCCTTGTCGGCAAAAGTAGATTCAATATTAAGGTGTCCGTCACGAATATTAGGTGATATGCCCAGAGCCGATATTAACAGGCCGGCATTATCGGATTCTACCAGCAATGAAGAGCGGTCACCCAGTGGTTTCATGCTCATTACCATGAAATTATCATCAGATAACTTGCCATAAGCATTTACAGAAGAGCAGTGCTCTGCCGTGCAAGTTATGTTGACTGATAAATCTTTAATATTTTTGTTGTTTTTCATCGAAACGTTGGCAATTTCAATAAGCGCGTCAATGGAACGCTTTTTACTGGTTTTATCGTTTTCGAATATCTCGCCAAACTTAGATTCGCTAAGATCGAGTTTGTTGCCCTTCGCCGTTATTTTTAAGTGACTTGGAGATGATTGGTAGTCAAGGGTGATTTCATTATTTCCTATTGTGGAGTCCTCCAGTTGTATTTTTTCAAGAGTGCTGTCTTTTAGTCTTGCTGACCCCTTAGCGTTGATGTTAGCCCCTTGGGCGGTGAAATTCTTTATATTTATTGTGCCGCCAGCTTCTTGTGTGGCAGAAAAATCGAGTTTTGCCTCTTCACCTTTCGGCTTGTTAAAAGAGAACTCGTTTATATTAAATGAAGCTTTGGTAAGGTCGGCGGAGCCGTCTATATTATATGTGCCGTCTTGTTCTTTAATTGAAATATCCGCTGAAAACAGACCGCTTAAGTTTGGTATGTCACCTAAACCAAGTTCTGATATATAGGTCGGTGAAACTTCCCCTTTTACGTTGTATATCTTATCAAACTGGCTTTCGTCTTCCAGATTCTGAGTGTATTCAATATCAAGAGGTTTGCCATTTATTTTTGCCGTACCTTTTGCGTGAATTTTCTGCTTAGTGACGGATAGGTTTATAGAGCCGTTTGTAAGATCTTTGTTGTTTATAATGGACGGAATAGTCATATCGTTTATATTTGAGGATATGTCAAATTCCGTGTCATCGTAAAGAACCGTATCGCTAACTAGCATTTTAATAACGGCATGAGTTGATGCGGAGCCTGTTGTGTTATAGACGCTGCGCATGGTGTCGCTATCTGGCAGGCGGTCTTTATTAGCTTTTACAAACTCAAGCGCATCTTCCACCGGCCCTTCTAATTGAGCTTCAACTTCTATATCAAGAGGGCTAATCCATAGGTTGGAGATGGTAACAGAGCTTTTGGTTAAGTTTGAAGAAAGCATTTCTCCGGAACTTATCAAGGCCTGCATACGCTGCCCTGTGAAATTAATTTCTGCTGTTACGTTGGCTGCTTTAGGATATTTTCTAAAGTAGTCGATAGTAGCGCCTTCGACACTTACTGTGGCGTCAATAGCGTCATCGGTCAATGGAGGTTGAAGTGGTATTTCCTCATTTTCAACCGAGTTTTTCCAGATACTTAAATTATCCAGTGTTTTGGGTGTTAACTTCAATTTTCCGTGAGCTGAGGCTTTTCCTTCGGAAACTCTTTGGGTTACCCACTCGCGCGATCTTTTGCCTATTTTAAGAGGCCAGAAATTATCTATTTTATTTATATCTATATTCTCGACATCAAATGATATTTCAATATCAGGAGAAAAATCAGGTAGTTGCGCCTTGTTACTAACTTGCCCGGAGATGTTAATTATCGGCCCTCCAATATCGGCTTTTAAAGAGTCTATTGTAATTGAAGAAAAGTTTTTATAGAAGCCGCCGCGAGATGAAAAGCTATTAAGGTTGATTTTCTCTTTAAACGCGGATGGTAACTCTATCGTACCTTTGGCGCTTGTTATTGTGTAATTAAGCTTAGGAATTGTATTACTGTCGTTCCATAAAAAATCAAACTCTCCGTTGGTATGGACATCAAAATTACGTATTGAGGCAATATCGGGAAACAGGTCTTTTAGAATAAATGACGGCAGGCTTTTAAAAGTGATATGAAAATTAAGGGAGTCTTTATTTTCGGGAACTACGCCAATTTTAAAGTAGCTTTCTTCCTGCCCGAAATTAATTTTAAGTTCGGATGTCAGGCGGTTTTTCTTGCCGTCATCAATGCGTGCGTATCCTTCTTTTATTTTCCATGCTATATCGCTTTGACCGTTATTAATAAATAAATTCCCATCTTCGATTAATATACTTTTTACCGGAAGTTTATTGCCTATTGACGATATTTGGGAATGTATGTCTTTGAAAATCTTTGTTTTAGCGTCTGCTTTTTCGACTTCCGTATATAAAGGATCGTCGCTAAGATCTATATGAAAGGACGGTTCTTCAAGCCTCATATCAGACGAAAGAAATTCGCCTTTTAAAATTCTTATAAGGCTTAAATCAAATGAAGCATTGGGAAATGATGCTAAAACGTCTTTAGTTTCGTTTAATAATCTTACATCTGTTGCATATATGCTGAAAGCTCCGTGAAAACCATTCCATTTTATATAGCTTTTATCAATATCTATAAAATAACCGCCTGAACGCGAGTTAAATTCTTCTTCTACAAAGGGTGTCAGGACAGATAGTGATCTGGGGCCTGTTATAACCCAGACAAAGCCGGATATACCTAAGAGCGCGATGAAAATGCTCGTAAGTAAAATTATTTTAGTTGATATGTGGAGGCTTTTTTTAATCACTGTTTTGAAATACTCTGCTTTTGGTCAATCGCGTCAATAATAAAGGAAAAAAACAATTAATCAAAAAAATATACTATTAATATCCGATGTTTTTTGTATATACTGCAAACCATTATTAGAAATTCACTCTTGTTAATTTTATTAGGAGTTTTGTGATGGCCGATGAAATAGTAGAAGGAAGCGAGGTTCCTGATCTTACCTTGATGTCAGATAAGTTTGAGGAAGTTTCATTATCTGATTTTCCGGATAAAAATATTGTGGTTTATTTTTATCCTAAAGACAGCACTCCCGGCTGCACTACTGAAGCTAAGGATTTTACCGAGCTTAAAAAAGAATTTGATGCGGCAAATACCGTAGTTATCGGAATATCAAAAGACGATCCTGAAACTCATGAGCATTTTAAAAATATGCAACAACTTGATGTTATATTACTTTCTGATGAAAATCTTGAGGCCATACCTAAATTCGGTGCCTGGGTAGAAAAAAATATGTACGGTAAAAAATATATGGGCATAGAGCGCTCTACTTTTCTTATCAACAAAGAAAAGAAAGTAGAAAAAGTGTGGCGTAAGGTTAGGGTCAAGGGGCATGTTCAGGAAGTTTTAGAAGAGGCTAAAAAAATTGGAGCCTAGATGAGGAAGTTTATCCTCACAGCCGCTTATTTTTCATTGATGCTATTTTGCTATAATGCAAAGGCCGATGTTAAAGACGCTGTCTATTATTATAAGAATATTGATGAAGCGCGTGAAATTCTAAACGGCCGCTGTGCTTCTTATAATCTAAATATCGAAAACCCCGAGGAAGTGGGAGCTAGCCCTGAATGTCTTATGATACGAGATGTTGTTATCGGCTATAAAAATCTTGAAAATAAAAATACGGTAATTAACGCCCTCCAAAAAAAGAAGGAGGAGCTGGAGGAGGCCACTCCTATTAATTCTTTTGAAGATAAAATGCGTTTGCGTGTTTTTAAAAATACCTTTAGTGAGCAATCAGAAGATCACGATGATTTTGTCGCGTCCTGCCTGCAAGATAAAGAGCGTGCAAAACTTAACCCCATAGAGTGTATTGCCAGCCTTGCGGTTATGATAGAAAAACTGGAAAAAGCAAGGGATGAGTTCATGCCTGAATTTACCAAGGAAGATAAATATAGGGAGTTTTACAGGAGTAAATTTAAAGAATCTTTGGATCTGGATGATAATTGCCGGAGTCTTTTTGAAGACCCGTGGTATGAAAGTGACCCTTACAGGCAAGATGTTCAATGTAATGTTCAGATACGTGAGTATTTGAGAACAAAAAAATTATACAAGACAATTGAGGGTGATTCGGATGAAGAAGATGACTCTGTCGTAAAAAAGGATGCCCAATATTTCGAAAATAACAAGAATGAGGCAAAAGAGGTTGTTGAGCAATGTTATTCAGGCGATATTGAGAGCATAAAGCTATGCAATACGGCAATGAAGTTTCTGGAGATGAGGGAGCAAGAGGAAAGGGAGGCTAAAAAATATAACGATTTTTACAGTAACCATATAATGGCGGCAAGGTACCATTTGCGTTGGTGTTATTTGGCGATGCTTCCGAAAGATTTTGATGTTGAGTGCAAGATAGTACAAAAAATAGCAGAAGGTAGAAAGGATAAGGTTTTAGATGATAGCAAATATAATTCTTTTTACGAGTTTTTTAAAAAAAGTCCTCTTGATGCCGGGGTTGTAGTAAAGGGAGAATGTGCTGACCTTATAACGGATTCGTGGTATTTTCTGGATATTAATATGCAGACTGAGAAATGTAATGCTGCTATGGATATTACCGGCAGGGCAAAGTGATCTTTATTTGGCTCCGCCTTCTTGCATATCTCCCGGGCTTCTTGCTATGGGGGTTTTTGGTTTGAACCCTCCCTGATTTCTTTGCTCCTGGATGGCGCGTAGTGCCTTCATCCTTTCTTTTTCCTCCCTTTCTTTTAGAGCGCGGCGCTCGGCTGCTTGTTTTTCCATTTCAGAGTGCAATTCCTGTTGGCGCGCTTGCTGCATCATGTTTTCTTTTTCTTTTTTATTTAAACGCTCTTTGGCTTGTTTTTGCCGCTCTTCCATTTGTTTTGCTTGTTTGGCCTTAATTTCAGCTTGTTTTTGTAGGCGGATTTTTTTGCGTTCTTCAATTTCTACATTATGTTGAGTCTGCAATTCTTTTTGAATGGATTTGATCTTTTCTTCAATTAATTCGCGACGTATTTTTCTTTCTTCTATCTCGGCTTCAAATTCTGCCTGACGGATTTGGCGAACTTCTTCTTGCTCACTTTTTTTCTGCTCTTTACGCTGTTGCCGATCTTCTTTTTCTTTTTCAAATATTTGTTGCTGTTCGTCTTGCAGTTTTTGGATTTCTTTTTCCATTCTGCGTTTTTCAGCTTTTACGTCATGACGGCGCTTTTTCTCGGCGGCATTTAGTTCGTCTTCTTCTGCTAATTCTTCATAATAAGCGCATTCCATCAAGTCGTCGATTAGACCGGTGAAAAACTCTAATGTTATTTCTCTGGCTTCGTGGGCGTTTCCTTCGCCACTTAGCATAGCTTCACGTATTAGACTAAGGTCTTTGATTGAATCTTTCAGTTCATCAAATTTGTCAGGAATTTTATAGAATAGCTGTGCGATTTTTAGCTCAAAAGCATCATCATCTACCGAGTAATCGGTTAAAATATTTAAGAATTCTCCGGCCTCTCGGGTAGGAAGCTTGGTTATTACCTTTTGGGCAGTTGATTCAAGATATATTAATAAGTCGCCTTCCTGCTCCGGTGTGAAGCCCATTTAATCCTCATTTGATATTGCGAGATTGATGCACCAATAAGTTAATTAGTGTAGCATAAATGAGTTAATGAATTGTTAACTCCTAAAGTTAATATATTGCAGGGGGATGTCAAAATCGGAGGATTTTAATAGGGCTATAACTTCTTGTAAATCATCAAGTTTTTTGCCGTCAACTCGCACTTCCTCGCCGCGTATTGATGCCTGAACTTTTATTTTTGTATCTTTTATTTTTTTAACAACTTTTTTTGCTGTTTCTGATTCTATCCCCTGTTTTACGGTAACCTTTTGGCGCAGGGCATTTCCTGATGCCATTTCTTCTTTGCCAAAGTCCAGTGACTTAGGATCAATTTTTCTGCGGGTGAAGTGGCCTTTTAGCATGGCCTGTATTTGGTCGAGCTTATAGCTATCGTCGGCTAAAACGGTTATTTCCTCTTTTTCACGAGTGATTTGACATTTGCTGCCTTTAAAATCATAGCGCTGCTCAATTTCTCTTATTACTGAATTTACTGCGTTGTCTACTTCCTGCATATCTACGTTGGATACTATATCAAAACTTGCCATAATAATTCCCTTATCTTTTCTCTTTGTCTTTATTAAATATAAACAGATCCCTGTCTATAGGCTTGCCATAAATTAATGTGCTAAAATATATATCTGTTGTTTTACCTATTGCGTCAAGTATCTGCATTTTTTTTAATTCAATTTTTTTATTTGTAAAAATTAAGGTTAATTCGCCATTGTCACGCGCGCCTTTTTGAGAAATTGTTATGGCAATCTCGTCGTCGGTTTTCTCATAGCTTATTATCTCAATATCCTTGCTTATGAACCTGATGTTATCACGAGTTAGAAAGCCGGAGATGCTGTCCTCTAAAGGAATGTGGCTGACCTGATCCAATTCTTTATCGTAATATGTGAGCATTGAGCCTTTAGCTATTATAAGGAGAGGGGAGGGCGGATAGTATTGCCAGCGAAGTTTACCCGGCCTATCGAGATAGAATGTTCCCTCTGTTGCGTTTCCGGCGGAATCCACCTGCGAAAAAGCGGCTATAAGAGTGTCAATGCCGTTGAGATATTTTTCTACGCGTTCAATGTCATTTTTATATATAGCAATTTCCTCGCTACTGGGTGTTTTTTCCAGAGCGTATGATCCAAGTGGCATAAACGCAAATATGAGCAATGTAATAAGTAGCTTTATCATGTTGTTTCTTATAGACTATGCGGCATTAAAATTCCAGATAAAAACTATTGAACGGCAAAACTATCGGGGGGATGCTTACTTTTTTCATAAATGAGGTAAATCTTTTCTTGCATATATCGTTAAAATATGTATTTTACTCCTTCGCTTTATTTTAAGTGTATCGATTGAATTTGGAGATTTAGGCTTATGGCCCTTTATGAAAGCACATTTATAGTAAGACAGGACTTGTCTTCGCAAGATGTAGAGAAAGTGACAGATACTTTCGCTCAAGTTATAAAAGATTGCAAAGGTAAGGTTGTTAATAAAGAGTACTGGGGACTTCGTAATCTTGCTTATAAAGTTAAGAAGAACAAAAAAGGTCACTATGTCATTCTTTTTATTGATATACCGAGCGTTGACGAGCTTCAGCGTCAGTATAAACTAAGTGAAGATGTAATAAGATACCTTAATATTAAAGTTGAAGAGTTCCCGAAAGAGGAAACTCCTCTTGCAAGGCAGGGTGGCGCTAAATATGCGGGAGCTAAGAAAGTTGTTAGAGGAGATAGAAAATAATGGCAGAAGCTAGAAGAAATAATGATTCGTCACTTGGTAATGTTCCTTTGGTAAGAAATGTGTTCTTCCGCCGTAACAGAGGTTGTCCTTTGTCGGGCGAGGGTGCTCCTAAAATCGATTATAAAGACGTAGAGTTGCTTTCCAGATATATTTCTGAGCGCGGAAGAATTATGCCTAGTCGCATATCTTCAATCTCTTTGAAAAAACAACGTGAGTTGGCTAAGGCCATCAAGCGTGCGAGACAAATTGCGTTGTTGCCTTTTGTTGTTCAGTAATTAATTAAATATAGAGGCTAGGGTAAGATGGAAGTCATTCTGCTTGAGCGTGTTGAAAAACTTGGAAATGTTGGTGACGTTGTAAATGTAAAGAACGGTTATGCCCGTAATTTCCTGGTTCCACAAGGTAAAGTTCTTCGTGCGACTAATGAAAATAAAGCTGTTTTTGAGGCTAAAAGAGCTGAAATTGAAAAAGAAAACGCTAAGAAGCGTGAGGCGGCTGAGAAAGAGTCTAAGAAAGTTGCTGATAAATTTGTTGTTATTCTTCGTCAGGCCGGAGAAGACGGTCGTCTTTACGGGTCGGTTTCAGCGAAAGATATTTCTGAAGCGATTTCTGAAAATCTAGGTCTTCAACTTGAGCGTGGCCAGATTTATCTTAATCACCCGATTAAGAATCTTGGTGTGTATCTTGAAAAAGTTACTCTTCACCCTGAAGTTGTTGTAAATGTTAACGTTAATGTTGCAAGAACTGCTGAAGAGGCTAAGGAAGCGGAAAAAGAGTTCCTTAATCCTTCTAAAGATGAGAAAAAAGAAGACGTTGCAGTGGCAGAGGCTGCTCCTGTTGTTGAAGAAACAGAGGAAGGTAAATAGTTTTATAATCCTGCTTTTTATTTCAAAAGGCCGGCAGATTTTTCTGTTGGCCTTTTTAATTCGGATGGAATGATTTACTATTTTTGTTGAAAATACTACATTTAGACCTTGACGTGAGAGCTATTTATACGTATATTTGCCCCTCCTTTTGCGAAAGATGATCCCGTAGCTCAGCTGGTAGAGCAACTGACTTTTAATCAGTGGGTCGGCAGTTCGAATCTGCCCGGGATCACCACTTCGTTCTGGGTATATACCGAAGACAGACTCTCCCCCAATTAAGGAGGCACATCTTCTGCAATATGCTCTGTTTGTTTTACGAACATAAGATTCTAACTCTTAATCTGTAGTTTTCAAAGTTTTTAAATCCATAAGCTCTTCGCTGGATTAGTTTCGCATTATAACGGAAATAATGCCCTCATCCGCAACAGCGAGTGGCGTTTTCTGGTAGGGTATGAGCAGGAATTAATGCCTGAATTTACCTTCCGTCTGACCAAGTTGTTGATGAACCAGAACCTAACCTTATCACTCTTTAATTATTACAGCCCGACAGATAATTACGGCTATGTCCGCCCGAAAGTAAAATATAAATTCGATGACCACTGGCAAGCAGAAATCGGAGGCAATATATTTTATCAGGATAATCGGGAAGCATTCTTCGGACAGTTACAGGATAACAGCAATGTATTTGTTGGATTGCGATATGGTTTTTAAGTGTTTCTTAACAAAAAATAACCTATAATTGAAAAAGGTAATTTCTTAGAGTGAAAATGTATGTTTTTTAAAAAGACCAAAAAAGAAAAAGACATTAATATTGAGGATGTCAAAGAAGGCGCTAATATCATTCAAAAAGATAAGGACTCAAGAGATAAAAATATCATAGAGTGCCTTGAAGCAATCGCATCAGGAGATTATACAGTAAGCCCTATGGGTTCGGATCCTCTATCTGACGCGGTTACTAAACTTGTATCAAAGTTAAAAGAAAATGGTGTAGAAGAGCTTAGCCGTGTGGTCAATATTTCAATTGAAGTGAATGAGACCGCTATTTTCTCAGCTCATATGCTATCAAACCTGCGTCAAGTAGATGAAAAATCACATGCGATTGCAGCTGCTGCCGAAGAAATGGTGGCAACTGTAAAAGAGATTGGCAATTATGGAGGCAATATTGCGCAACAAGCACAACAAGCAAAAGAAGCCACAGATGCAGGATCACAAGCTGCGCACGACGCAATCTCTAAAATGAATAAAATTGCTGAAGCTGTAAAAGAAGGTGGTGAAAAAGTTAATGTTCTATCAGAATTTTCTTCCAGGATAGGCAATATTGCAGAAAATATAAAAAGCATCGCAGATCAGACAAATTTGCTTGCGCTTAATGCAACCATTGAGGCGGCACGTGCAGGCGAAGCCGGAAAGGGATTTTCAGTTGTTGCAGGAGAGGTAAAAAGCCTCTCAAGCGAAACGGCTAAAGCCACTGAGGAAATTAACGAGATAATTAATAATCTTCAGGAGGAAATGAGTAGTATCCTTTCCTCAATGCGGGATAGTTCAGATGCGGTTCAATCAGGTCAGGAAGCTATTAGCACTGTTGGACAGCGTATGTCAGACATAAATGAAAAAATTCAACAGGTAACCGATAACACAACAAATATATCAAACACTCTATCAGAACAAGGTCAGGCATCACAAGAGGTGGCGCAAGGTATAGCTGAGATCGCAACAAGCAGCAGCAATAGCGTTGATGGTATTGAAAAAATAGTAAATGCTATGGATTCGGTAGAAAAGCTAATTAGCGCGCAGATACTAAAACTATCTCAAATTAACGTTCCTGATAAAGTTATTAAACTAGCGCAATCTGACCACGTGATTTGGAAAAAACGCCTTGCAAACATGATTGTTGGTAAAGAAGGGTTAAAAGAAGATGAGTTGGCCGATCACCATACTTGCCGTCTGGGGAAATGGTATGATTGCGTTGATGATTCTAAATATAAAGATAATCCGGTTTTCCAGAAACTGGTTGAACCCCACAAACTAGTGCATGCACATGGTAAAGAAGCTGTTATAAAATTCAATAATAACGATATGAAAGGCGCTTTAGAAGAAATAAATAAAGTTGAGGCCGCATCAAAAGATGTATTAAACATGCTCGCACAACTTGAAGGCGTGGCGGGGGATTAATTTTATCAACTATTAGTTGCCAAAACTTTTTGGCGTAGTATTTTAACTTAAACGAATTTGTGGAGAGTATATGAAAAAAGATAACAAACCTTCCGGTGGGTGTCCGGTTATGCATGGTGCAAATACTGCAATTGGTACATCAAATATGGATTGGTGGCCAAATGCCTTAAATCTTGATATTTTACATCAACATGATAGCAAAACAAACCCCATGGATAAGGGCTTTGATTATCGCAAAGAGGTTAAGAAGCTTGACGCAGCAGCGCTCAAAAAAGACCTGAAAAAACTGATGACTGATTCACAAGAATGGTGGCCTGCCGATTGGGGGCATTATGGCGGATTGATGATCCGTATGGCATGGCATGCAGCAGGCTCATATCGCTTGGCTGATGGTCGTGGTGGAGCGGGTACAGGCAACCAGCGTTTTGCTCCGCTTAATTCATGGCCTGATAACGTGAATCTTGATAAAGCTCGTCGCTTACTTTGGCCGATCAAGAAAAAATACGGCAACAAGATAAGCTGGGCCGATCTT
>Ga0210019_1003756_pt1 | contig 13715 bp, 15 predicted proteins | sample CryGeyCG2114_020_2_FD_183969 | JGI IMG/M metagenome (GOLD analysis project Ga0210019, IMG submission 183969) | Groundwater microbial communities from aquifer - Crystal Geyser CG11_big_fil_rev_8/21/14_0.20 (SPAdes) (version 2) | ecosystem: Environmental > Aquatic > Deep subsurface > Groundwater ...
CGGTCGCGGTAATACTTGAAACGCAGGCGACCGCGCGCTGCCTCTTCTTCGCCGCAACCGACGATCTCGATCACGCGCTCGAAGCGGCTGAAGAAACTCGTGCATTCTTCGTGCAGGCTGATCAGCAGTTCGGCGTGGGGAAAGTTCTCGTCGCAGCCAATCACAACCGGCACGTCGGACGAATTTGCCTCGTGACTGCGGCAGTGCGGGATGAAGGCGGTTGCCGGATAGTGCCAAAGCAGCTTGTCCAGTTTGTCGGCCAACTCGTCATCCGGCACATGCAGGAGCACCTGCAGCCCGCTCTGCATCGCCTTCTGGCTCAGTTGGCAGGCGGTGCGCAGCTTGTCTTCGGAGCCGGTGTAGAAATCGACTTTAGTCATGATGAAAAAAACAGTTTAGCCACAGAGCACACAGAGAGTGAAGTGGGGGGGTGGCGAGTTGTGCAAAAAGCCGCCCATCCCTGCTTAATGCACTTCTCTGTGTACTCTGTGGTCTCTGTGGCAAAAATCATTTGCTGTTGGTTCGGTTAATCAAATAATGCGTCAGCAACGGCACCGGACGACCGGTGGCGCCTTTCTCTTTGCCGGACTTCCATGCCGTGCCGGCGATGTCGAGGTGCGCCCAGCGGTAATCTTTGGTAAAGCGCGACAGGAAGCAGGCGGCGGTGATGGTGCCGCCGGCGCGACCGCCGATGTTCTGCATGTCGGCGAAGTTGCTGTCCAGCAACGGCTGGTAGTCTTCCCACAGCGGCAGTTGCCAGGCGCGGTCGTGCGCCTGTTCACCCGCATTGAGCAGTTCCTGGGCAAGTTTGTCGTCATTGCTGAACAGGCCGCTGGCGACATGCCCCAGCGCGATGACACAGGCGCCGGTGAGGGTGGCCAGGTCGATGACGGTATCCGGTTTGAACTTCGCCGCGTAAGTGAGCGCGTCGCACAACACCAAACGGCCCTCCGCATCCGTGTTCAGTATTTCGACAGTCTGGCCGGACATCGAAGTGACGATGTCGCCCGGCTTGGTGGCGGTGCCGGAAGGCAGGTTCTCACTGCTCGGAATGACACCGACCACGTTCAACTTCAGCCCCATCTCGGCAATGGCCTGCACGGTGCCGAGCACGCTGGCCGCACCGCACATGTCATATTTCATCTCGTCCATTTCGGCGCCGGGCTTGAGCGAGATGCCGCCGGAATCGAACGTGATGCCCTTGCCGACCAGCACGATGGGTTTCTGTTTCTTGTCCGCCCCGTGATATTCCAGCGTGATCAGCTTGGCCGGCTGTTCGCTGCCACGCGTGACGGAGAGGAAGGCGCCCATGCCCAGTTTGCGCATATCCTTTTCTTCCAGCACGGAGGTCTTGATCTTTTTGTGCGCCTTGCCCAATGCCAGGGCTTGGGCGGCGAGGTAGGTCGGGGTGCAGATATTGCCCGGCAAATTGCCAAGAGTCTTGGCCAGTGCCATGCCATGCGCGATGGCGGCGGTCTGCGCAACGACCTCCTTCAGTTGCGCCGCCGGTTGGCCCAGCGTGGCAAAGGTGATGTGTTTCAGTTTCGCGCTGTCGGCGGGTTTGCTTTTCAGACCGTCGGCGCGGAAAGCCTGCTCGGCGGCGATGAACACGGCTTGCCGCAACAGCCATGCCGCATCCTGCCCAAGCTCGTCTGCGGCCAGATACAGCGCAGCTTCTTTGGCCGGCGTGCCGTGCAGTGCCTTGAACAACGCTTGCAGAATCTCGATACGGGACTTGGCGGTTTGCTCACTTGCCTTGCCCAGCCCGACCAGCAGCACGCGCTCGCTGGCGACACCGGGCAACTTGTGCAGCAGGAGCGTGGTTGCGGATTTGCCGCTCATGTCGCCTTGCGCGACCAGATCGCTCAAGGCGTTTTTGCAGGCTTTGTCCAGCGCCTGCGCCGCCTTCGATAATTTGCCGCCTTCGAACACGCCGACCACCACGCAGCCGCTCTTCAGTTTCTCCGGACCGCCTTGTTTTATGCTAAATTCCACGCGCCTCTCCTCAATTGATCTCTGAACCCATCCAGATGCCGGATTATCCGCAATCCACGCCGCAAAAGTCAAAGTTGTCTCGCACGCCCAGGATACGCGGCATTTTCTTCCGTTCGCTGATCCGCGAATTCGCCGCCACCGGACTGCTGGTGTTCTCTATTCTGCTCGGCATCGTGGTGTTCACCCAGTTGATTCGCTTTCTCGGCGAATCGGTCAGCGGCCTGCTCGCGGTGGATGGCATCCTGGTGATGCTGGGCTTCAGTGCCATGAACTACCTGCCGGTGTTGCTCTCGATCAGTTTGTTCCTCTCGATTTTGATTACGCTGACGCGTTGCTATCGCGATAGCGAGATGGTGGTGTGGTTTTCATCCGGTATTGGTCTGGTGCGCTGGACACGCCCGGTATTGGGTTACGCCATCCCGGTCACGCTGCTGATCGCCTTCATGAGCCTGGTGTTGTCGCCCTGGGCCTTGTCCAAGGCGGATGAATTCAAGCGCTCTCTGGATAGTCGCGACGATGTGTCGCATGCCACCCCCGGTGCTTTCCGCGAATCGAAACAAGCGGATCGGGTATTTTTTCTGGAAGACGTGGATGCCAACAGCAAGCGTGTCGGCAATATCTTTGTGCGTTCGGTGCAAAACGGCAAAGAGGGCACCATGGTGGCCAAGGAGGGCTACCAGGAAACGGCCGAAAACGGCGACCGTTTCCTGGTGCTGCTGAAGGGGTCGCGTTATGAAGGCATCCCGGGTCAGGCAGACTACAGAATCTCGCATTTCGAACGCTATGCGATGCGCATCGAAGCGGCCGAGTTGGGCAAGGCGCAGCCCAATATCAAGGCCTATTCAACGCCCTATCTCTGGCAGCATCCGCATCCTTTGCACACCTCCGAACTGCACTGGCGCATCGGCCTGCCTTTGAGCGCGCTCATCCTGGCGCTGCTCGCCATCCCCCTCAGCTATGTCGATCCGCGCGCGGGTCGCTCGCTCAATCTGATCATCGCGATGGTGATCTATATGTTCTACAACAACATGATCAGCGTGACCAATTCCTGGGTGGCGCTGCAGAAAATCAGTCCGCTGGCAGGTTTGTGGGGTTTGCATCTGGCCATGCTGGGGGTGTTGTTCGTCCTGTTTCGCCACCGTTCCTCGGTCGCGCCGTGGTGGAGGCTCGGGCGATGAAGCTGCTCGCACGCTATCTGGCGAGAGAAATCTACTTCAGCGTCGGTCTGGTGTTTGCCGCATTGCTGATGCTGTTTGCGCTGCTCGACCTGATCAATCAGCTCAACGAGATGGGGCGGGGTGATTACCAGTTGGGCTATGTCTTGTTATTTGTGTTGTTGACTTTGCCGGGCCATATCTACGAGCTGTTCCCGGTTGCCGTGCTGATCGGGGCAATCTTCGCGCTGGTGCAGTTGGCGGCAAGTTCAGAGTTGACGGTCTATCGCGCGTCCGGGGTGTCGCTGCGGCAGATGATCCTGACCCTGTTGCGGATCGGCGCGCCTTTACTGGCGCTCTGTTTCATTTTTGGCGAATTCATCGCACCGCCCAGCGAGAAGCTGGCGCAGCAGATCAAGCTCAAGGCGCAAAACGCGCAGGTCAACATCAAGGAGTTTCGTTCGGGGGTGTGGGTCAAGGACGAAGGCAGTTTCGTCAATGTCAAAAACGTGATGCACGACACCTCGCTGCTCAACGTGAGCATCTATCAGTTCGATGAAAATTACCAGCTGCAAAGCATCACCGCCGCCGGGCGCGCCACGTATCAAAGTGAGGGATTGTGGCAACTGGAAGAAGTCAGGCAAACAGCGTTTTCGGCGATGGGAACAACCGTTGATGCGCGGTCTGTGGCGGAGTGGCGCTCCGCGCTGAACCCCGATATTCTCAATGTGCTGATGGTGGTGCCGGAACAGATGTCGGCGTGGAACCTGTACCAATATACGCGACACCTGGCTGACAACAAGCAGAAAACCGGGCGCTATGACATCGCACTCTGGAACAAGCTGGTCTATCCGTTTGCCGTGCTGATCATGCTGTTGCTGGCCCTGCCGTTCTCCGCCTATCAACGGCGCGAGGGCGGTATCGGGGGCAAGATATTTGTCGGGGTGGTGCTGGGCTTGAGCTTCCATTTTGTCGGACGCCTGTTCGCCAATCTGGGCGCGCTGAAGGAATGGTCGCCCATCCTGAGCGCGACGGCCATGAGCTGGATTTTCCTCGGCTTGGCGTTGGCCATGTTGTGGCGCGCAGAACGGCGCTGAGTGCGCGCTAACGGGCGTCCGGTTTCGCTTCCTGCTCGCGCACCATCTGTTTGACCGCCTCCCGTTTTTCGGCAGGCACTTTGCTGAACGCAGTGAATTTCTCCCGTGCACGATGGCGTTGTTCCGGGGTCAGCGTCGCCCAGGTTGAAATCTGTTCGCGCAGACGGTGTTGCTTCTCGGGCGGGAGTTGTGGATACGCCCTGGCAATCCCGGCAAAGCTCTTTTGCTCGCTTTTCTCCAAAGTGCCCCAGCTTTGCGCAAGCGGTGCGAGCAGTTGTTGCTGTGCCGGAGTCAGATCGTTCCAGCTCTCGGCGTGGCCTGTTGCGGGCAACAGCAGGATGCCCAGGAGCAGGATAAACAAGGGTGGTGTGGATTTTTGCATGACGACAAGGCGGCTCTAAAAATTCAAAGTTTTAAGCAAGACAAGGCGCGAAGAAAAAATTGCGCCGCAGCATATATTTCGACATGTAAGAAGTAATTTTTTGTGAGCAACGCAGTATTGCGACAAAATTTGGATTTTTAGAGGTGTCCATCTCTTAATCGACGTACATGTGCACCGGCAGATCGTCGGTCAGAATGGCCAAGTCCAGCTCGGTATGATCGTGCGGGGTCGGGGTGTTCCACTGGAAAAATGCCACGGCAAGCAGGATGAACAAGCACAGCAACGCCACGTTCCATCCAAGCGGATGCCGCTGCATCGGGGCTGACAGCGCCGGCACCAACTGGTGCAGGCGCACTTGAAAGCGACTGGGTTGCGCCTGTTGTTGCAGCGCTGCCCGCCGCGCCACGGACAGCCGGACCGCGACGGCGGACGGCAGCCGGTGTGCCGAGTCGTCGAGTAGCGCGGTCAATTCCTCGCGGTTTAATTTGATGCCCATGTCAGGTCTATCCCCTTCTGTTTCAGGATGCGCGCCAGTGTGGCGGTGGCGCGCGAACAATGCGTCTTGACGCTGCCCCCGGTACAGCCCATCGCGGTTGCGGTCTCTGCCGTATCGAGACCCTCCCAGTAACGCAGCAGGAAGGCTTCACGTTGACGCGGCGGCAGTTGGCGCAACGCGGCCTCGACCAGGGCGAGTAACTGCCGGTTAGCCGCCGCCGCGTGGGGGGTGGCGGGCTGGCTGGCATTATCCTCGTCTTGCAGGATATCCAGTGCATCCACCTCATCCTCGCTTTGCGGCGAAGTGAACGAGGAAAACAGGCTGAAGCGGGCGTTGCGTACTTTCTGGCGGCGGAAGTGGTCGCGAATGGTGTTCTGCAGGATGCGCTGGAACAACAGGGGGAATTCCGCGGCCGGTTTGTCGCCGTAACGTTGCGCCAGCTTAATCATGGCTTCCTGCACAATATCCATCGCCGCCTGCTCGTCGCGCACAGCGTAGGCCGCATGTTTGTAGGCGCGGCGCTCCACGCTGGCGAGAAAGTCGGAAAGCTGAACGGAAGTGGACACAGGGTGCGATGACGGGGCTTCGGTGCATCGATCATAGCAAATTCCTGTTGCAGCAAGGGTTTTCAGCTCGCCCCCACGTGCTGCGGGGTTGACCAAAATGCCGCCAACCTTTATCGTGCACGACCCTTAACTGACGCAATCTACAGGTAGTTGTCCCATGGAACTGACCGGTGCTGAAATAACCGTCCGCTGTTTGCAGGAAGAAGGAGTCGAGTACGTTTTCGGCTACCCCGGCGGCGCGGTCTTGTTTATCTATGACGAGCTGTTCAAACAGGAGCAGGTCAAGCATATTCTGGTGCGGCACGAGCAAGCGGCGTTGCATGCTGCTGACGGCTACGCGCGCTCGACCGACAAAGTGGGGGTGGCGCTGGTCACCTCGGGTCCCGGTCTGACCAACGCGGTGACCGGAATCGCTACCGCCTACATGGATTCGATTCCGCTGGTGGTAATCAGCGGCCAGGTGCCGACCGGATTCATCGGCGAGGATGCCTTCCAGGAGGTCGATGCGGTCGGCATCACCCGCCCCTGCGTCAAGCACAACTTCCTGGTGAAAGACCCAAAGGACATCGCCATTACCCTGAAGAAGGCGTTCTACCTGGCCAGAACCGGTCGTCCCGGCCCCGTCCTGGTGGATATCCCCAAGGATGTGTCGAATCAGAAAGCCGCTTACGAGTACCCGGCCACGGTCAACATCCGCTCCTACAACCCGGCTACCAAGGGCGACCCCGTCCTGATCAAGCAGGCGGTGCAGATGTTGCTCGCGGCCAAGCGGCCAATGGTCTATACCGGTGGTGGCGTGGTGTTGTCCGATGCCGCCAAACAACTGACCGAACTGGTGCGGCTGCTGGATTTCCCCGTCACCAACACGCTGATGGGATTGGGCGGCTACCCTTCGCCGGACAAGAATTTCCTCGGCATGCTCGGCATGCACGGCACGCTGGAAGCCAACATGGCGATGCAGCACTGCGATGTGCTGCTGGCCGTCGGCGCGCGTTTCGATGATCGCGTGATCGGCAATGTGGCGCACTTCGCCGAAGTGCCGCGCAAGATCATCCATATCGACATCGATCCCGCTTCCATTTCAAAACGGGTGAAGGTGGATGTGCCTTTGGTGGGCGATGTGCGGCACGTGCTCGACGATATGCTGGCCTTGCTGCGGGCGAGCAAGCAGAAAACCGATGCCGCCGCACTCAAGTCGTGGTGGCAGGACATCGAGGCGTGGCGCGGCAAGAAATCACTGACCTACCGCAACTCGACCGAGGTCATCAAGCCGCAGTATGTGATCGAGAAGTTGTATGAGGTGACGCACGGCGATGCGTTCATCACTTCCGACGTGGGACAGCACCAGATGTGGGCGGCGCAGTATTACAAGTTCAACCAGCCGCGCCGCTGGATCAATTCCGGTGGTCTCGGCACCATGGGCTTCGGCCTGCCGGCCGCGATGGGCGTGCAACTGGCGCACCCGGGCGCGCCCGTGGCTTGTATCACCGGCGAAGGCAGCATCCAGATGAACATCCAGGAGCTGTCCACCTGCAAGCAGTTCCACCTGCCGCTCAAAATTATCCTGCTCAACAACGGTTATCTGGGGATGGTGCGCCAGTGGCAGGAGTTCTTCCACGGCAACCGTTACTCTGAATCGTATATGGACGCGCTGCCCGACTTCGTCAAACTGGCCGAGGCGTATGGCCATGTCGGTATGCGTATCGACAAGCCCGCCGACGTGCAAGGCGCGCTGAAGGAAGCCTTTGCGCGCAAGGATGATCTGGTGTTCCTCGACCTTCACACCGACCCGACCGAGAACGTGTTCCCTATGGTGCCCGGCGGCAAGGGTTTGTCCGAAATCATCATGGCGGAGGATCTTTAACATGCGCCATATCATCTCCCTGCTGATGCAGAATGAAGCCGGCGCGCTGTCGCGGGTGGCCGGGCTGTTCTCGGCGCGCGGCTACAACATCGAATCGCTCACGGTCGCGCCGACCGAGGACGAAACCCTGTCGCGCATGACCATCGTGACCAGCGGCTCGGATGCGGTGATCGAGCAGATCAACAAGCAGCTCAACAAGCTGGTGGATGTGGTGGCGGTGATGGATCTGACCGAGGGCGACCATATCGAGCGCGAGCTGATGCTGCTCAAGGTGCGGGCAGAGGGTGGCGATCGCGAAGAACTCAAGCGCATCACCGACATCTTCCGCGGCCGCATCATCGACGTGACGGACAAGACCTACACCATCGAATTGACCGGCGCCGGGCATAAGCTTGACCACTTCCTGCAGGCGATTGAGCACAAGCTGATCCTGGAGACGGTGCGTACCGGCGCATCCGGCATCGGGCGCGGCGAGCGGATTTTGAAACTCTAGGGGCATACAATCCAGGGCGCTTTTTTGCCTGACGTGTCGGGTTGAAACCCGACCTACAATTTTTTGATTTATTTTCGACGAGGCCAACATGAAAGTTTATTACGACAAAGACGCAGACCTGTCCCTGATCAAGGGCAAACAAGTAACCATCATCGGCTACGGCTCGCAAGGCCATGCCCATGCGCAGAATCTGCGCGATTCGGGCGTCAACGTGACGGTCGGTCTGCGCAAGAGCGGCGCATCCTGGAAGAAGGCGGAAGCTGCCGGCATCAAGGTGGCGGAAGTGGCCGATGCAGTGAAGAACGCCGACGTGGTGATGATGCTGTTGCCGGACGAGAACATCCCGGATGTGTATAACAAGGAAGTTGCGCCAAACATGAAAGCGGGAGCTGCCTTGGCGTTCGCTCACGGCTTCAACGTGCACTACAACCAGGTCATACCCCGCACCGATGTGGACGTCATCATGATCGCTCCAAAAGGCCCCGGCCACACCGTGCGTTCCGAATACCTGAAAGGCGGCGGCGTGCCCAGCCTGATCGCCGTGCATCAGGACAAGAGTGGCAAGGCAAAAGACATCGCCCTGTCCTACGCGGCAGCCAATGGTGGCACCAAGGGCGGCGTGATCGAAACTAACTTCCGCGAAGAGACCGAGACCGATCTGTTCGGCGAACAAGCCGTGCTGTGCGGCGGTGCGGTGGAACTGATCAAGGCGGGGTTTGAAACCCTGGTGGAAGCGGGCTATGCGCCGGAAATGGCTTATTTCGAATGCCTGCACGAAATGAAATTGATTGTGGACCTGATCTACGAAGGCGGTATCGCCAACATGAATTACTCGATCTCCAACAACGCGGAATACGGTGAATACGTCACCGGGCAACGCGTGATCGCCGACCCATCACGCGCCGCGATGAAGGAATGTCTGAAGAACATCCAGAACGGTTCCTACGCCAAGCAGTTCATCCTGGAAGGTCGCACCAACTATCCGGAAATGACCGCACGCCGCCGTTTGAACGCCGAGCATCCGATCGAAGTGGTCGGCGGGCAATTGCGCGCCATGATGCCGTGGATCGGCAAGAACAAGCTGGTCGATCAGTCCAAGAACTAGGATTCGGAAATCAGGATTGAGGATTTGGGGCAAACCCCCTGATCCTCTCTCCACTCTGCTAAATCCTAAATCAAAAATCCAAAATCCCGATGAATAACTATCCCCACCCCATCATCGCCCGCGAGGGTTGGCCGTTCATCGCGCTCTCGCTGGTGCTGGCGCTGGCCGCATCCGCCTGGTGCCTGAGTTGGTCGATCCCGCTGTGGATCATCTTTATTTTTGTGGTGCAGTTCTTCCGTGATCCGGCGCGAGAGATTCCGCAGGATGCGGATGCCGTGCTGTCCCCCGCCGACGGCCGGGTGATCAAGGTCGAGCGCGCGCAGGACCCATATGGCGAGCGCGAAGCGATCCTGGTCAGCGTGTTCATGAACGTGTTCAACGTGCACTCCAACCGCAGCCCGGTAGATGGCAAAGTCGAGAAGATCCAGTATTTTCCCGGCAAGTTTGTGAATGCCGACTTGGACAAGGCCTCTACCGAGAACGAGCGCAACGCCGTGGTGCTGACCACCCGCGACGGGCAGACCGTGACCTTCGTCCAGGTGGCCGGGTTGATCGCGCGGCGCATCCTGTGTTACATCAAGACGGGTGATGTGCTGACCCGCGGCCAGCGTTACGGCTTCATCCGTTTCGGTTCGCGCGTCGATGTGTATCTGCCATTGAGCGCTACCGTCAAGGTCAGCATCGGTGATAAAGTGTCGGCCACTGAAACCATCCTGGCGCGGCTCGGCTGAACCCCATGAACCCGATGAATCAACGCAGCAAAATGGATTTGCGCCGGCGCGGCATCTACCTGCTGCCCAACCTGCTCACCACGGCGGCCCTGTTCGCCGGGTTCTATGCCATCGTGCAGTCGATGAACGGGCGCTACGAGATTGCGGCGGTGGCCATCTTCATCGCCATGGTGCTGGATGGGCTGGATGGGCGGGTGGCGCGCATGACGCACACCCAGAGCGAGTTCGGCGCGCAATACGATAGTCTGTCCGACATGGTGTCGTTCGGGGTGGCGCCTTCCATCCTGATGTACGAGTGGGCGTTCCGCGATCTGGGCAAGTGGGGCTGGTTCGCCGCCTTCATCTATTGCGCGGGGGGTGCGCTGCGCCTGGCGCGCTTCAACACCAACATCGACGTGATCGACAAACGCTACTTCCAGGGCCTGCCCAGCCCGGCGGCGGCGGCACTGGTAGCCGGATTCGTTTGGGTGATGGCGGATAACCGTTTCAGCGGCAATGACCTGCGCTGGTATGCGGCCGCGCTCACCGTGTTTGCCGGCTTGAGCATGGTCAGCAGCCTGAAATACTACAGCTTCAAGGCGATCAACATGCGCAAGAGCGTGCCGTTCATCGTCATCTTCCTGTTCGCCCTGTTCTTCATCCTGGTGTCGGTCGATCCGCCGTTGCACCTGTTCTTGCTGTTCTTCGGCTATTGCCTGTCGGGCTATGTGATGTTCTTGCTCGGCCTGCGCAAGCAAAAATCAGCCCTGCCGCCGAGCCAACCCTAGCGCTGCCACAGCGTTTCCGGCTGTCCCGCCGCGCGATTCAACACGCGGCAGAGCACGAACAAAAAATCGGAAAGCCGGTTCAGATAGCGCAGCCCCTCCGGCGGGGCTGTTTCTTTTTGCATGAGCTGAAAATAATCACGCTCGGCGCGGCGCGCCACACTGCGCGCGACATGGCACAGCGCCGCCGCGCGGCAGCCGCCGGGCAGAATGAATTCCTTCAGCGGCGGCAACTCCGCGTTGTAGTGCGCGATTGCCTCATCCAGGCGGGACAGTTTGGCCGCAGCAAAGGGTGCGCCGGGCACGGCCAGCACGCCACCCAGATCGAACAGGTCGTTCTGGATGCGCAACAGTTCCGCACGTACCGCTTCCGGCAAGGTCTCGGCCAGCAGCACGCCGAGTTGACTGTTCAACTCGTCCACACTGCCAAGGGCGCAGATGCGCGTACTGTCCTTGCGCACGCGCGTGCCGTCGGCCAATCCGGTCGAGCCATCGTCGCCGGTGCGGGTGGTAATCTTGGAAAGCCTCATTGTTTCTCCAGACAGGAAAGGTAAATCGCGGCATCGGGCGCGGTCTTGTTGCGCTGCGCCTGCCAGATCATCTCACCGAGGCAATCCATCATTGCGTGCTGCGCCTCGTGTTCCGATTCGTATTTCTGCGTCAGCCGCACGAACTGCTCGCGAATGCCGTGCGGCTGGCCGATGCTGATCTGCTCCTCGATGGTCAGGTGCATCATCAGATGCAGGAAAGGATTCACCACATTGCCATCCGGCGCGAAATCCTTGTCCTGATTGCGTTTCGGGTCGTTGAACAGCGGGTGATATTCCGGGTGCTTGTCGATCAACTGCGCGGTGAGGTCTTCCAGCGGCGACAGCAACTCCCTGGCACAGCGTTTGCGCCAGGATTCAAACAGAAAATTTCTTGCCTCGTCGCGGGTGGGGTTGAACATGATTTAAACCCTTGCGCCACCGAGACACAGAGACACAGAGGAAAAACCCCAAAGCATTTTGTCTTTCTCTGCGTCTCTGTGTCTCGGTGGTGAATTGAATTTTTTCATACCGCCGTCTTCTCTTTGTATTCGCACAGATCGTTGATGATGCACTCGCCGCATTTCGGCTTGCGCGCGGTGCACACATAGCGCCCGTGCAGGATCAGCCAGTGATGCGCATCCTGTTTGAATTCGTCCGGCACCCCCTTCGCCAGTTTCTGCTCGACTTCCAGCACGGTCTTGCCGGGCGCGAGGCCGATGCGGTTGCTGATGCGGAAGATGTGGGTATCCACCGCGATGGTGGGTTGGCCGAAGGCGGTGTTGAGGATCACGTTCGCCGTTTTGCGCCCCACGCCGGGCAGGGATTCCAATGCCTCGCGCGTCTGCGGCACTTCGCTCCCGTGCAGTTCGAGCAGCATGCGGCACATTTGGATGATGTGTTTGGCTTTGGTCTGGTACAGGCCGATCCGCTGCACGTATTCGCGCAGTCCGGCTTCGCCCAGATCAAGCATTTTCTGCGGTGTGTTGGCGACCGGGAACAATTCTCGCGTGGCGAGGTTGACGCTCTTGTCGGTGGCCTGCGCCGAGAGAATCACCGCGACCAGCAACTCGAACGGCGTGTGATATTCCAGTTCGGTGGTCGGGTGCGGGTTGGCCGCTTGCAGGCGCAGAAATATCTCGCGCCGTTTTGCCGCATTCATCCCCGTGCCGCCTCGGGCAATGCGGCGGGCACCGGCTGGCCACGCACCTTTCGCTCGGCACGGATGTTGAGCCAATTCCTGGCGGCGATGATGAGACCCAACCCAATGAACGCGCCGGGCGGCAGGATGGCGAGCAGAAAGCCGTGATAGTCAGGGATGACATGGATCACCCATGCTTTTGCGCTCTCGCCGAAGGCTAGGTCGATGCCGGAGAGCAGCGTGCCCTTGCCGATGATCTCACGCAGCGCGCCCAATGTCGCCAGCACGGCGGTCAGCCCGAGTCCCATCATCATGCCGTCCACGGCAGAGGGAAGTGCGGGGTTTTTCGAGGCGAACGATTCCGCCCGCGCCAGCACGATGCAGTTGGTCACGATCAGCGGTACGAAGATGCCGAGCACGATATATAAACTGTACAAATAGGCGTTCATCAAATACTGCACCACCGTTACCAGCACCGCGATGATGAGCACGAACACCGGGATGCGGATCTCGTTCGGCACATAGCTGCGCACCGGCGCGATGGTGGCGTTGCTCAGGGTGATGACCAGCGTGGTGGCGAGTCCAAGACTGAGTGCATTCACCAGCGAATTGCTCACCGCCAGCAGCGGGCACAGGCCGAGCAGTTGCACCAGCCCCGGGTTCTGTTTCCACAGGCCGTTGTGGGCGATGGTTTTGAATTCGTTCCAGTTCATGGCTGCGCTCCTTTAATGAGAATCTCGCGTCGCGAGGGCATACCGTACCCCTCGCTCACCGGGAGAGGGGGAACGGGGGTGAGGGAAACGCACAGGGCGCAGACGATTCATCTTTGGGGGTGGCCTGCGCCCTGTGCGTTCGGTTTCGTCTGCGCCAACAATTGCTCGCGGTGTGCGTCGAAATATTGCAAAGCCAGCAGGCTGGCCTTGACCACGGCGCGCGGGGTGATCGTGGCACCCGCCATCGAATCGAATTGCCCGCCGTCCTTCTTCACTTTCCAGTCGGCATCGTTGCCGCGTGCCTTGCCTTCGAACACGCGGATCCAGTCGCTCTTGGCGATGTCGATATAGTCGCCCAGTCCGGGCGTCTCTTTGTGGTTGACCACGCGCACGCCGGACAGCGCGCCATCGCTGCGAATCGCCAGCACCAGATGAATGTCGCCGCTGTAGCCTTCGCGCGCAACCACTTCCAGCACCACCGCCACCGGATTGCCGCCGCGCCGTGCAATGTGTGCCAACGAGGGTTCTGCCGTGCCCAGCAATTTATCGGCGGCGACGATCAGTGTGTCGCGCATGATGTCATTGTCGTAGCTCTCAGGGGGCAGCAGTTGCGAAATCAGTTTCAGCTTGGCCGCCTCGACCGTCGCGGCGATGGTGTCGCGGGTGAGAAAGTAAGTGGTGGTGAGA
>Ga0210019_1003760_pt1 | contig 13709 bp, 13 predicted proteins | sample CryGeyCG2114_020_2_FD_183969 | JGI IMG/M metagenome (GOLD analysis project Ga0210019, IMG submission 183969) | Groundwater microbial communities from aquifer - Crystal Geyser CG11_big_fil_rev_8/21/14_0.20 (SPAdes) (version 2) | ecosystem: Environmental > Aquatic > Deep subsurface > Groundwater ...
ATAATTCATCTATCCCATTTGCAGTAACAACAAGATCAAGTCCTAAGCTTTGTGCAAGTTTTGATACATAATAAAATGCGATGCAATTTTCATTCCAAGAAAGATTATCAGTTTTTATAGTTTTTTTAATTTTAATAGATGTATTTTGAAATGTATTAGAATCAATTTCTAGAATGTGGTGAGCAAATTTCAATTGTCGATTAACTTCTTTTGCAAATAAAATATCATGGGATTCCGGAAAACCAATAGTTAGTAAGGTTACATCATATTCTAGATCCGAGCAAATCTTAGAAATTAATGTGCTATCAACACCTCCCGAAAATGCAATTCCTATTTTCTTTTCAGTCACATTGTCTTTGATAGAATTCTCAATTTTAGCGAGTAATTTTTTTTCCATTTCATTCATTAATTATCAGGTTATTTTTGATACAGATTAACTGTGATTTATCTCATCATGTAACTATTAATTTAGCAGTTCAAATATAAAATCAGGATGAGATTATCAGCAGAATCCATAGATGAAGAATTGAAAAATCTAAAGGGATGGAAGGTTTTGAATAATAAATTACATAAAGAATTTGAATTTAATGACTTTAATCAAGCATTTGGGTTTATGACGAGGGCAGCAATGCACATAGAAAAAATGAATCATCATCCTGAATGGTTTAATGTTTACAATAAGCTAGTGGTAGATTTAACAACTCATGATGCTGGAGGAATCACGCAAAACGACATCAATCTGGCTAAAATTCTAAACTCATTGGAATAATTTGAGATTACCAAGTAGAAGAATTTTTTAATTTTATCGTTACAGAATTTATATACAGAGTTAAGCCAGTTGACTTCACATGGCTTCAAGTCCCACAGTTTTAGATTCAGATTTTAGATATATTGACAAAAAAGGCAATTTATTGAGAACAAGAACGGAATTAACAATATCACAAATGCTCTCATTTCTTGATGAAGATTATGAATATGATTATAAATTATCATTAAAAAATGGTAGTTCTGTAACGATTGATTTTAAAACAAAAAAGGGTTTGATCGAAGTAATAGACAATGACGAAGATATAAAAAAATATAACAAAATCAAAGAAGATTTACCTAATGAAAAAGTGATGGCCATAGGACATCCAAAGTACACTGCACAGATTAAAGAACTTCAAGACATAGTATTTTATGATAAAACACCGCAAACAGGATCAATATTTCTAGAAGACCCATCATTTTCATTTGATTATGCACATATTCTTCCATTAGTGGAGAAATGTTCTATTTTACACGGTCATACATCTTCAGTTATGGTTGAGTTAGTTGGACAAATGAAAGATAATCTTTTAGTAGATTTTGGAATTGCAAAAAAAATCATAAAAGAAGTCGTTACAGAATTTGATCACAAATTTTTCATTAATAGAAAATATCTAAAAAGAGAAGATGATTCACATTATCAAATTCAATTTGACGGTCCAAAAGGAATGTTTGATATCCAAGTTCCAAAAAATACAGCTTATCTATTAGAGGGAGAAGCGACCGTGGAAAATCTTTCAAGTGAAATAATCAAACTACTTGCTCCAAAATTACCTCAAAATGTAGAAGCTGTTGGCGTTTACATTTATGAAGGATATAACAAAGGATCTCACATTATTTCAAATATTTCAAGATAGTTAAGAAATGGAACCAAAAATTGCAGAAAAAGCTTGGAACCCAGAGTTAGAAAAAGAGATCCTCGAACAATGGGTAAATGAAAAAATTTATGAGTTTTTCCCAAAGGAAGATAATTTCACAATAGATACACCTCCACCATATCCATCGGGTAGACCTTGGCACATAGGTGCAGCAGCTCATTATTCTCAGATTGATATGATAGCACGTACTGCAAGGATGGCTGGAAAGAATGTATATTTTCCAATAGGGATTGACAGAAACGGTCTTCCTGTGGAGATTTACACAGAAAAAAAACATAACATCAGAATGCGCGAGACTGAAAGAGGTGAATTTCTAAAATTATGTAGAGCCGCACTTGATGACTTGGAAGATGAAATGATACTAATTATGAAAAGTTTAGGAATTAGTGGAGATTTTTCTAATTACTATAGAACTGATTCTGAAGAATATAGAACATTAACACAATCTACATTTATCGAACTTTGGAAAAAAGGACAGGTCTATCTTGCAAATAGACCAAATAATTATGATTGGGTTTCGGGTACAACTATTGCAGATGCAGAAATTACATATGAAGATTTACCGACTAAATTAGTCTATATGAAATTTCAAATTAAGGATACAGATAAAGAAATAATCATTGCCAGTACAAGACCGGAACTTCTTTGCGCATGTAAAACCATAATTGTCAACTCGGAAGATGAAAGATATACAAAATTTATTGGAAAAAAAGTAATTGTGCCAATTACGAATGTAGAAGTAGAACTAAAAACACATCATTCTGCTCATCAAGATTTTGGTTCTGGTGCAGTTATGGTTTGTAGTTATGGGGATCAAAACGATGTTGCGTTATTTAGAGAGCTAGAACTAGAAGAGATTGTTGCAATTGGATTAGACGGAAAAATGACAGATGTTGCAGGTAATTATGCAGGATTAAAACCAAAACAAGCACGAACAAAAATTATAGAAGATTTAGAAAATAAAGGATTAGTAGAAAAAATTGAAGATATAATTCACAGAACCCCGGTATCGGAACGAAGTAAAAATCCAATAGAAATAATTCCAATGGAAGAATATTATCTAAAACAAAAAGAATCAATTGAAAAGATGAAAAAACTAGGACAGGAAATTACATTTTATCCTGCTATGCATAAACAGATCTTGATGAATTGGCTGGAATCCATCAATATTGATTGGCCAATATCAAGACGAAGGTATTATGGTACTGAAATTCCTATCTGGTATTGCAAAAATTGCTCCGAACCACACGTTCCTGAGCCTGGAAAGTACTACAAACCATGGATGGAAAAATGTCCCATTAGTCAGTGTTCCAAGTGTGGAACTAGCGAGTTTGTAGGAGAAGAGAGAACATTTGACACATGGATGGATTCAAGTGTTTCGCCACTTTTTGTCAGTAAATTTAACAATGACCAAGAGTTTTTCAATAAAATTTATCCTGTATCAATTCGACCTCAAGCAAAAGATATTGTTAGAACGTGGTTATACTATACACTTCTAAGATGTGAACAGTTGACAGGAAAGAAACCATGGTCAGAAGCATGGATTATGGGATATGGTCTTGATGAAAAAGGAATGAAAATGAGTAAGAGTAAAGGAAATGCAATTGATCCTTTACCAGTAATTGAACAGTTTGGAGCAGATACTTTTAGGTTTTGGAGTGCAAGTGAAATTAATCATGGATATGATTTTCGATGCAATGAACAAAAAATAGAATCGACAAAAAAATTTCTCAGCAAACTATGGAATGTTTCTAGATTTTTATCGAGTTTCCCAGTAATCAAATCTGGAAGTCCGACAAAGACAGATGAGTGGATACTGTCTGAATTAGATAATTTAATCAAAGAATGTAAAAAAGGATATGATGAATACAATTTCTTTATTCCTGCAATTGCAATTAGAGAATTTACATGGAATCTTTTTGCTGCACATTATATTGAAATGGTCAAAGCAAGAGCATATGGAATTGGATTTACAGATGAGGAAAGAGATGGTGCAATATACACATTACATAAAACATTGTCAACTATTTTGAAATTACTAGCACCAATTACACCGTTCATAACGGAATATCTTTGGAAAACTTTGTACTCATCAGAGAGCATACACAAACAACATCAAGTAGAATCAGAATCAGTGCCTGAACAAAGTAAAAATACAAAAGAAATAACTGAATTCAATTCCAAAGTATGGAATGAAAAAAAGATGAAAAATCTCTCATTGAAGGATGCAATCAAAATTACGATTCCAGAAAGTCTTGAATCTTTTAAAAATGACTTAAAATCAATGCATAATTTAGATGATAGTTGAGCCTAAATTATACATGCATGATTCCATTTGTAATCAAATATTGAATTCCAGAAACAAAATCAGCATCTTCGATTAATCCATCAGCCCACCATCTAGCGTTATTTTTTATCCAATCTGGGATAGCTTGTTGTGTAGATTGTCCTGATTGAGTTTGAGGAATTGTCATTATTTCCTCGTTTATCAAATATTGAATTCCAGAAACAAAATCAGCATCTTCGATTAATCCATCAGCCCACCATCTAGCGTTATTTTTTATCCAATCTGGAATTTTTATTTCAGTATTTGAGATAAATGGATTTAATGCATGTGTTCCAATAATTTCAATTATTGAATCTCCATTAAAAAATGGAATCATCAAAGTTCTATATGTTGAAGCAGATTTTGATTCAACATAATTAGTTTCAAAACCGTCTACTAAAACAAAAAACATGTCATCAGATGATTCAAATTTTGCATCTAAAATAGCTCTAGGAATTGTAATTTCAATTGTTCCATCATCTTGAGTATTCATGGTAATTATTAATTCAAAAAAATCAGGATCTAGAAAAATAGATTCCATATCACCATGTTCAATGTTATAGCTGACATCAATAGATTCCACAGAGACAGTACCTGTATCTGCAAACGAATGTGGAATATACATTGAAATTAAAATGAAAAGGATCAAACTAAATGAAAAAAGAGGTTTAGCACGTTTCATTACTTATCGCCAAATGACATTCCTTCTTGTAGTGAGATGGTAGCATTATTTCCAAGAACTGTATTTTCTGTAGTTGGAGTTATTTTAGTTAGAGTTGCAGTACCATTAAGAAACCATAAATTAGAAATCTTGCTTTGTGGACCAATAATTGAAACTTGTGATTGATCAATATTATTAATTGGAATTTCAGCATTTACAAAAAGTTTCATTGTAGCATGAAGTTCTTCCAGCATGTTATCTTCTAAAAATGCCACGATTACAAGTGAATCTTTAGCGCCGGATTGTCCAGAAGATACAGTTCTAGCTTTTCCGAAACCACAGTTATAAATAATTTCATCAACAATAATTTCACATTCATCCAATTCCAATTTAAGATCAGATTTACTTTTATCATACAAGGTGAATGTCATTTTTCCTGTTAGGAGAGATTCTTGTGATTGATCAATTATGAGAGATGCATTTACAGAATCAAAAATTAATTCATATGTTTCACCATAATCATTAGAAGTAATTTTTGTTCCCATGTATTGCCCTTCATTTATCTTATCAAGAATATTTTTGGTTCTGGAATCTAATTTATCAGATTTTTCTGCAAGTCTTTGTTGAATTTCTTCAGATTTTTTAATTAATTTTTCTTCAGCATGTTTAGATTTTAAAGAGATCTTTTCATCGTTAGATATATTCGTCTTAGTTTTATTTTGAAGTTTTTCTTTAATTTCTTTTAATTTTTCTTCATATTTTTGGGATTTTTTTAATTGTTCTACTTCAAGATTTTCTCGGTTAATTGCAAGTTCAGCTTTTTTCTGTTCTAATTCTTTTTGTTTTTCTTCTGTTTTTTCTTGTCGTTCAGCTTTTTTCTGCTCTAATTCTTTTTGTTTTTCTTCTGTTTTTTCTTGTCGTTCAGCTTTTTTCTGCTCTAATTCTTTTTGTTTTTCTTCTGCTTTAGAATCATTATTCACAGATAGATTCTGGGCAAAAGCATCATCAAGAAGAAATAATCCAAACATACCAACTAGTAAAATAGATGCGAGCGTAATTGATGAAATAAAATTTGGTTTCATTTTAAAATTACCCAAATTGGAGTTAAAAAGAATTTCGATTGTGTTCTATCAATGGTATTGAAACTTTGACTAGTTTCTCGATTTCTTAATTAAATTTATAAAATATTTGTGCAATGCAACATCCTCTGTTAATTCAGGATGAAATGCGACGCCTAACATATTTCCTTTTTTGACAGCAACTATTTTGTCATTAAATTTTGCCAAAACTTCTACACCTGATCCAGTATCAGAAACAGATGGAGCCCGAATAAAAACACCATTAAATTTTGGTATATCAATAGAATTCATAGAGATGTTTGCTTCAAATGATTCTTTTTGTCTTCCAAATGAGTTTCTTTCTAGTTTAATGTCAAGTAAATCTAAAAGGGGTTGATCTGTTTTTCCAACAACATGATCATTAGCTGTTTTTGAGAGCATAATCATACCAGCACATATTCCCAGTACTGGCATTCCTTGTTCAATTTTTTCTTTAATTATCTTAAGTGAGCTATTTACAAGAGAGAGTTGGCCTATAGTGATACTTTCACCACCAGGAATAATCAGACCATCGAGTTTAGAAATATCTTCAGATGTTTTAACTCCCACAACTGAACCTTCTATTCCTAATTCTTTTATTGCTCTTTCAGTAGATGCAATATTTTCATATACATCACCTTGAATTGCCAAAACACCTACAGTGAGACTCATGCTAAACCTCCACGATCTTGCATTCTTAATTCTAAAGTCTTAACATCCAATCCAAGCATAGATTGTCTCTCATCAATCATTTTTTGTGCTTCTTTTACTTTATCAGATTCATTCCAGAATGTAGTTGCTAGAACAATAGCTCTTGCTCTTTCTTTAGCATCATCTGCATTAAAAATTCCAGATCCTACAAATATTCCATCACATCCAAGGGACATCAAATATGCAGCATCAGCTGGTGTTGCAATTCCTCCTGCTGCAAAATTAACAACAGGTAATCTTCCAAGTTTTGCAGTCTTTGCAACTATATCATAAGACACTTTGAATTCTCTTGCGATTCTAATCAAATCCTGATCATCACCAGAATCATAAATTGCTTTAATTGTTCTTAGTTCATCATTTACTTTTTTAATATGAGTAACAGCCTCTGCAACATTTCCGGTACCAGGCTCTCCTTTAGTTCTGATCATTGCAGCTCCTTCTTCAATTCTTCTCAATGCTTCAGATAGAGATCTCGCTCCATTAACAAAAGGAGTTGTAAAATCCCATTTCCAAATATGATGATGTTCATCAGCGGGTGTTAGAACTTCTGATTCATCTATCATATCCACATTGGTTTCATCTAGAACTTTTGCTTCATAGACATGACCAATTCTACATTTTGCCATCACTGGAATTGTAACTGAATCCATAATATCTTCAATAATTCGAATACTTGCAGTACGTGCTACTCCACCTGCTTTTCTTACATCAGAGGGTAGTTTATCTAAAACCATAACAGATACAGCTCCTGCATCTTCTGCAATCTGAGCTTGTTCAACAGTAGTAACATCCATCACTACACCGTTTTTTAACATATGAGCAAAACCACGTTTTAAAGTGGATGTTCCACGTAAAATATTATCAGAGTTAGATTTTTCTTTAATGATTCCTTTTGCATCAGTTCTTTCGCCTGAAAGTGAAAGCATATTCAGAGTTTTATTAGAAGGTTATTTGTACCTATTCACCAATCTGCTCTACAATATTATCAAGCTGTGATTCAACCATTGATATTATTGGAGGTATGAATTTATCAGTTGCATTTTGTTCAGGCCAATTAATTTGATTAATTCTTCCATTTAAGGTAACTTTGATATTTGATTTTTGAAAATCTGTTACATTTTCACGTATTGGAAATGATTCAGAAGGAATTGATATGAATCCAGTTTCTTTAATCAGAGCTTTTAATTTACGAAGTTTTTGTTCGTCTAGGAATGATTTAACATCAGGTTTTGGATAACTATTTTCAGTTACAGAATATTTTATTTCCCCATTATTTTTTATTAATAAAATTTCAGTTTTTTGTGCTCCAACTCTTTCGGTTACACCAAAAGATATTTTCTTTAATTGGTATTTTGCATATTCAATTTCAATTACATCATTTGAATTAGATGCTGAATATGGAATTTCGGATTGTGTGATTAATGGAATTGCAATTAAAATTGCAAGAATAGCAGGAATTGTAGCTATGACTAAGACAATTGGTTTTACCATGATTTACCTTAACTATTGTAGCTCATGATTAATCGCAAATAAGTCTTGGTTAAAATAACTTAAAATTCTAGTCCGTTTCATTCTTGTTCGTGGGGTCGTAGCCTAGCCTGGTAGGGCGACAGTGCATACGATAGATCACCGCTAAGGGCTCCAAAGGTAAACTAAGCTAAACTGACTCACGGATGATGTAAGTTTGGAGCTGTAGTGACCCGTAGGTCGCCGGTTCGATTCCGGTCGGCCCCACGTTAGAATATTATTTATTTTTTAAAACATTCAGTGCAGAACCAGCATTGAACCATTCTATTTGAGATTTATTATAAGAATGATTTAGAGAAATTTCATTATTTGTTCCATCTTTATGTTTAATTAAACATCTCACTGGTTTTTGTGGCTCTAGTTTATTTAATCCAATGAGACTGATCCTGTCATCTTCTTGAATCTTATTGTAATCATCAGGATTACTAAAAGTCAATGCTAGAATTCCTTGTTTTTTCAAGTTTGTTTCATGAATTCTTGCAAGGCTTTTTGTGATAACAGCTGCACATCCCAAATATCTAGGAGACATTGCAGCGTGTTCTCTACTGCTTCCCTCACCATAATTATTATCACCGATAATTATCCATCTCATTCCTTTGTCTTTATACTGCCTAGCAATTTTTGAAAAGGATTCAAGTTGATTATTTAAGATATTTTTTCCCTTACCAATTTCATCGTTGAATGCATTAACGGCACCCAGAAGCATGTTATCACTGAGATTATCAATGTGGCCACGAAGGGATAACCAAGCACCTGCAGGAGAAATATGATCGGTAGTACATTTGCCTTTTGCTTTAACCATTATAGGCAAATCTTCAAAATCTTTTCCATTCCATGGTAAAAACGGTTCTAAACGCTGAAGTCTTTTACTATTAGGATCAATTATTACTTCAATATCAGCTGAATTTTCAGGAGGGGAAACAAAAATTCCCGTAGGTATCTTAAATCCATTTTTTGGGACCTCAGGTGCAGGTTTTGGTGGTTCAAGTTTAAATTTTGTTCCATCAGCTGCAGTCAATTCATCTTTTAGAGGATTAAATGAAAGTCTGCCACCTAAGGCAAGGGCAATAATCATTTCAGGACTACCAATAAAATTAAGTGTGTTCCTATGACCGTCATTACGACCTGGAAAATTTCTGTTAAAACTTGTTACAATGGTATTTTTTTCATCATTTTTTAATTCAGGTCTGGCCCATTGACCAATACATGGACCACATGCATTTGCCAATACTGTTGCTCCAATATCTTTTAGTGAATCCATTTGTCCATCTCTTTCAATAGTACTTCTGATCTGTTCAGAACCAGGGGTAATCAGTAATGGAATTTTTGATTTTATACCTTTTAATTTTGCTTGTTCAGCTAAACTTGCTACTCTTGACATATCCTCATAAGATGAATTTGTACAACTTCCAATTAGTGCAACAGATATTGAATCAATGTATTCATTAGATTTTACATCATTAGCTAAATCAGATATTGATCTTGCTAGATCAGGAGTATGCGGTCCTACAATATGTGGTTCTAATGTTGAAAGATTAATTTCAATAACTCTATCAAAGAAATTTTTAGGATTTGATTCTACTTCTGGATCTGCAATAAGCAATTCTTTATTCTGATTTGCAAGTTCGGCAATTTTTTCTCTATTTGTAGATTTTAGATAAGTTTCCATTCTTTGGTCGTATGGAAATATTGAACATGTTGCACCTACTTCTGCACCCATGTTTGTAATAGTAGCTTTTCCAGTACAGCTAATAGTATTTGTTCCAGGTCCAAAGTATTCAATAACAGAATTTGTTCCTCCTGAAACTGTCAGTTCTTCAGCTACTTTGAGGATGATATCTTTTGGGGCTGTCCATCCATTTAGTTCCCCAGTTAGATGCACTCCGATTCTTTTAGGATAAAGTAATTCCCATGGCAAACCAGCCATTGTTTCAGCTGCATCTAATCCGCCTACTCCAACAGCAATCATTCCCAAACCACCTGCATTAGGAGTATGAGAATCAGTTCCAATCATTAATCCTCCAGGAAATGCATAATTTTCAAGAACAACCTGGTGAATTATTCCTGCACCGGGTTTCCAGAAACCACATCCATATTTAGCAGCGGCTGATTGTAAAAACTTGAAAACTTCACTATTTTCATCGAGTGCAACTTTCATATCAGCGTCACCCTCTATTTGAGCTCGTATCAAATGATCACAGTGAACCGTTGTAGGTAAAGCTGTTTGTTTAAGATCTGCTTGCATGAATTGCAACATTACCATTTGTCCAGTTACATCTTGTAATGCAACTCGATCAGGAATAAGGAAAACATAGTTTTTATCCATATTGAGATTTTTATCGTCTACTTTTTCTAAATGTCCAGAGAGTATTTTTTCAGTAAGTGTTAAAGGTCTGCCAATTATTTTTCTATATTTTTGAATATTTTCTCGTGATTTTTTGTAAATACGAGTTACAAATTCCGGAGTAGTGTCTAATTCCACATTAGTGAGTCCATTTAACTGGAATTTAATATTTGCAATTCAAAAATTACAGCAAAATCATAATAGGCGTGTAAATTTCTTAACAATTATAAACTAAAAGTAGCTTTATAATTGATTGTTGAACAATAATAAAATTTCTAAAACGAGGTATTCATATGGTCAATAAAGGTTTTCCAAAATTTGGAATGTCTCAAGCAGGGGCATTTGTTGCAGCCCTAAAAAATTATAATTTACCAGATTTTATTTTGGTTTTGATTGCAAAAGAATGCAAATCTGATCTTCTTGAAAGAGGAAGAATTGATGACAGATTACAAAGTATGAATGATGATGCTTTAGAACTTTTACACAAAGTATTTGTTGGATGTGAAGAAGACGGTGCAGGAAAATATGCACAGTATAGATTCTATGCATATGTTTCTAGTATGTATCATAAATGCGAGGTTTTAGTAAATGAGACAATCCCAGGAGCAAGTGGAATAAATCATAAAATCCCCGTTGCTGTAAAAAATAATGGAATGTATATTGCAATTGCAGTTAACAAAGCCACGGGTAATCCAGTAAATAAAAAAGAAACCACGCGATTCTATGAAATGGTGGATGACATCAAGAAAGGTGATCATGGAACCATGTTAAGTGATGCAATCTATGGCTCTTCAGTTGGATTTAGAGGAGATGCATTAGTAGAGCTTGAAAATTTAAGTAAATCCAGAACACATGATATTGAAAATAAACTTGATTTCAAAACTGCAAATTTTGAAAATAATATTTATTCAGTAACAAAGTGCTGATTTCAATTTATAGAAAATACATTTGAGTACTAGTTTTTATTTTGTTTTAAGATTAGATGTATCTATTGTAAGAAACATTGGTTTGCCTTCTGTTTTTTCAAAGTTAGCTCCATATTGTTCAAAATTTAATTGATCGTAGAAATGCTTAGTCCAAATTTCATGAACAGCCTCTATGAATTTTTTGTGTCCTGATATTCGTAAAAGTTCATGTGCCAATACATGAGAAACAGTTGTACAATTTTTTTCTGCAAGAAACAATGTATCAAAATGATCTTTTGGAGGTTGCCACCAAACCATACCAAAGTTTTCAGCATGATAACCTTCACAAGTACAATCAGTCCATAAGGGTTTAAAATGACAAAGATAGAAATGATAAATTTGAGTTCCTCGTTGTTGATGATCTTTAAGTAGAGTATGCGTATCTAATTTTTGAAAAAAATGTCTTGGTTTTGCAATTAATTCATCGCATCGAACGTCAAAATCTTTACCAAATTTTTCTTTGATCCAAACTTTGTAAAAATTTCCCATTTGTTTGATATATTCAAATTCAGGTTTGCGTTTCTCAAGATCCTCTTCTTTTACAACAAAAATAAAATGTAAAATCATGGTAAGAAAAAAGAATGTTTATGATTGACCTTCTATACCCATGAGGGTTAGAGTTGATCTAATCTTTTCAATTTTTCGGATCTTCCAAGTAATTGTTTCTCTGAGTTTTTCAACAGTATCAGACTCAATCTTGGCTAAGATATCATATGCTCCGAAAGTGCCATGAACTTCCTTCACGCCATCTAGACCCTTTAGTTGCTGTATTATAGCCTCTTCAGAACCTAGTTCACAGTTTATTAAAACATAAGCTGTTGCCATGTTTTCATTAAATAAATCGACTATATCAATAAACCGATTATGCCGAATTTAGTTTTGAGAAAGATCAATAATAGCATCCCAAATATACTTTGGTACAGGCATTACAGATAATCTAGAAATACGAATAAGTTCCCAATTTTGAAATTTTTTCTGTTTTTTTATCTCATCTAAAGTAATTGGACGCTTTAATGATTTTTTATATTTAACGTCAAACACAATGAATCGTTTGTTGTCTTCTTTTGGATTTGAATATGGTTCTGAAATTACTTCCATAATACCAACAATTTGTCGTTCATCACCAGTGTGATAAAATAAAACAAGATCACCTTTTTTTATTTCATGCATATGTTTTAGTGCTAAATTATTATGAACGCCATCCCAGATTGTTTCTTTATCTTTTTTGAATGTTTCAAAATTATATCCTCTAGGTCCACTAGGTTCTTGCTTAGCTAACCAATAATTCACATTTTTCAGAGTTTGCATCATTATGATATGTTTTATGTTTTAAAATTGGTAAATGTTCCCCGGTTCTGACTCGCGCAAGATCATTGGTATTTTAGCCAAAACCTCCTTGGGTTTTCTAACCGGGGTTGCCCATATTGTAGCACACCTGGGTGAATTAGAAATCATTGGTATCAATACGATCGACATCATCCTAATCCGTCTGTGTGCCTGCTCTTGGGCGTTTAACTATAGATTTAGCTATGCTAAAAACCATTGATCATTATCACTCAATGATTTAGAGTAACTAAGCACAAAATTAGTGTTAATTTCAAACATAATTTGAAAGAACATAAAACTAAAAATCAGTCAAATATTAATCCAGAAAGAAAAATTTCAAACCCAACTACGGGTACACGTATTTTGTAGTTTTCAATTGTTTTTTGATTAATCTCTCCCATTATTCCTATGGCTTTACCATTAATTGAAATTGAAGCTGTTCGTCCTTCTTCAAAAATTGGATGTGAAAAAGTTTTTGTTTCAAGTTCTAGATTAAATCCAGTTTTTAATGCAGATTGTAAAACGGATTTAATTTCAGTAAAAGTTGCATCTTGATGTGCACTAATTCCTGCAAGATTTGTTGTTTCATTGATAGGATTACCTTGAGAAAAAACAGTACCTGTTTCAAATAATTTTTGAGGATAAGCAGTATGAATATTTCTAGAAAGGTTTTCTAACAATCCAGGAAGAATTGAATCTCGCAAAATTGTATGTTCTTGACTCTTTGAATCTAATACTGAGATCATTTTTCTTGGTTCTCTGTTTGTCATTTCATAGAGAACTCTTTTACTTGTCAAACTTGAGTTGAGTGCTTCGGTGTATCCAAGTCCAACCATTATCAGACTGAGAGATTTGAGTTTTACAGATATCAAATTTGGTTGTCCCAAAGTTTGAGATGGTGATAAAATAGGTTCTAAATTCTGTATTCCATAGCCCAGTGAAACTTCTTCAACTAAATCCATTGGGCCAAATATATCAAAACGATAAGAAGGAACGATACAAATAATATTTTTCCCTTTTAAAGTAGCATCCAATCTTGATTTTTTAAGAGATGAGATAATTTGGGA
>Ga0210019_1003762_pt1 | contig 13706 bp, 7 predicted proteins | sample CryGeyCG2114_020_2_FD_183969 | JGI IMG/M metagenome (GOLD analysis project Ga0210019, IMG submission 183969) | Groundwater microbial communities from aquifer - Crystal Geyser CG11_big_fil_rev_8/21/14_0.20 (SPAdes) (version 2) | ecosystem: Environmental > Aquatic > Deep subsurface > Groundwater ...
TTATTTAAAACTATGTATGTAGCTGATCTCAAATCAATTAAAATTAAATTGGCCTCACCCGAGGAGGTTTTAAATTGGAGCCACGGCGAAGTAACTAAACCCGAAACTATTAATTATAGAACTCAAAAACCGGAAAAGGATGGTTTGTTTTGCGAAAAAATTTTTGGACCTTCTAAAGATTATGAATGTTATTGCGGCAGATATAAAGGGATTCGCTACAAAGGAGTAATTTGTGACAAATGCGGAGTAGAAGTTACTAAAGCTCAGGTGAGGAGAGAAAGGATGGGTCACATTAAGTTAGCTTCTCCCTGCTCGCATATCTGGTTTTTAAGAGGAGTTCCTTCCAGAATGGGGCTTCTGTTAGATACTCCCATGCAGGGTCTGGAGAGGATAATTTATTTTGCCAGCTATATTGTGGTCAAAGTAGATACAGCAGCTAAAAAGAAAGTTTTAGAAGAAATAGAAAAAGAGTATAGACAAAAGGTTAAGACAGAAACTGCAAAGCAAAGCCCCTTAGCTAAAGCGAAACGCTCTACCATAAAGCAAAACTCTCAAGGTAAACCCCTACACCAAGAGTTTGGTGGGGGGGGTAAACAGCTTAAGAGGATTTTAGAAAGATTAAAAGAAGCTAAAAATAAAACTATTGAGGAGGTCCAAAACCTTAAACCCCTGAGAATTCTTTCTGAGCCGGAATATCATGCTCTTTCTTTAAAGTACGGAGAGATGTTTGAGGCAGGAACAGGGGCCGAAGCTTTAAGAAAGATATTTGCCGGGATTAATTGGCAAAAACTTTCCAAAGATTTACAAAAACAATCTGAAAGAGTTCCTCCGGATAAGCAAAGAAAAATTTTGAGAAGATTAGGAATAATTCAAAAGATGTTAAAAGCCGGGATTAAACCCGAATGGATGTTTATAACCCACTTGCCGGTTTTACCGGCAGAATTGAGACCGATGGTTCAATTAGACGGAGGAAGATATGCCTCCTCCGATTTAAATGATCTTTACAGACGGGTGATTAATCGCAACAATCGCCTCAAATATCTTTTGGAAATTAATGCTCCGGGAGTTATTGTCAGAAATGAAAAAAGAATGCTTCAAGAAGCAGTAGATGCTCTGATTGATAATGGAATGAGAAAAGGTCAGACTACTACTGCTACTACCGGAGGCAAGAGACTCCTTAAATCTTTGGCCGATATGTTAAAGGGAAAACAGGGGAGATTTCGTCAAAATTTATTAGGGAAAAGAGTAGATTATTCCGGAAGATCGGTGATTGCAATTGGTCCGGAATTAAAATTTAATCAGGTAGGCATCCCCAAAAGGATGGCTTTAGAGCTTTTTAAACCTTTTGTTATCAAAAAAGTTTTAGAAAGAGAGCTTGCTTATAACGTTAGAAGCGCTAATAGATTAATTGAAGAAGAATCTTCCGAGGTTTGGGCGATATTAGAAGAAGTGGTTAAAGATAAATTGGTTTTATTAAACAGGGCTCCTACTCTGCATAGATTAGGAATCCAGGCTTTCTATCCCATACTAATTGAAGACCAGGTTATCAGAATTCATCCAATGGTTTGTAAAGCTTTTAATGCTGATTTTGACGGAGATCAGATGGCGGTACACCTTCCTTTATCGCAAGAGAGCCAACAAGAAGCTAAGGAACTAATGTTATCTTCTGGCAATTTCCTGAAGCCTGCTACCGGGACTTCCATAGTTAGTCCTACCCAGGATATTACTTTAGGAATTTATTGGATTTGCAAAATAAAACCGGGGGTGGAAGGAGCTCCGGTAAAAATATTCGGCTCTAAAAATGAAGCAATCTTGGCCTCAGACTCGGGAATAATTGATTTAAGGGCAAAAATTAAGGTAAGGATACAGGATGTTCTTGTGGAGACTTCGGTGGGTCGAATTTTGTTTAATAATACTCTTCCCGACGGTTTCCAATTTGTTAACGAGGATATGAATTCCAAAAAACTGGAGAAAATAATCAGCAGAATTATTGAGGCCTACGATGTCGAAACTTCTCAACAATCCCTGGATAAAATCAAGCATCTGGGGTTTGAGTATTCTACTCTTTCCGGGATTACCTGGGGGATGGATGATTTAATTGTTCCAAGGGAAAAGGAGAAGTTAATGATTCAAGCCGAAAAAGAGATAGAAACGATTGATTTTCATTACAAAAAAGGTCTTTTGTCTCGGGAAGAAAAAAGTGATCGGGTGATTGAAGTGTGGCAAAGGGTAAAATCAGAGATTGAGAAATTAGTCCCTAAAGCATTAGGTCCTTTCAATCCCGTATTTTCTATTATTGATTCCGGGGCAAGGGGTTCCTGGTCCCAACCCGTTCAGATGTCGGGAATGAAAGGTTTAGTTACTAATCCTGCCGGTCAAATCATTGAATTACCCGTTAAGCATTCCTTTAAAGAAGGATTTAGCGTTTTGGAATATTTTATTTCTACCCATGGAGCAAGAAAAGGAACGGCAGATACTGCTCTCCGAACTTCTACTGCCGGTTATTTAACCCGGAGATTGATAGATGTTGCTCATGAGGCAATAATTACTGAGGAAGATTGCAAGGATGAGGAAGGGATTACTATTTTTAAAGAAGATGCTGAAGAAATTTCGCAAAATTTCCTTTTTAAAATAGTAGGACGAATTTGTCAGGCAAGAGTAGTTAATCCTAAAACCTTGCAAACGATTGTAAAAAAAGGAGAAATGATTAATTGGGAAAAAGCTACCGAGATTGATGATGTCGGGGTTAAAAAAATTCAGGTAAGAAGTCCTCTCAGCTGTAAGGCCAGGGAGGGAGTATGTCAAAAATGCTATGGGTGGGATTTAGGAAATAATCGATTAATCAAATTAGGAGAGGCGATTGGAATTGTGGCTGCTCAAGCTATTGGGGAGCCGGGCACTCAATTGACACTGAGAACTTTTCATACCGGGGGAGTAGCCGGGGAAGCGGATATTACTCAAGGGTTGCCGAGGGTGGAAGAAATTTTTGAATGTCGAACTCCTAAAGGGAAGGCAATGCTGTCACTTGTAGACGGAAAGGTTTTAGAGATAACACCGGAAAGAGTAATAAGAATAAAAATTTCACCCAGCACCAAAGCGAAACTTGGTGCTGGACAGGAAAAACAAAAATCAAAAAGAAAGAAAACCAAAAAAACCGAAGATATTATTGAATACAAAACTCCTCCCAAGAAAGCAATTTGGGTCCAAGTCGGTCAAACTATTAAAAAAGGTCAACAGCTTTGTGAGGGAAATTTGGATATTAAAGAATTGTTTCAAATTGCCGGAGAGACAGAAACCCGGCGCTATATTTTAAGAGAAATTCAAAAAATCTATGTTTCCCAAGGAGCAATAATTCATGACAAGCATGTAGAAGTAGTGGTGAGGCAGATGTTTTCCAGGGTTAAAATAAAAGATAAAGGGGAAAGCTCTTTTGATAAAGGAGAGATTATAGAAAGGGCAGTATTTTTGAAAGAAAACCTTAGGTTGAAAAGAGAAAAGAAAAAATTAGCGAAAGGTCAATCAATTCTGCTCGGAATTTCTAAAGTAGCTTTAAGCACAGATTCTTTTTTGTCTGCTGCTTCTTTTCAAGAGACGGCAAGGGTGTTGATTAAAGCAGCTTTTGAAGGGAAAGAAGATAAATTAAAAGGGCTAAAAGAAAATGTGATTATTGGAAAAATTATTCCTGCCGGCAGCGGTTTTAAGAAATAGTTTTAAAATGGTATAATTATAAGTAGGACAGCAGTTTAACTTACAACTTACAACTGATAACTAATAAGAAAATGAAAAAGAAAAACCTAAAGAACAAAAAGAAAATAGTTAAGGAAAAAGAAAGGAGATTTTTGCATTTTTTCTTGCCCGAAGAAATCAAGAAATCGATTTGGGGAGTGATATTATTTTTGGCGGCAATTATTGTTATTTTAAGTTTTTTTAATAGAGCCGGAACAGCCGGCGAAATCTTAATAAGAGTTTTACCCTTTTTAATCGGGAAAGCGGTCTTTCTGATTCCTTTGGTTTTAGTGCTGGGAGGAATGGTTTTTTTAACTACAGAATACAGAAAGTTTCTATGCCCGCTAATTTTCGGTCAGGTTATTTTAATCTTAGGAATTTCGGGAATGCTGGGTTCAGTTGGCCCGGATTTAAAAAGAGGGGGAGAAATTGGTTATTTTATATCTTCACCCTTTTTAAAACTATTTGGCGGAGTTGTTACAGAAATTATATTTGGAGCAATTATGGTAATTTCCGGATTTCTTTTTTGGTACTTATTGAGGAAACCCTTCTTTGTTCCCGAAAAACTCGAGACTAAGAAAGAAGAGAGCCCTTTTTTTATTAAAAAAATATTTGAACCAAAATTCAAAGTAAAAGAAGTTCCCGGTTCTCCACAGCTCCAATTTACTCCACCCTCACTTCAACCCCAAGAAATAAAAGATCGATTTTCTTCATCTCGTAGTCAGAGTCTTGTGCGAAGCTTAGGCTTAAAGACAAGTTTGATTGAAGATAGAGATAAGAAGTCAAGTTATCAATTTCCTCCTCCTGATTTGTTGGAAAAAGATCGGGGAGGGGTTTTAGCCGGAGATATTAAACTTAATTCGGCTATTATTAAAAGAACTCTTCAGAATTTTGATATTGGGGTGGAAATATCAGAAGTCAACATTGGTCCTACTGTTACCCAATACGCTTTGAAGCCCGCTGAAGGAGTAAAATTATCTAAAATTACAACTCTCACCAATGATATTTCTCTGGCCTTAGCCAGCCATCCAATCAGAATTGAAGCTCCTATTCCTGGCAGGCCTCTGGTGGGGATAGAAGTGCCAAACAAAAGCAGAGCCCTTGTAAGATTAAGAGAATTAGTAGAGCACCCAAACTTTCAGAATTCTGCATCTTCTCTTATTTTTTGCTTGGGTCAAGATGTATCGGGTAATCCCTGTTTTGCCGATTTAGCTCGAATGCCTCATCTTTTAGTTGCCGGAGCCACAGGGACCGGTAAAACCTGTGCTGCCGATACCTTAATGTTTACCGAAAAGGGGATGTTGACCTTTGAAGAGCTTTGTTCCCTCCCTTTAAATAGCGAAATTGATTTTAAGGTAAAACTTGTTACCAGGGATGGAATTGAAACTACCGGTAAAAATTATAACAATGGAATTTGTCAATTTTATAAATTATCCACCAGTCGTGGATATCAAATCGAAGCAACAGCTGAACATCCTCTTTGGGTTATGAATGAAGATGGTTCGCAAGGTTGGAAAGCAACTTCTTTAATCAAAAAAGGGGACTTTGTGGCGATTTCGCGTGGTCCGGTTCTATTTGGCAACAAAATCAATCTTTCTAATTTTAAACCAAGTAAGATTAAAGCTCATCATAGAAAGATTTCTTTCCCCTCCAAAATGACTTCTTTATTAGCTCAGTTTTTAGGGCTTCTAACCGCTGATGGAGGGCTATCAATAGAAAGAAAAGGGATTCATCGAGTAACTTATACTCAAGTCAATTCTCATCTGATTCGGCTTTATAAAAAATCTCTTAAAGAACTTTTTGGAATTACTCAATTTATTGAAAAAAGAGCTGGCTCGAATCCAAAGAATAAAGCCAAAGAAATAGAGGTAAATAGTAAACATCTAAAAGAATTTTTGGCGTATCTTGGAATGGATTCTTCCAAATCTCCCCAAAAAGAAATACCAAGGGCAATCCGAGAATCATCCAAAGAAATCGTTGCTGCCTATTTAAGAACCCTTTTCGATAATGACGGCTATGTAGGAAAAGATTCTATAGAACTCTGTATTAGTAGTAAAAAACTCGCTGCTCAAACTCATCTCATGCTTTTAAATTTTGGTATAGTTTCTTCGCTTTTAATCAAAAAAGTAAAAAATTATGCTCACCATAAGTACTATCGGCTTTCTATCTTCGGCGAGGAAGCACGCAAATTCGTTCAAAAAATCGGTTTTATAAGAAAAGAAAAATATAATAAAGTCAAAGAATTTCTTAAATTATCCCCGAATCCTAATCTTGACCTAATTCCTCATATTTCCTCTTTACTTAAAAGAATGGGTCAAAAATACCTTAATCGTTTTGCTCTCATAACTAATCGAGGGTGGAGATATCAATCAGGGATTTTAGTCCCCAAATACGCTTTTAGTTCTTTAAGGAGCTATAACTCAGGGTTTCGAGTACCTGGTTATCAAAGCCTAGAAAAAATTTTAGAATTTTATCAGCCAATTTCTCAAGAACCCGAATATCAAGAATTAGAGAGAATTTCGAAGAGAAATTTTTATTGGGATAAAATTGAAAAAATTGATAGAACTTCTGGAATCGGATATGATTTTTATGTGCCAGGCTCAGATTCGTTTGTTGGAAATGGTTTTGTTAATCACAATACTATTTGTTTAAATACTATTATTTTGAGTCTTTTATATGAGAATGGTCCGGAAAATTTGAAACTAATTTTGGTTGATCCTAAAAGAGTAGAATTCCCGGTTTATAATGACCTTCCCCATCTCTTGTGTCCGGTAATTTTTGATTCCCAAAAAACAATTAATGCCTTAAAATGGTTGATTGGAGAAATGGAGAGGAGATTTGAAATTTTATCTCAGGCTAAAGCCAAAGATTTAGCTCATTACAATGAAATTGTAATTAGAACTCAAAATTTAACCCAGAATCTTTCGCAAGTAAAAGATGCGGAGTTAAACCCAATACCTTACATTATCTTGATTATAGACGAATTAGCAGATTTAATGGCTGCCAGGGGAAGAGAAATGGAGGCAGGGATAGTGAGGCTGGCTCAAATGGCAAGGGCAGTAGGAATTCATTTAATTTTAGCCACCCAGAGACCATCTGTTGAGGTGATTACTGGACTGATTAAAGCTAATATTACTTCCCGGATTACCTTTCAGGTCGCTTCTCAGGTAGATTCAAGGACAGTCCTTGATATGGCCGGAGCTGAAAAACTTTTAGGCCTGGGAGATATGCTTTTTGTTTCAGCTGAAATAGTTAAGCCGAGAAGAATCCAGGGAGCTTATGTTTCAGAAAAGGAAATAAAAAAAGTTGTCAACTTTATTACCTCCAATTCAACTCAATTAGGAGAAAAAGAGGATATTTCCGGAGAGATTGAAGCCTCTGCCTCAAAGCCCTTAAATGGGGTTTTAGCCTCTAATCAAAATTTTGAGGCGGGGTTAACCGATGGGGATCCTTTGTATAAGGAGGCAAAGCAGGTGGTAATTGAGGCCAGGAAAGCTTCCGCCTCTCTTTTACAGCGAAGGTTAAGGATTGGTTATGCCAGAGCGGCCAGATTAATTGATACTTTAGAAGAAAGGGGAGTGGTAGGACCGGGTGAGGGCGCAAAACCGAGGGAAGTATATCTTGATGAGATTAAAGATTAAAGATTTAAGATTAAAGAAAAAACTTAAAATTCAATCTTAAATCTTACAACTTAAATCTTAAATCTTTTTTTATTGACTATTTTTTTAAAAAGCATATTATAGAAATAGTTATGGCAAAACAAAAAAAAGAAAAAGAACTTAATAAAGGAAACTTACAGGAAACAGTAGAAGAAATTAAACAGAGATTTGGCGAAGGAGCGATTATGAAATTAAAAGAGGTAAGGCCGGTAGATATTGAGGCTATTCCCACTGGCTCTTTTTCTTTAGATTTAGCTCTGGGAATAGGGGGAATTCCTCGGGGGAGAATAATTGAAATTTACGGTCAGGAAGCCACCGGCAAAAGTACTTTGGCTCTGCATTGTGCAGCCGAAGTTCAAAAAAAAGGAGGAACTGCTGCTTTCATTGATGCCGAGCATGCCTTAGATCCGGATTATGCCAAAAGAATTGGAGTAAATACTGATGAGCTTTTAATTTCTCAACCCGATTCTGGGGAACAGGCCTTACAAATTGTAGAAAGTTTGGTGAGGTCAGGGGCAGTAGATTTGATTATTATTGATTCCGTAGCCGCTTTGACCCCCAAATCGGAAATTGCCGGGGAAATGGGAGATCAATATATAGGGCTTCAAGCCAGATTAATGTCCCAAGCCCTTCGAAAATTATCAGGGATTACATCTAAAACTAAAACTGCGGTTATATTTTTAAATCAGACCCGGATGAAGATCGGAGTAATGTGGGGTAATCCCGAGACCACCCCCGGAGGATTGGCTCTAAAATTTTATGCTTCAGTTAGAATTGAACTAAGAAGAGCAGGTCAGATAAAGCAGGGAGATAACATTATTGGCTCTCGAATTAAGGCTAAGATAGTTAAAAGTAAAGTAGCTGCTCCCTTTAAAACTACTGAATTTGATATTTATTATAATGAAGGCATTTCGAAATTTGCCGATATTTTAAATACCGGACTAAAATACGGAGTGATTAAGAAAGCTGGAAGTTGGCTTCAATATGAAAATGCAAAATTAGGCCAGGGAATAGAAGCATCTAAAGAGTTTTTGAGAGGAAACCCGGAAATAGTTAAAAAAATAAAGGGAGAGATAATGAAACAGGTCTGAAAAAGATTAAAGATTAAAGGTTTAAGATTTCAGGAAAAAATAATAAAAAAACAGCGGTAAGGCTGTTTTTTAATCTTAAATCTTAAATCTAAAATCTATTTTGGAGCATAGGGCAGCAATCCCAGCTGTCTTGCTGTTTTTATGGCTCGAGATAGTTGCCGCTGGTGCTTAGCACAAACTCCGGTTCTTTTTCTGGGCCTGATTTTATAAAGTCCGGAGATAAATCTCAGCAAAGTTTCAGAATCTTTATAATCAATTCCTCTGATGTTTTTTTGACAAAAATAACAATTCATTTTTCGTAACTTAACAACTAAACAACCGACAACTAATAACAATCGAGTTGTAAGTTGTAAGTTGTAAGTTGTTTAGTTAAATTACAGCGGGATATCTTTAACGTCGATTTCTTCTTCTTCTTCAATAATTGGAATATCTTCTTTATCGGCTATTTCTGGTTGAGATTTTGTAGGGCTAACCGAAGCTCGAAATCCTTTTGGTCCCAACTGCAGTCTTTCAGCAACGATCTCTGTTCTGGACCTTTTATTTCCGGAAGAATCCTGCCAGGATCTTGTTTGAAGTCTTCCCTCGATTAGAACTAAACTTCCTTTGGTTAGAAAACTTTGAGCAATTTCTGCTAATTTCCCAAAAGCTACAATATTATGATATTCTACTTGCTGCTGTTTTTCTCCTTGTTTATCAGTAAAAAATCGATTTGTAGCCATTCCAAAAGAAGCTACAGATGAACCCGAAGGCAAAGCTCTGATTTCCGGGTCCCGGGTGAGATTGCCTAAAACGAACACTTTGTTTAAATTCATAAAAATATAATTCGAATACTACGAATTAAATTCGAATACTACGAACAAGCAGTTTATTTTTACAAACATCTTTTACATTGTTCGTTGTATTTGCATACTATTTGTAGATTCGCATTATAATTATATTTATTCGCCGAGTATTTCTTCTAATTTTTTTTCAATTTCTTCTAATTCGACCTTTGGTTCTTTTTGCCTCCCAGTTCTGAAAGGAACTCGTCTAATTCTTTTCTGTTCCAAACTTCGCTCTTTCTGCTGGAAGAACGGAGTTTGGGGAGGTTTACCGGAAGTAACTCCGGTTAAAATTAAATAACGAAGAATTTCTGGTACCGACTTCAAATTTTTTTCAAAGTTGCTCATCTTCTCGGCATTAAAACAAAAGTTCAAAGTGACCAAGAAAGCCGCCTTTTTTTTCTTGACCGGATACCTTAAAGTTTTTTTAATCGGATTTTTTATTTCATTCAAAACTCCGTTGCTTTCTTGCAAAAAAGAGATTATTTTTTCTTTTAGATTATTCAAATTTTCTTCAGAAAGGTCAGGTGAAGCTAAATAGGTTAGTTCGTAATACTTCATATCCTTAAGATAACCTTACAACTAATAACTTATAACCTACAACAAATTGTTAGTTATTAGTTGTTAGTTGTAAATTGTAGAGTTAGATTTTAAACTCGATGACATCCCCATCCTGTACCACATACTCTTTTCCTACGGTTTGAATCCACCCCTGTTCCCTGGATTTACTCCAACTACCAACATTAACCAATTTCTCCCAGTTAACTATCTCCGCTCGAATAAATCTTTCCTTAAAATCAGAATGAACTTGTCCGGCAGCAGTTAAGACATTAGTTCCTTTTTTTAGCGCCCAGGCCCTGACTTCTTTCCCTCCAGCTACCGTATAGAAGGTAATTAAATCAAGAATAGTATAGCAAGCAGTAATAAGCCGGTCAAGCTGGGAATGTATTTCTAACTCTCTTGTCTCAGCCTCGGAAAGTTCCGAGATTTCTTCTTCAAGTTTAAGATTGAAACAGAGAATGGGGGCTGTCTCCATTTTAGGCCTCGAATCTTTGACCTCTGCTTGGTTAATGTTTAGAATATAAATGATTGGCTTTACTGTTAAAAACTGGAATTCTTTAATTAAGGGAAAGTCTTCTGCTGATAATTCAGTTTCTTTTACCATTTTTCCTTTGTTTAAATTTTCCTGAATCCTTTTTAAAAGTTCCTTTTTTTTGATTACTTCTTTATCGCCCGACTTTGTCTCCTTTTTCATTTTACCCACAGCCTTTTCGGTTGTTTCTAAATCTTTCATTAGAAGTTCGGTTTTGATAATTTCTATATCTCTTTCCGGGTTAATGCTTTTTTCTACATGACAGACCAGATCTGCTTTAAATAAACGTACTATTTCCAGAATTGCATCGCATTCGCGGATACGGGCTAAAAATTGATTCCCAAGACCCTCACCTCGATGAGCTCCCTTAACCAATCCAGCAATATCAACAAATTCAATAACGGTAGGAGTAACTTTCTCCGGCTTAAGAGTTCTGGCAATTTTTTCTAATCTTTCATCGGGCACTGCAACCACTCCAACGTTTGGATTGACGGTAGTAAAAGGGAAAGCTGCTATATCAACCTGTTTTTTGGTTAAGGATTTAAATAGAGTAGACTTCCCTACGTTAGGAAGACCGATGATACCAATAGAAAAACTCATAAAATTATATTATAATAAACTAATATGAAAATCAACCCCGCACCTGATTCGCATGTGCCTTTTTGCCCCGTTAGATGTTCACTATCTAACGGGGTGAACATAGAGCGAGCGAAAGCGAGCTCAGGCTTTTCGCATACTATCTTTAAAGCCTACGATATCCGAGGAATTTACCCGACAGAAATTAATGAAGAAGCCGCTTATAAGATCGGAAGAGCATTTGTTCAATTTTTAAGTAAATTTATTCGCCATCCCAAAATTGTAGTTGGTCGGGATAACCGAATTTCTTCGCCAGCTCTTTTTAGAGCTTTAATAAAAGGGATTACTGCGCAGAAATCCGATGTTGTTAACATTGGCCTTTCCACCTCACCGATGCTTTATTTTGCCGCAGCCCATTACGAATACGATGGGGGAGTGCAGATTACTGCCAGCCACAATTCTTTTCAATATAATGGCTTTAAGCTGGTTAGAAAAAAGGCCATTCCCATTAGTGAGAAAACCGGCCTAAGAACCATTCAACAATTAACCAGAAAATTACAGGGGCACAGCCTATGTAACTTGGGTTGCCAGGGCTCAAGAGGCAGGATAATAAAAAAAGAGATTCTTAAAGATTATTTAAACTTTAATTTTAGAGAAACAGAGACCTGGAAACTGAAACCTTTTAAAATTGTGATTGATACTGCCAATGCCGTACCCGGGATTTTAATCCCCGACTTTAAAAAAAGAATGCCGGGCAAAATTTATTCCCCCTTCAAAAATTTAGATGGCAATTTTCCTAACCACAATCCTGATCCTTTAGTAAAAGAGAATCTAAAGTTTTTGCAAGAAGAGATTAAACGTAAAAAGGCTGATTTGGGAATAGCTTTCGATGGAGATGGAGACAGAATTGTATTTTTAGACGAGAAAGGAAATATAATTTCCGGAGACTTAATTTGCGCCTTGATCTCAGATTTAATTTTAAAAAAGAATCCCGGCTCTAAGATTTTATATGATATTCGTTCGAGCAACGTTTTAAAAGAGACGATAGAAAAAGCGAGAGGTATTCCCCTGATTGGTAGGGTGGGGCATTCTTTTATCAAAGAAAGAATGAGAAAAGAAAATATTTTATTTGCCGGAGAATTTTCCAGCCATTATTACCATCGCGACCATTACTTTTGTGAAGCCCCCCTTTTTGTATTGTTTAGAATTTTAGAAGAGCTTTCTCAAACCGGGAAAAAATTCTCTGAAACGATTAAACCGTTTAGAAAATATTTCCATTCCGGAGAAATAAATTTCAAAGTAAGGGATAAAATGGAAATTTTAAAAAAATTAGAAGGAAGCTTTGGGACGAGGAAAATTTTGAAGATTGATGGTTTGAGGATTGACTTTAAGGATTGGTGGTTTAGCGTTCGTCCCTCCAATACTGAACCGTTACTGAGACTGGTAATTGAAGCTAAAACAAAGAAATTAATGGAAAAAAAGAAAAAAGAAATAAGCAAATTGATACAAAATATTTATTAACTGATTTTTTTATTAAAAAAGGAGCTTTTCTCGAAAAACTCCTTTTTCTTTATCCTTTTGCGGATTTCTTCCATAAAACCGAACCGTATGCCTCAAGGAAATGCCGCAGAGGAACGTAGTCCTTATGTGTCTTGAAGTTTTGGGAAAGAATATTTTTCTTAAGAGAAGTCAGAAGCTTTCCGTAATCCATGTCTTTGACTGGAATTTCTATAAAGGCAGTTCCAATTTCTTTTAACAGTCTTTTGCTTTTGCAGTGGAGATCGGTTGTTGGCACCAGGGGAAGATTTAATTTCTCGGCTAATTTTTCCGTTTTTAAGTTAGTATTGCCGTAACCGGGAAGCAATTTTCTGATTTTTGGCAGAGAATAACCGTTCCATTCTAAGGCAATTTTTCCTTTGTATTTTAAACATAGATTAATTAATTCGCTTTCCTTTTCCGGCGAAATGTCCCGGAATCTTCTTCGGGGGTCGGCAAAGGGGTGATCAAGAATTGCTATTTCCTCTTTTTCTAAAACTTCCTCAATTACTCCTTCTGGAGTAGATGACTTGATTCCAGTTACTCCGATAGCAAGAATATGCCATTTTTGATTTTGAGGACCGAGTTCCTGTCCCAAAATTAAAGAAAATATTTTACCGCTATCTTTATTGACAAACAGAAATACATTTTTTTTATTCTCAATTCTGTAATTTTCTTTCATTCTCTTCCTATTGATTTCTTTGATTATGGTCAGGGAAGTTTCTTTTTCCCATTCATAATATAGAAGTCCCAACCCGCTAAGATTTTTCCTTTCCATTTCTTTTAGAATATCTGCAAGTTCGTAATTTCTTTTTGGGTAAGGATGAAACTGCAGATCAACGGTAAAACTATCCAATTTCACCTCCGAATATTTATGCTGTTAAGGTACAGCGAAAAATCCCTAACTTAAAATTTTACATCTATTTTAGAAATTTGTCAAGATATGGCAGAAATATCAAAATGCCCACTATTATTGCCGCAAAACAACTAAAAAGAACTATCGCCGATGATATGTCTTTAATTTTTTTTACCTGGAGATTCAATGAAGGGTGAATAACATCCAGAATCCTTTCTAACAATGAATTGGTTAGCTCGGCTGCTAATACCAAAAAAATCATTATAAAAATAATCGCTTTTTCAAACGGTAATAAATTAAAATAAAACATTGCAATTATCACTAAAATTGCAATTAAAATTTCGATTC
>Ga0210019_1003765_pt1 | contig 13703 bp, 10 predicted proteins | sample CryGeyCG2114_020_2_FD_183969 | JGI IMG/M metagenome (GOLD analysis project Ga0210019, IMG submission 183969) | Groundwater microbial communities from aquifer - Crystal Geyser CG11_big_fil_rev_8/21/14_0.20 (SPAdes) (version 2) | ecosystem: Environmental > Aquatic > Deep subsurface > Groundwater ...
GTTCCAACAAAAGACTCCGGCATTGACCGGAGTTTTTTGTGCGCGCAATAAAAAACCCGCTGAAAAGTGCTTTGCGGGTTTTTGGGGGTCCCTAAAATACCGGAACTGCTGTCTGGTGGTGATAGGTGGACTTGAACCACCGACCCCAGCATTATGAGTGCTGTGCTCTAACCAACTGAGCTATATCACCGTAATCTAGGCGACCGAACGATGTCCGGCCAAAAAGAGGGCGGCATTTTGCTGATTTAGCGGTCTCCTGTCAATTGCAGTCTGCCGATTTCAGCTCACTGTCTGGAAAATCCGGCTGAATCTGGCGTAGTTTTGCCTCGGTCGCCGCGTCGATTCCGCGCAACTCAAACACGGTGAATTTGAGTTTGCTTAACCTCTCTCCCACTTTTGCCGTGCGCACGCCCTTGGCTTTCAACACTTCGAGAAAATTGCTTGCCGCCTGTTCGGTGCGGAATACCCCGAGGGAGATGGCATGCAGCCACTCGCCTTTTTCCTGCACCACAAAATAGTCGTTCACCCCGAGTTGCTTGAGTTGTCCGACCTTGCGCTTGACCTGCTGCGCGTCTTTTTGCGGCGGCATGTAAACCCAGTAGCCTCTGCCGTATTCCACTGTGCGCTGGCGCAGCCTGTCGCCCAATTGCGGTGTTTCCAGCGCGGCGGTTGCCCGCGCCAGATCATGACCGGAAAACTCGCCCCAACTGAAGCAGCGGTCTGAATCCGTTACGGCGGTCAGTTCCGGACTCAGGCGCGATGCGGGCTGGGTTGCCACGATGGCCGAAACCGGGTTGGGCGGAGTTGGCGCGGGAACGCGGACGGGGACAGTTTCCGCCAGGGCGCGCACGGCGGCGGCATCCAGCAATTGAATTTTTTCCGGATTGAATTCAGTCTGGGTCAGTAGCGGCTGCGGCGGCACCAGCAAGCTGTCGCCCCAGCGGATCAGCGCAAACAATAGCAGATTGACCAGTAACAATAGAATCAGCCACACCCTGCTCATGCTTCGTTTTCCCCCATCACTTGCAATCCCTGCAACACCAGGTCATCCCTCCGCTCACAGCCCACGGCCAGCTGTGCCATGACAGATTCGGCTGCGCCGCCGCTGAGCAGACAGCGCGCGGCGGGAAAGCGCTGTTGCAATAAATTGTATTGCCGCATGATCGCGCCCTGTGTCGCGCGGATTGTGCCGCTGCGGATCGCGTCGGCGGTGTTCAGCGGAAAATCGCGCAGCGTTCCTTGCGCGGACTGCAACAGAGCGGCATTGTCGTGAAGGCTGCGCTGCATCAATGCCGCACCGGGCAGAATCAGGCCGCCGATGAATACCCCGTCATCGGACAAGGCATCCACGGTGGTGGCAGTGCCGCAATTGACCACCAGGCACGCACCGCGCACCTGGTGCCACGCGCCGATGAGGGCAGCCCAGCGGTCGCTGCCCAGCTGCTGCGCGCGCGCATAGCCGTTGCGCACACCGCATTGCGCCGTGCGGGCGATGATAAATTCGGGCTCGGCGGACCATCCCGCCAGCAACGCGCGCAGGCGGGCTTCCATCGCCGCCCCCGCCACATTGGACACCAGAATCCGCGAGGGCGGACACAGGCGGGCAAATTCCGGTGCCAATCCTTCGACCCGCGCATTGTCACTCGCGCCGCGCGCGGGCCATTGCCCGGCTTCGACCCGCGCCCACTTGCAGCGGCTGTTCCCCGCATCCAGCAACAGCATTCACATCCCCCTCAGGCTGATCTCACCAGCATGGAACACACGCTCGCCGGTTGCGGTTTGTACGCGCAGCGCGCCTTCGTCGGTCACCCCGCACACCCATCCGACCATGCTTGTTCCGTCCGGCAAGGAAAGTTTAACCTCGCGTTGCCGGAACGCATGATGCGCTTCCCATTCTTCGCGCAACGCGGCAAACCCGCGTGCCGAAAATTCTTCCATGACACGCAGCAGATGTTTGAGCAGGATGCCGAACACGCGGCTGCGCGCCTCTGCCGCCACCCCCGCCGTCACCAGATCGCTCACTGGCTGATCAATGACGGCACGCGCAGTGGCGGGCACCCGCAGGTTGAGGCCGACCCCGATTACCACGGCGGAAGGTCCCAGCATATCGCCCTGCGCTTCGAGCAGGATACCTGCCAACTTGCCCGCGCCGAGCAAAACATCGTTCGGCCATTTCAGTCCCGCCTCGCGCACCCCTATCTCGTCCAGCGCGCGCAGCACGGCGACACCCACAGCCAGACTCAAACCGGACAACCCACCCAGACCGCCGTCGAAGCGCCAGAGCAGGGAAAACGTCAGCGCATCGCCCAATCCCGCCTGCCATGCGCGGCCCAGCCGCCCGCGCCCGGCGCTCTGCCATTCCGCCGCCAGCACACTGCCGGATGCCGCGCCGAGGACGGCCCGCTGCAGCAGCATCGCATTGGTGGAAGAAGTGTGCTCGACGATTTCCAGTCGCACTACCGTCCCCGCATCGAGCTGCTGTTTGATCAAGGCTTCATCCAGCCAGTGCAGGGGGTGCGCCAGACGGTAGCCGCGCCCGCGCACGCGGTGCAAATCCAGGCCGTACATGCCAACCTCGCGCAAAGCGTTATGCACGCTGGCGCGCGACGTACCGAGTTGCGCGGCCATGGTCTGGCCGGAATGGAACGCCCCGTCCGCCAGCAGGCGCAACAGCGCAAAGGTCAGCGGCGTCTCTTGTGCGGCGCGCTTCATTGCGCCGGATCGGCGCACAACGGCGTCCCGCCCTGCTGCATAAATTGCATGATCTCTGGCCGCCGCTGCAGGGTGTCCTGATACCCCAGTTCGATCAGCGCGCGGCAATAATCTTTTTCGAACAACAAATAACTGACCAGATTGGCATTGGCGCCGCGCCTTACCCCGAGCAGGCGCAGCAGCACGCGGATGGCCCACGGCAGATGCCCGACATAGCGTTCGGCGATCTTTTCCAGCGGCTGGCTGGGGCGGATCACCAGCGCCTCGATCGGGCGCAAATTGATTTGCGCGCGCAGCGATTCCGGCATCGCACTCACCGTATGGTTGATACGGTACAGGCGTTCCAGATCGACCTCCAGCCCGTCGAGGAAAATACTGTCGAGCGCATGGCCGGCAATCTCGGCAAGCGAGGGGTAGTGCTCTATCTTGCTGCGTTTATCCCCCTCTTTCGCCATGCGCGGGCCGACGCCGACCACCAGCACCCGCTCCGCGCCCAGGTGCAGGGCGGAACTGATTGGCGCCATCTGGCGCATCGAACCGTCGCCGAAGAATTCGCGATTGACATGCTCTGCCGGAAAAACGAAGGGAAGCGCCGCCGAAGCGAGCAGATGCCGGATGTCGATGCGGGTCGGCACCCCGACCCGGCGCGCGCGTTTCCACGGCTTGATGTCGGGCGCGCCCTGGTAAAAGGTCACCGACTGGCCGGAGCCGTAACCGGAAGCGGTAATGCCCAGCGCATGCAGCACGCCGTCGTCGATCTGGCGCTGGATCAGTTCGCACGGCAAAATCCGCTCGAGAAAGGTGCGCAGCGGCGAATTGTCCAGCAGCGACACCCGGTTCAGACGGTTGCTGCCGAACATGCTCAACAGCATTCCCAGCAGCCAGCGCCCGCTATTGTCGAGCACCCCCAGCACATCGGCGCGGTAGATGTCGGTCACGCGCGCGTTGTTCCAGATGTTGAGCAGGTAGCGCACGCCCTTGCGAAAATGGCGCGCATTGACCGCCAGCGTCACCGCGTTCAGCGCGCCGGCAGAAGTGCCGCACACCACACTGAACGGCAGGCCGGCGCGGTACGGTGTCATTTCCGTCAGTGCCTTGAGGACGCCGACCTGATAGGCCGCGCGCGCGCCGCCGCCGGTAAGGATCAGGCCGATCTTCTGTTTGGGCATCGCCCGCGCTCCGGCTTACCCGTGCGCCTGCACCGCCTCGAGCGCGTCCTGCAAAGTCTCCTCGGGCAGCGCGTTAAGATATTCGGAGATCTTTTCCGCCGGTTGCACCGCCTTGGGCTGCAATTTGCCAACTTCGACATTCGCCACCAGCACCGCGGCCGCACCGACCACCTTGAGCAGGCGCGCGCGCTCCAGCATCAGCAGCTCGATTTCCTTGCTCAACAATTCCACTTCGTTTTTGTTCATCCTTCACTCCTGGTTACCGCGCCGGCAACGGCCAGCGCGCTCATGTTCACAATCCGGCGCACGGTGGCGGTGGCGGTCAGAATATGCGCCGACCGGTTCGCCCCAAGCAGGATACTGCCGATGGTGATGCCATCGCCCGCCGTCATCTTGAGCAGATTGTAGGCGATATTTGCCGCGTCCAGATTGGGCATCACCAACAAATTCGCCTGCCCCTTTAAACTCGATTCCGGAAAAAGTTGCACGCGCATACTTTCGGACAAGGCGGCATCGCCGTGCAGCTCGCCTTCGACTTCCAGTTCCGGCGCGCACTGCGCCAGCAAAGCACGGGCCTGCGCCATCTTGCGCGCCGAGGCATCGGTATGGCTGCCAAAATTGGAATGCGACAGCAGCGCCACCTTGGGCGCGAGACCGAAATAGCGCACCTCCGCCGCCGCCAGCAGGGTCAACTCGGCGATTTCCTCCGCGCTCGGGTCGAGATTCACATGCGTGTCGCAGATGAACAGGGTGTGTTTGGGCAGCAGCAATATGTTCATCGCGCCATACACGCTGCTGCCCGCGCGGTGGCCGATCACCTCGTCAATGAAGCGCAGGTGATACAGCGGCTGATCGACGGTGCCGCACAGCATCGCGTGCGCCGCGCCCATATGCACCAGCATCGCCGCGATTAGTGTGCTGCGTCGGCGCATTTCGCGCTTCGCCACTTCCGGGGTCACGCCGCGGCGCGCGCACAAGCGGTGGTATTCCGTCCAGTATTCGCGGTAGCGCGGGTCGTCGTCCGGATTCACCAATTCGAAATCCACGCCGGCACGGATGCGCAGGCCGAGCCGGGCAATCCGCTGCTCGATCACGGCGGGGCGGCCAACCAGGATCGGATGGGCGATGCCTTCGTCCACCACCGTCTGCACCGCATGCAGCACACGCTCATCTTCGCCCTCGGCATATGCCAAACGGCACGGCGTTTTCCGCGCCAGCTCGAACACCGGCTTCATCAGCAGATTGGAGTGATAGATAAACCCGGACAGATGCTCGATATAGGCATGCATATCCGGGATGGGGCGCGTTGCCACGCCGCTGTCCATCGCCGCCTGCGCCACGGCCGGGGCAACCTTGGAGATCAGGCGCGGATCGAACGGCTTGGGAATCAGATACTGCGGACCGAAGGTCAGGCTCTCTTCGCTGTACACCGCTGCCACTTCTTCCGATTGTTCTGCCTCGGCCAGTTCGGCGATGGCGAGCACCGCCGCCTTCTTCATCGCCTCGTTGATGGTGGTCGCCCCCACATCCAGCGCGCCGCGGAAAATGTAGGGGAAGCACAGCACATTGTTCACCTGGTTGGGAAAATCGGAACGTCCGGTCGCCAGAATCGCATCCGGCCGGGCTTCCAGCGCGACCTGCGGCAAAATTTCCGGCACCGGATTCGCCAGCGCAAAGATCAGCGGCTGGCGCGCCATCTGTTTCACCATCTCCGGTTTCAGCACATTGCCCGCGGACAGCCCGAGGAACACATCCGCATCCGCGATCACCTCACCCAGTGTGCGCGCCGGAATATCCTTCGCATAACGCGCCTTGTTGTCATCCATCTCCTCGCTGCGCCCGGTATAGACCACGCCTTTGATATCGGTGACGATGATGTTCTCCATGCGCACGCCGAGCGCGACCAGCATGTCCAGGCAGGCCAGCGCGGCCGCGCCCGCGCCGCTCGCCACCAGCTTGATCTCCCCGATCTTCTTGCCGACCACCTTCATCCCGTTCAGCAGGGCCGCGCCGACGATGATGGAAGTGCCGTGCTGGTCATCGTGGAACACCGGGATCTTCATGCGCTCGCGCAGCTTGCGCTCGACATAGAAACATTCGGGAGCCTTGATGTCTTCCAGATTGATGCCGCCGAAAGTCGGCTCCAGCGCGGCGATGACCTCGACCAGTTTGTCCGGGTCGTTCTCGGCGATCTCGATATCGAACACGTCGATGCCGGCAAATTTCTTGAACAACACCGCCTTGCCTTCCATCACCGGCTTGGCCGCCAGCGGCCCGATGTTGCCCAGCCCCAGCACGGCGGTGCCGTTGCTGATGACCGCGACCAGATTGCCGCGCGCCGTCATGTTGCGCACTTCGGTCGGGTCGGCGACGATCAGTTCGCACGCTGCCGCCACCCCCGGCGAATAGGCCAGCGCCAGATCACGCGCGGTATGCAAGGGCTTGCTGGCATTCACCGTGATCTTGCCGGCCGGGGATTGGCGGTGATATTGCAATGCTGCTTCACGTATTTGCTTGTCCATCATTCCCTCGTCAGTCTGCTGAAAGCGGCGTCGATTATAGTCCAGCCTCCCGGCAAGACCTATCTTTCCGGCCCCGCTTTCCCAATACCGGATTCACCCTTGCCCGGTTATAATCAGCAAGAAGAGATTCCCGTGATACCGCACTAAAATAACCAAGGGAATCGTTGTGGAGATATCGCGTGAGCTCACCCTGCATAACCCGGCCATTGCGTGACAGTCGCGCCGCGGGGTTTTCTTTTTTCGTCGAGATGGCAACTGGCCGATGTCTTCGCCCCTGATCTCATTCATGCAGCGCCTGCAAGGGCCGCGACTGATCGCCCTCATCTCCATCGCCATCGTGCTGGTGGTGCAACTTATCGTCTCCGGCATGAGCCTGCTGTTGCAAGGCAAAATCACGACCGATTACCTGCTCACCGGTTTCGTTGCCGCCTCACTGGCGGGACCGCCCAGCCTATGGTTCATCCATTCCGCGCTGGACATGCTCGCACAAACCCAGCGACGTCTCTTTGAAACCGGTGTCTGGCGCGCCGAAAGTCGGCTTTGCACCGCGATTGAAGCGGCACAAATGCTGTTCTGGGAACTCGATCTTGCCACCGGCCGCCTGAATTATAAGGATGCCGATCTGGCCTATCTTGGGATTGCCACTGAAAATGCGGCACATGACATGCAATCCTGGATCGCCACCATCCATCTTGAGGAGCGCGAAATCTTTGCGCAGCACTTCCTCGCCTCGAGTGCCCCCGGCGGACCTAATTTTGATTTTGAATACCGGGTCGGGCAAGAACCAGGACGGTGGATATGGATACATACGCGCGGCAAGGTGATCCAGCGCGGCACCGATGGTCAGGCTTTGTGGGCATCCGGCTCCAGCATGAACATCGATGCGCGCAAAATGGCCGAGCTCGCCCTGCGTGATCGGGAAGTACTCCTGCACAGCATCCTTGGCGCCACCGTGGAAGGTGTCCTGATGATTGACCAGTCCGGTCGGGTGCTGGCTGCCAACCGGCGTTTCCAAGAGATGTGGCGCATCCCGGAAAAAATAGCGCAAGGCAGCCGCGACGATCTGCTGCTTGAATTTGTCCTGGACCAGCTCGCCGAACCCGGACGGTTCTCCGAACAAGTGCAACGTTTGTACCAGAGCGATGAAGAAGCGCGCGACATTCTGCAACTCAAGGATGGGCGTCTGTTCATGCGCCTCACCCGCCCGCTGCAAATTGGCGATGATCGCGGGCGCATCTGGTGCTTCATGGACATTACCGAACAGGAGCAAGCGAAGACCTCCTTGCTAAACAGCAAAGAGCGTTTGCGCATGGCGCTGGATGCGGCGCAGCAGGGATGGTTCGACTACGATTTGCGCACCGGAAAAATCTCCGTCAACCCCGAGTATGCCAAAACCATCGGCTACGACCCGGACGATTCAGAATCCGACCTCGACAACTGGCGTGACAGCTTGCACCCGGATGACAAAGAGCGGGTATTGAAAGAATTGGAAAAGTGTCTGGCGAGCCGCGAAACAAGTAGTGTCGACTATCGCCGGCGCAACCGCCAGGGTGATGAGATGTGGATTCGTTCCATTGGCAAAGTGATGGAATGGGACGCACAACAAAAGCCGACAAGAATGATGGGGATACATACCGTCATCACCGCGCGCAAGCAAGCTGAACAAGCGCTGGCCGAGTCACACAATCTGCTCAAGAGCGTTATCGATACCGTGCCGGCACGCGTGTTCTGGAAAGACAAGAATCTGCGTTATCTGGGCTGCAATCCGTCCTTCGCCCGCAATGCCGGATTATCCAGTCAGGACGAATTGATCGGCAAAGACGACTTCCAGATGCCATGGGCGAAACAGGCCGCACTGTATCGCGCGGACGACCTGCAGGTGATGGAATCCGGCATCGCCAGGATCGCCTATGAGGAACCCCAAACGACTCCGGATGGACACCCAATCTGGCTGCGCACCTCCAGGGTGCCGTTGCGCGATACAGCCGGTGAAGTCGTCGGACTATTGGGGCTCCATGAAGACATCACGGCACAGAAAGCCGATGCCGAGAAACTGCGTCTGTCCGCTCTGGTGCTCGAGAACAGCAGCGAGGCGCTGGTGATCACCGATGAGCAGAATCGCATCATGGAGATCAATCCCGCCTTCACCAAGCTGACCGGATACGCGCGCGACGAAGTGATTGGCCAGAATCCGGCCATACTGCACTCCGGGCGGCATGAAGACCTCTTCTATCACAAGATGTGGGAGGAGATTGGCACGCGCGGGTTCTGGCGGGGGGAGATCTGGAACCGGCGCAAGAATGGCGAGATCTACGCCGAATGGCTGACCATCAACACCATTTTCAACCCCGACGGTTCGGTCCATCGCTACGTGGGCCTGTTCTCCGACATTACCGAAAGGAAAAAATCGGAAGAGCTGATCTGGACACAGGCCAACTTCGACTCGCTCACCAATCTGCCCAACCGTCGCATGTTCCGCGACCGGCTGGCGCAGGACCTGAAGAAAGCCCACCGCGCCGGGCTGAAACTGGCGCTCCTGTTCCTCGACCTCGACCGTTTCAAGGAAGTAAACGACACGCTGGGACACGACAAAGGCGATGCATTATTGGTTGAAGCGGCACAACGCATCGCCGCTTGTGTGCGCGAATCCGACACAGTGGCTCGCCTGGGGGGCGACGAGTTCACCATCATCCTCTCCGAACTGGATGATCGTTCCAGTGTCGAGCGTATCGCGACTGCCATCCTGAACGCGCTGGCGCACCCCTTCGAGTTGGGCGACGAGAGTGCCTATGTCTCCGCCAGCATCGGTATCACCGTGTATCCGGACGATGCCTCCACCCTGGAGGCCATGCTGAAAAATGCCGACCAGGCGATGTATGTCGCCAAGAACTCCGGACGCAATCGTTTCAGCTATTTCACCAGCACCATGCAGGAGGAAGCCCTGCATCGTCTCCATATCCTGAACGATCTGCGCGGCGCGCTGGATGCAGGACAGTTCCAGCTGTATTACCAGCCCATCGTGGAGATTGGCAGCGGCAAGATATTCAAGGCGGAAGCACTGCTGCGCTGGTTCCATCCCAAACGCGGCCTGATCAGTCCGGCACAGTTCATTCCACTGGCCGAAGAATCCGGACTCATTCACGAGATCGGCGCCTGGGTATTTGCGCAGGCGGCCAGCCAGGCCAAGCAGTGGGCCTCCCACTACAGCGCGGATTTCCAGATCAGCGTGAACAAATCACCACTGCAGATCCAGTCCAACCCGGAACGCTGCCAGTGGCAGGAATATCTGGTCAAGAGCAAGACCAATGGCCACAACCTGGTCATCGAGATCACCGAGAGCGTGTTGCTGGACAATTCGACCACCGTCACGGCGGAACTGCTGGCCTACCGCGATGCCGGCATGCAGGTCGCCATCGATGACTTCGGTACCGGTTATTCCGCTTTGTCCTACCTGAAAAAACTGGACATCGATTACGTCAAGCTCGACCAGTCTTTCATTCGCAACCTGGAGACCGACCCCAGCGACAAGGCGCTGTCAGAGGCGATCGTGGTGATGGCGCACAAACTGGGATTGCAGGTGATCGCCGAGGGCGTGGAGACGCAGGCGCAACTCGACCTGTTGGCAGGCATGGGCTGCGATTTTGCGCAGGGCTTTCTGTATTCGCGGGCGATTCCGGCGCAGGAGTTCGAGCAATTGCTGCTCGCCAGCCACTTCGGCGATACGCAGCGTTGACGATTCACGTTCCACCGCACCGGTTCATCGGCCGGTGCGGTGTTCCAGCCCCAGTGTGCCCAAGGTCCGATTGCGCACCGCGTGCAGCAGCGCCACATTGTCATCCAGCGCTTCACCGTAGGACGGGATCATCTCTTTCATCTTGTGTTTCCATTCCGCGCTCTTCATGCGAGTTTTGAAACAGCGCTCGATCACTTCGACCATCGCCTGCACCGAAGTCGATGCGCCCGGCGAGGCGCCGAGCAACGTAGCCAGGGTGCCATCCCTGCTGGTGACGATCTCGGTGCCGAATTCCAGCTTGCCGCCATTCTTGTCGCAGCCCTTGATGATCTGCACGCGCTGTCCGGCGGCGGCCAGTTCCCACTGTTTTTCCTGCGCTTCGGCATAGAACTCACGCAGGGTCGCAACCCGTTCCTTGTGTGACTTGAACGCCTCGCCCACCAGATAGCGCGTGAGATCCATGTTGTCGCGCGCCACTGACAGCATCGGTTTCAGATTGGCGGATTTCAGCGACGAAAACAGATCGAGCACCGAGCCTTCCTTGAGGAACTTGGTGGTGATGCTGGCGAACGGGCCGAACAGCAAGACCGACTCGCCGCCAATGATGCGCGCATCCAGATGCGGCACCGACATCGGCGGCGCGCCCACCGCCGCGCGGCCATACACTTTGGTCGTATGCTGGCGCACGATCTTCGGGTCGTGACAAATCAGCCACTGGCCGCTGATGGGGAAGCCGCCGTAACCGCCGGCTTCCGGAATGCCGGATTTTTGCAGCAAGGGCAGCGCACCGCCGCCCGCACCAAGAAACACAAAGCCGGCATCGATGGTCCTGGTCTTGTCGCTGTGGTTGTCCTTCACCCGCACATGCCAGCGCCCGTCATCGTGCTGCCTCATGCCGGCGATGGTGTGGCTCAATTTCAGTTCGAAGTTATCCAGCTTGAGCAAGGCGCGCACCAGCTTGCGCGTGAGAAAACCGAAGTCGATGTCCGTGCCGTGTTTCACCTGCGTCGCCGCGACTTTTTCCTTTGCATCGCGGTGGCGCATCACCAGCGGCATCCATTCGTGCAGAACGGCGTGATCCTCGCTGTATTCCATCTCCTCGAACAGATGGTGTTTATGCATCGCCTGGTAACGCTTACGCAGGAAGGCGACGTTCTCCGCGCCCCGCACGAAACTCTGGTGATAGACCGGATTGATGAACTTTCCCGGCGCGGGCAGCAGGCCCTGCTCCACCAGATGCGACCAGAACTGCAACGACATCTCGAATGCGGCGTTGATCTCCAGCGCGCGCCTGATGTCGATGCTGCCATCCGCCTGTTGCGGCGTGTAATTCAGCTCGCAATACCCGGCGTGCCCGGTGCCCGCGTTGTTCAGCCCGTGCGAGCTTTCGTTCGCCACCCGCGACTGCCGCTCCACCATCAGAATCTTGAGCGAGGGATCGAGCTGCGCCAGCAACTTCCCCAGCGTCGCGCTCATCACACCCGCCCCGACCAGCAACACATCCACTTTCTTGTTCGACATCACTTTTCTTTCCGGCCAAAATTCAGGCACGCATTCTATCTGTCCCGCGCCCCGCTTCGCGCCACGAACCCAACACCTTCGCCAACATCGCCGGATCGGCCGACTACAATCGATTCAACTCAATAATGGTGTTCTTACTCCATTCAAGCGGCTTGTTGCTGTGACGGCTTGATCAAACTTTCCGCCGGGATACCCAACCCATCGTGCAAACGGCGAATCATGGAAAGCGTCAACGGACGCCTGTAGTTCAACACCTCGTAAACCCGATTCAGCCCGCCAATCATTGGCTGCAGATCCTTGGGCTTCAAGCCCAGATTCTCCATGCGCGATTTGATCGCCTCGACAGGGTCTGGTGCCTCCATCGTAAAATGCTTGCGCTCATAAGCCTCCACCAACGTGACCAGCACATCCAGTCGCTCCCCCTCCGGCGTGTTTGCACGCGCCATCATCAGGCCCTCGATCTCCGCGAGCATCGCCTTGTAATCCGCCTTTGTCTTGATCGGTTTAATGTCCATCATTGCACCTCATATCGTTTGCGCATCGATCGCATCATATTGCCTGTGCGTGCCAATAAAGCGGACATACAGCACGCGATAGGGATAGTTGATCCATACCACCAACCTGTACTTATTCCCCGCGATATTGAACACCACCCACCCGTCTTTCAGAATGCTGGCATTGCCAAAATCCGCCTTCACCGCCGAGGGCGTTGCCCAATCAGCCACCACCACCTGCCGATACCATGCCAGGCAAGGCTCGCGGGCATCCTGGTAACCCGGACGGTTATCCCAGAATGCCTTAAGGGTGGAAAGACTGATTACACGCACGGAAGGATTTTAGTCCCATTTTGGGATTATTGGCAATATGGCATCCGGCAAAAATAACATGGAGTGGCAAGTACCCCCCAGCAAAGCAGGGGGTCTTTATTTTGTGAGCCGCTCAAAGCGGTTAAGGTGGTCACTTACGCGGACCCAGTCCTTGTGGCCACCTAAAGGTGGCCGGTCAGCGCCATTATTCAGTAACAGGCGACACCCATTAGCCGCCCCGGGTGCGGATCCGCACATTCTACCGGTTCATCTCCGCCAGCATCTTCTGCAAACGCTTCACCGACACGATCACCGGCGTCTTCAACTCCTGCGCGAACAGCGAGACGCGCAACTCCTGCAGCATCCAGCCAAAATCCTCCAGCCGCTCGTCGCGCTCGCCCTGCAGCGCGGAAAGCCTGCGCTGCCACTGTTGCAGCAGCGGCTGCATCTGCACCAGGCTCTGTGCATCGCGCGCCGGGTTGGCACGCAGCTTGTCCAGACGCACGTTGATCGCCTTCAAATAGCGCGGCATGTGCTGCATCCTGTCGTAAGGGGTGCGCGCCACCCATTCCCTGCCGAGCAGCCACTCGCATTGCTGCCGGATGTCCTGTGTAACCTGCGCGTGCGCCTTGAACTGCGGCAGCGCCTTCTGCAACAGATGATGCTCGGCCAACACCGCCGCCACCAGGCGCGCGATCTCCTGCCCCACCAGATTGAGGCGCGCCTTGGCTTCCTTGCAGCGCGCGGCGAACGCCGCTTCGGCCTGCGGCCACGGCTCGTTCAGACAGCAGCGGTCGAAGGTGACGGCAATGATCTGCCGCTGCAAGTCCTGCTGCGAACCGAAGGGCAGAAACTGCATTGCCATCGCCTGCAATCCCGGCAGATTCTTCTCCAGATACTTCACCTGCTCTTTCAGCGCCAGCATGAACAGGCGGCGCAGACCGGCGCGGTGCATGGCTTGCGCTTCGTCTGCAGTATCGAAGGATCGCAACGTCACCGCGTCACCTTCATCGTGCAGCGCGTTGAACACCGTCACCTGCTGTCCGGCACGCGGCACTTGCGTGGTCTCGGCGAAATCGCCGAAGGTCCAGTCGGTGTAGCGTTGCAAGTCTTCCCTCACCCCAACCCTCTCCCGGGGGGAGAGGGAGCCTGAATGGTGACCAGCCTTAAGCCCCTCGCCCACCGGAAGAGGGGTTGGGGTGAGGGTTGACTTGGTTGCCCACTCGCCGCGCAGATGCAG
>Ga0210019_1003767_pt1 | contig 13693 bp, 12 predicted proteins | sample CryGeyCG2114_020_2_FD_183969 | JGI IMG/M metagenome (GOLD analysis project Ga0210019, IMG submission 183969) | Groundwater microbial communities from aquifer - Crystal Geyser CG11_big_fil_rev_8/21/14_0.20 (SPAdes) (version 2) | ecosystem: Environmental > Aquatic > Deep subsurface > Groundwater ...
TTCGAAAGCTCCTCCGAGCTTTCTTTTTGTTCCAAAAATTCTGGCGCCTGTTAATCCAAAATATGAAAATTCAAATTGTGCACAACCCCCCATTACAAGGTTTTTAGACTTTTTCAGAGATGACTAAATAACTTGGACTTTTAAATCCCGATCGATTGGCAAACTGGCGAGCCGAAAACTTCCGATGAATTTTTAGGTATTCAATCGAGACAGTCACAAAGGCGCGATAGTCCATAAATTCAAAGATTATGGGCGCAAGCTTTTTGCCTGATTTCATCATTTTTTATTATAAAGGCGCCCGAGGCCAATGAATAGGGCTTAGAGTACATAAGTGTACACAAATGTATACGAATTGATGTCGATATATAATCATATCTAACTGATAATACTTAGTATTTTTTAAAAATATATCGACACTAACGGCGCACATAAACATATATCACTTAATTTTAGTGGACGAACCCAGTGCCGTGTTTGCTTTTGTGCACCGACGAATCAGCCGCGCATAATGGCTTCCTTAGATACGAGGAGCCGGGTCAAATCAAATATACTCGCCGTTCTATCTCCTTTAAAATTAATTCGTGATGTCTAATGTGCCTTCTCCAGTTATATGGTTCACAGGTCTTTCTGGTTCGGGAAAAACCAGCCTAGGAAAAATGTTGATAAATACTTTGAAGGGTGACGAAGTGCCATGCGAATTTTTGGATGGGGATTTGGTACGAGATTTCTTTGGAAATGATCTTGGCTACAGTCGTGAGGAAAGAATTCAGAATATTAAGAGGATATGTTTTGCGGCCAAACTCTTGTCGGATCATGGCATTACTTGTGTGGTTGCCAATATTGCACCATTTTATGAAGTTCGTGATTTTGTCCGGAGCAAATTGTCTAACTATCTTCAAATCTACTTAGAGGTCGCTCCAGAGGTAGTTGTAAATCGTGATGTTAAGGGATTATATAAGAAAGCTTCCGCTTCTGGATCGAGCAATCTAGTTGGCATCGATATACCCTACGATATTCCTCGGCGCCCGGATTTGGTTCTCCAAACGGGTCAGGAAAGTATTGATGATAGTTTCACAAAACTGAAATCTTTCTTGATTCATAGAGGAGTTATTTCCTTATGACAAAAAAGCAGATGGAAATTTCAAAAGATTCTTGGATGGAGTTGCAAAATTTTCAAGATGGCGTGTTCGCTCCCCTTGAGGGTTTTATGCTTGAAGATGAGTATCGTGGCGTTGTGGATCATCTTAGGTTGCCGAATCAGGAAGTATGGTCGATGCCTATTAGTCTGGAAATAGATCCTAGTCGAAAATCCGATCTAAGATTGGGCCAAACCATGGAGCTCTTTGATAGAGAAGAGGGTTTGATTGGCGAGGTCGAGATTCAAAGTATTTTTGAAGTTGATTTGGAATCCGATATTCGGGAAATTTACGGAACGACAGATCTTCAACATCCTGGAGTAAAGAGAGAAATGGAAAGGAGCCCCCTCCGAATAGGAGGGCGAACCAGGATCCTCAAGGATTTTCCTAGTGAGTATTCGGATTGGATCTTAAAGCCTGCCATGGTGAAAGCGGAGATGTCGAAGCGATCTTGGGAAACGGCTGTGGGTTTTCAGACTCGTAACCCCATTCATCGAGCTCATGAATATTTGCAAAGAATCGGGATGGAGGTCTGTGATGGAATTTTGATCCACCCTTTAATTGGTTGGAAAAAGTCTGGCGATTTTCAACCTGAGGCCGTGATCAAAAGTTATCTAAAGATGTTGGAGTTATTCTATCCCCAAAAGCATGTGATCTTTGGATGCTTGATGACTCCCATGCGCTATGCGGGACCTCGCGAAGCAATTTTTCATGCCTGCATACGCCGCAATTTTGGCTGCACACATTTTATTGTTGGACGAGATCATGCTGGAGTCGGAAATTTTTACGAGAAGTACGCGGCTCAGCAATTATGTCGGCAGCACCCACCTTTGGGGGTAAAGATTTTGGAGTTGGCGGGTCCTTATTACAGCCGCAAGCTTAAAGAGATTGCGACCGAAAATTCTGCTCCAGATGATATGACGGATCGAGAAGAAGTGTCCGGGACGCTGATCCGAGAGATGCTGGGCCGTGGCGAAATGCCTCCGGAGAAATTCATGAGACCGGAAGTTTCGGAGCTTCTGTTACAACTTGCTTCGGAGAGCAAACTATTTAATAATTAAGGCTTATGGGAATTGAGCTGATTCTTACCCTAGGCCCTTCGTCGTTGAAGCCTGAGATTCTTAAGAAGATTGATCAATTGGGTCATTGCATCTACCGAATTAATGGTGCGCACGAGAGTCCCGAGACTCTTCCTGAATTAGTGGCGAAGGTTAGACAAATTCTCCCTTCGCCGAAGTTGATGTTGGATTTGCCGGGAAACAAGGTTCGTACCAAAAACATCAATCAGCCGATTGAAATAAGAAATGGGGAGCAGATTGCAATTAAGTCGTCTCAACTTAACTATCCAGATTTTTATAAACATCTTCAAAGAGGCATGTTGTTATATGCGAACGATTCTACGAGTGTATTAAAAATTATTTCGAGTAATGAAGAGGAAATCATCCTTGAGTCTCACTCAGATGGGACGATCGGAAACAACAAGGGGCTTCATGTTCAGGGAATTCACGCTGATATTCCATTTTTGTTTCAAAAGGATCAGGAATTAATTAAAGCCGCCGTATCCAGTAAGGTCCCGATTGTGTCATTGTCCTACGTTCGTAATCGAGCCGATATTCGCCAGGCAAAAAATGTCGCCGCAGAAGTAGGAGGCGACAGTTTGGAGTTTTTTGCGAAAGTTGAAACCGCCGCGGCGACACTTAATCTGGCTGAGATTTTCGATGAGGTGGACACCATCAATGTCGATCGAGGAGATCTGTCCTCGGATATTGGCCTGCTGAAACTCCCGGCCAAGCAAGAAAGAATTATTGATGTCGCAACGAGTGCTGGCAAACGAGTTTTTTTAGCCACTCAGTTTCTAAAGAATATGGAGTTGAACCCTGTACCACTGATTGCAGAATTGGTTCACATTTATAATGTTTTTCGAATGGGCATTGCGGGTATTCAGTTGTCCGAGGAGACCGCTATTGGCCGCTATCCCTATGAATGTGCAGAACTTGTTTTCAATTTGTATCGTGAATCTATGAGCGCTTGATGTTTGGACCTAAGTGTTCCCCCGCGCCAACTGGTCAAAGCTAAGTTTCATGTCCCCGTCACTTACTTGAGAGAAATCCTCATAGAATTCGCCCACTGAATAGAAGGGCTGAGGTACATCCAGTACAATAACTTTGTCAGCGAGTGATTCCAGTTCCTGAATCTTGCCGGATTCTGCCACAGACCCAACGGCATATTCGGGATTGTTTTCTGCGCCAATTTTGTGAACGAGTAGGACATCAAGATCAGCATCGAGCTTCTTTGCCACTTCAGCAGCCAGGGGCACTCCGCCACGAGGAATGGCTAGCACGAGGGGATTATCGGATCGATAGGCTTCAAGCCTTTCCACTAATACCTGTCCTGCTTGCTTTCTGTCCTTAAATTTCATTCCGGAATCGTTAGGCCAGCTTCCCGCTTAAAACGGAGGGTTGGCGACCGCACTTCATCTGTTTCTAGCTGAACGCGGGCTATTAGTTTATGCCCTGCAAATTTGTCCGCAACTTTCCATTCAGACAAATTTTCTGCAGATTCGATTCTTTCGTATTCGTCGGGAGCAGTTTGCCGAAACCATGCAATGGTCAGTGCTGGCAAGGCGGGCGTTTCGAGTCTAATTTTACGGGTTTGAGTATCATAGCTAATTCGATCTACGAGTTCGACGCGATCCAAAAATCGCTTCCACATATTTTCTCGATCGATGGCACAAAAATGCTTGGAGCGCATATTCCGCATTAAACACGAATCGTGAGTCGGGCGATAGCCAACCAATCGGCCACTTGAGTTAAAGGTGGGGTAGGCGCCGATAAAATTCTTGTCTTTGATATAGCCGTGTCCGAGGGCTGCGACCTTGAGATAGGCTAAGATGTTATCGCCATCTTCTGAGAGATCCTCCACATCGATTTGATGGTTGCCAGGTATGGGATAATTGAGCTCGTTGAGCTCAAAGAAACTTCGATCGTCCGTATACCTTCCTTCCAGCGGCAAGTTCTCACCATCAAATGTAAAGCGAACTTCTCCAGATGCGGACCAGCCGACGGAACTTACATCAACATCAAGTTCGTATGGGAATCCGTTTAAATCGGGAGCCGGAAACTTTATGTTCTGTCGAAAGGGGTTTTTTAGAAGTTTTTGCCAAACATAGGCTTGCGCGAGGATTTTTACATCAAAGACGCGGAGTTCGCCTTTCACCCATGGCATCCAGCTTACATTTTTATTGCTCGAATGATTGGCCCCAGTATAGACATCGCCTCCATCATATTCTTCACCAACATCTCCAAAGTTATGACCAAGTTCATGTCTCAAGACCATAGGACCGCTCTCAACTGAACGAGTTGTAATGGCGAATTCACCGCCGAGACCGCCATAATACTCATCATTGGCAATGATGATCGGGAAGTCCGTTGCCGGAGCTAGCTTCAAGGCTTTTCGGATTTGACTAGAGTTTCCCGGCATGATGGCCCGTTTAGATCCTTTGGGTGAGCGGTAAAGCCCAAAGACTGTGTCTTTCGATTCAACATCTGTAATGCCATGATCTTTAGAGGCCACAAAGACCGCATAAACATTAAACAAAGGAAGGTAGCTTGCGAAAGTGTCCTCCAAAAACAAATCGTCCGTAATGCGCTGGGCATCTTCAAAAAATATTTCGCGTTCCGCTTCCGTATAACCGTCTCCCAAAATTGTTAGGTTAATTCTATTCTCAGGTTGTCCTTGAACCACAAGTTTTCGAAGTTCAGCATCAAGTGGTGCCTCTTGAGTCCGATGTCGTGACTCGTTCAGAAGCCATGATTTTGCTAAGGCGGGCATCGAACCAAAGTCGGGGTAGAGCCATTCCTCAAACATCTTAGTTGAGGAGCGAGAATGCTCATCGATTTGCGAGGGCAAGGCTCTTAGTCGCCTAGCTGCCGTCAAGTTTCGAGTCGATGACATGACTTCAAGAATTCTCATGCTCCCATCCGTCGAAAGCTCCTGTTTGACGATATAAGAGGCCTTTGCCGCAGTAGACAGCCCGAAGACAAAGGCAAAACAAATCAAAAATATGAAGCCACGATAAATGTATGACACGAAAATCCCCCCCCCAAAGTGAATTGTAGGAAGCTGTGTGCGTTCCGGCAACGGCAAATGCCGATTGAGTCCTGAGTAGGTTGACGCAATGCGCTATTTCGTGTTCAGTAGGCCCTAGGCTTTAGCGAAGGAGACAAACGTTTGGAAAACGTTCCATTCCGTTAGAGCTGAAAAAACGGAAATTGAAATAAAGAGGTGAAAAATGAAAATTAAAAATACAGTGCTTAGTGCGTTGGGTTTCGGAATGCTTTTCGGATCCAGCTTCGTGGCGGCTCAGGGCGGTAGCCAAGCTCTCGCGATTGCACAAAATTTTGATAATGGTGTCTATGAAACTCAACTCTTGGAACTTCAAACATTTGTAAATGTCGCCACTACCTACCAACAGATGGAAAACATGGGCTTGGTCGATGGATGCGCGGCGGAGGAAGTAATTTTTGGAATGGCGGAAGGGATTCAAAAATCTCAGCTCGATCCCATTTTAGTGGCTCTTCCGAATGGCTTGGATCAAGAAATTAATTTTTACGCCATTCAAGTCCGGGGCCTAGTTGAAATGGCCAGAGACTCAGGTTGTGTCGTGAAAGCCAACGACAAATGTTGCAAGAAAAGTGATGACCCCTTGATCTCTGACAAGTGCAATGCCAAGACGAGCAAATATTGCAAGCTTTACGGTGTTAGAATTAAGGGCTGTTCTGAGAACTCAGACGATTGTCCTTCATCATAGTATTTTGAATTAAGCATTTTAGTCGGAAAGCCGCTTTGCCGGCGGTTTTCCTTTTCTTCGTAGCTGTGCTAGCAATGCCATGATTTTAAATATGAGGCTCAAAATGATGAAACCCCTCTCAAAAAACGCAGCTTACGTTTTCCTGACAAGTCTTTCGATACTTGGGATCATTCTTTCGGGATGGGGATTCGGTTTGGGAGCTCAATCCAAAGATGGCTCCAATATCAAATTTATAGAGGAAGTGCGGACATGGAAGCTAACGGCCTTTGATCGTTTGAAGCTTCCGGGCCTCAAGACTTTGGATTATTTTCAGCAAGCCTATCGAAGCCAGAACATCGGAGGACTGAAGCGCTATTTTGAAGAGAATTTTGCCTATTGGAGCGATGAACAGCGGAATGACGTTATATCTTTAATCAAAATGGGTATGGAAAGATCCACTGAAGAGGATTCGAGAGAGAGACGTGAGAAATTTGTATCTGAATATCTGGATTCAACTGGTCGATGGCCGGATCGCGCAATTCAAAATGCATTGGTTGATTTGGCCATCAAGACGAGTCGGGGTGAATTTCCAGTGGAGTTATCACTGTCGATGAGTGGTTTATCGGCCATGCATTTTTTTGAACATTCTGTTCCCGAGCTCAAGCTTGAAAATCGATATCAAGCAGGATTGAACTGGTCGGATAATGAGGCCTTTCTATGGACGCAAACCGAGGCACGAAAGGATGAATCTCAGATTGCCGGTCTGTTGAATCATGCTTATTCAATTTCTGAGGACGAAGTATCGATTCAGACAATGCGCTTCGATTTTGAGCCAGGGCAGCTTTCGTTGCCAGACTCAAGTTTTTCGAATTTGGAAATTAATAGCCTGAGTTTATTGCGCGCCGATTTTACGACTTATGAGCTGAAGAAAAATGAGATGAATCGTCAGCCAGACGATGATTCGCCTACAGCTGAAAGCTTTTTTGAAAGCCTAGGCTTTTTGGTTGCTTCGAATTCTCAGTCCAAGCCTTGTTCGTTTCCGGTCATTGGCCAGTCGGTTGGTCTCGAGCATTGGCTATTTGTCGGTTTAGAAGGTGCGGACTCAGCAAGTTTCTCAGATAAGTTAGCGAAAGATAGCCCTGAACTCGGGTTGCTGGGAGAGTTTGAAGCGAACGGACAGCAGTATAAAATCTTTGGTACCCAAAAAGACAAAATTATTATATGTGAAAGCAGCTTTGGTGATTCGAAACTCACGGCACGGACAAATGTTGATTCGTTGCCAGAAATTGAAAAAAATTACTCGGTATTTCGCTTTTTTGGAATTGGTCTTCGAGATCCATTAAATCAGAATCGAATAGCTTATCTCATAAGACAAGTCCCCAACGTGCGTCGCGGTTTGTGGTCTGATTGTCCTTATCCCGAAGATAAAAACTGGTTTTATTTTGGGCGTCGATCCAAGGATAGCGAGTGGAATCTTTTCGGCGGACGTTTTTATCCTGACACGGAAGATGAACTTCATCCCAAACTTGAGGCCCTTGCGGGATCCAAGCTGGAAAACCTTAGTTTGGACCCTAAGGCTCCAGTTGACTTGAGTGTTTACCTTCCAGATAATTCCGACAAAGCCAGACTGTTAAAGCTGGTCGCGCTTCCTTCGATGGATGTTCTGAATCAACGGAAAGAGTATATAAGATGGATGTCACGCGATATTCTTCGGGACCCTTTTTAAAACATTTTCTCTCTAAGGCTTTGATTTACCCATCATTATAAACTTTGGACAAGGTAAGCCAAATTCATTGGCGGCCTGACAGATCAAAGGGGAGTTTGGGGTACCATTAACGATGTTTCCGTCGTTATCATCCGCGATTAGAACTTCTGTAATAGTATCTGGCAAAAGACCGTTGCTCATATAACCACCGAGAGTTATCGCGGTCCAATTCATAAAAAGAAGATAAGATCGCTCGAGTCCAAAGGGCTCATAGTATTTAGCTCCAAGCTTCAAGCGAAGAGACCACCAAAAGCCGCCAAGCGCCTGGCCGCAATGATGTATTTCACCAACGCAAGGATAGCGCACGCCCGATCGATAGGGCCAGCGTATGTCGCGACCGTCCCAATAAAAATCCTCTCCGACTACCTCCGTATCATGTAAAAGCATGGCAAAACTATCGGAATAACCTTCGCCAAAGGCGCCCTGCGCAAGACCCAAGCTTTTGACAATATGATGAGCATATTCATGACTGATCACGGTAGAATAAGCACTGTTGACACAGTTGGCGGAAGATTTCACAAAGGCAAACGAGCCCGAATAAAAAGCGTTACAGGTGATCTCGTCAATGTTGACGACTCCAAAAGTTTGATCGTCGAGGCCTCCAAGTTCGGGTAGGTAGGATTTTGCGAACTTCCTGCTTTTGAGAAGCCACTTGAAAGTATTAACTTGTGAGGTATTTGTTTCGAGGGGTGTTTCATTGAAAATCAAATTGAAGGGAGGCGCGTCTATATTGACATCGAACTCTCGAGTGGCAATGAGATTGCTATCTCCAAGACTTGGGTAGTCTATAACTTCAAAAGTATCAGAATTGAGAGTGCTCGAAAGAAATAGTTCATTAGATCCATTAAAAGCGAATTCATAGCTTCCGTCCTCTCGAGAGTAATTTTGTGGAAGTCCATTCATATATATGAGGGATCCACCAAAACTCTCGAATGATGGCGGGTTTTGCGGTGTGTCGGATGTAGTGCCTGGAGTCACCCATGCTGAAACTTGTCCATAGATAGTATCCGGATAGGTTGTATCCAGATTGAAGGTTTGGTTCTTTTGCTCAAGTTTGATGCCCGTATGAGCATCTATATAGATGGCATAGCGCTGAAGTACGGAAGTCGGGCTAATTTCAAAGGATTGAATTTCGAACTCCCAGCAAAGCCTGGCGATCGACGTGGCCTTAGCTCCTAAGAAATATTTAAGCTTAGCGGAAGAAACGAGCTTATAATCTCTTAAACTTGGATCCTTTAATGTTTGGGCGACGGCCAAATCAGAGGAAATCGTTGGAAAGGGGCTTGCATATTGAGTCGGCTGAGCGTTTTGAATCAGGATATTTAAATTAGAATTTTGAATAGATCTCGAGACTATCAATCGGGCCTGTGAGTCTAGCAGATCTATTCCAGCGTGTTGTCGATTCAAAAGATAGACGTCCTTATCTTTCAAACTCCATTTACTTTTTACCACAAACTCCAAGGGCAATAAGCCGAGCGTAGCCTCCAAGTTTCTAAGCCGTAAGTCGACGGAATCATTGTTAAGCGGTTGACGCTCAATTAAATTCACGCGGTAACTTTGAACTTGTCTCAAGTAGTTTGCATGAACCTTCACGTTTGAATCTGAGTAAACTTAGGATTTTATCTTAAGTGAACAAGCGGGCTTCGATCGTAGTCGAGGCCCGCTTTCTATTTATCTCGTACGCTAAAGTCGTCTTGAGTGTTGTAAATTAAAGAGTTTGGCTCCTTTTGGAGTCCCTGTCCTTGAAACTCTGGTCGATGGATATCCGGCAAGACGCTGCCTTTCTCGTTAATTTTAATTTTCTCTTCCCGAACAATCTTCGTGGCTTTGACCTTGGAATTGATTTCAAAATCATTAGAAACTCGGGGTTCCAGTTGTTTTTCTATTTGTCGAAGTTTTCCATCCTCTTCGGGAAAGCTCAAAAATACTTGCATACTATGATTGGATTTATTTTCCAGCTTGCAGGAGACGGGAGTGCTGCGAAGTTTTTCTTCAATATGAGCCGGTGTTTTTGAGTCTCGCGAAAATATTTTCATATCAAATTCATTTATACAATAAAAACTAAACTCACTTTGAGGTGGAGCCTGGACATCTATGGTCAGTATCCACTCGGCCTCAAGTTCGGTTTGCAGTATAAGAAAGCTTGCGATAAGTGCCCCAGGAAATGTCATACGATAAGCTAATCCAAAGAAATTCTAAGTCGAAGTTTTAAAGGTATATCTGAATCAGACTGGTATTTATAGTTTTCAATTGCCCTGTTCGGATCATAGGGATGTAGCGAATAGAGGATGCGATCATGTCGAACTTGCCCCGCTTTGTCCTCAATAGGGATGGATATTTTAGTTCCTTTTTCATGGTCAATTAGTACCAGTTGATCCCAGGTCACAGCATGAGATCGTAAATCCTCCCAAATCATGGAAACATCTTTCACAATTTTTGTTTCCTCTTGGTGACCAAGATTCGTCAGATCCGAAACAGCGGGCACATTTTGTTTCCCTCCAAGCGGAAAATACCAGGGTGTCATGTTAAGGCCAATCTGTGGGTGAGGGCTTCGCCTGAAGAATCGAAACTCCAGATTAAATCCCGGTGATTGTATTGTATTTTGGTCAATTATTTTCAATCGAAGAAAGCTCTCGAGTGAATAAAGCTCCTTCGTCAATTCGATGATTTCGTAAAGATTGGTTGTTTGAACGGACGTCGAAAGAACCTCGTTTCTATTTTCATCTCTCGCCAGCTCAAAGTCTAGCTCATGAATCTCGCCATTTACGTTTAGAATATTCATCACATAACTAAGTTTTAGGGCTGGCGTGTAATTGCTTATAAAAAAATCCGGTTCAAATTCAAGATCCCGGACATCAAATTGATACTTTTGATTTTCTCTGAGGCGATTCAAGACTAAGTCTGTTCCGGGGGGTAGCTCTTGATCGGGGAGTAAGTACGACAAGGCAAGCTTGTCCCTTAAAAAACTTTCTAACGAAGCGTAGGCGTCAAGAGTTTTTCGTACAGCCTCTGTTTGTTCTAGCGTCTTCAAGAATAAAACTCCAAATCGAAGCAGCTCAAAACGCTTATCAGGCCGGTGCTGGCCAACTGTAGTTTCTAAAACTTCCTTCAGAGATTTTGCCCCCCGCTGGTCCGCGCGCACAAAATGCACAGATGGATCATGTAACAATAGATTGGAGGTTTCGACGAAATAGTCTTGTGTCGCAAAGCGAATCAAGGCTGAAACGTTAATTCGATAAGGAAAGTCGGAGTAGAGCTCGTCGGATAAATCTTGGGTAGAAATCATTAGAGCTCGGCTCAATTCAAGGAGTTTCTGCCATTTCTCAAACTCTTTGATGTCGCCGTGGGCTCTGGTATGTAGCCGATTCATTTCGACAATTAATTGAGCCTCTTGATTCTCGAGGACAAGCGAGTTGGAAATATCAGCAAAATAGGCTTCGACTTCATGGAGGAATGTTTCCTCAGAGGGGCGTACAGCCTCCAAGAGCTTTGAGTAACGATCTAGAGCGTCGGATAGCTCTTTGTAATCATCAAGACGACTCATCCGATAGTATCGATTCGAGTTCGATTCAAACTCTGGAGTTTGGTTCAGAGTTTCTTCCGTTTGAAGCAAGGCGTGATACAGTGATCCAAAAAGATCGTCATCAACGGCCGCGCTCTTGGCGCTTGAAGAAACAATAAGAAGCGAAAAAATAATTGTAAGATTTAATTTCAGATTAAGTCACTTGTAGCCTAGAGGGCCAAAAAAGTCGAGAACCCACGGATTGTCTAGCCAGCCTTTTCAAGCTCGATAGCTTCGTCTGTGGCCATATTTTGAGATTTTGGTAGGCGTACGATGAACTTCGTAAAGGCCGAGTCCAAATCATAATGAATTTCGCCGCCATGAGATTCAATAATCCTCTTGGATATGCTTAATCCGAGGCCAGTTCCCCCCGAAGGCGATTTGGTAGTGAAAAAGGGCTTCCAGATTTTACTTTGATGCTCTTCGTTAATGCCTGTTCCACTATCCATAAAAACCATCTCGACCTGATCCCCGACCTCTTCAATATCAATTTCAATCCAACGTTCAGTTAAATATCGAACGGCATCAAATGAGTTGTTCAATAGATTCATAATAACTTGAATAATTTCTTGATCCACACATTCAATTGAAACTGGATTTTGTAGCGGGACTTGTATCGTGATTCCATACTTTGAAAATCTCTCCTGGCAGAGATCGAGGCAATTAGAAATGAGATCGTGAATATTTGTAGTTTTATGGAGTCGAGTATCGGATCTTATCGCAAGAGCTCTTAGACTCGTAATAATCTTTACAATACGAAGACTTGTTTCGTAGATCCGCTTAGCAGAAACTTGAACTTCCTGAGGGCTTAGCGCTCGATCCGCTTGACTGTCAGTGAATAGCTTCTGGGCGTAACCTGATATAATAGCTAATGGATTGTTGATTTCGTGACCAATTTCAGCCGCGAGTTCCCCGAGTGAAGCTAATTTACCCGAATGTATAGCCTCGATCTTTAGTTGTTCCGCTATCAATTCAGCTTCCACTTGTTCCGATATATCGAATACAAGGCCGTCCCAGATCAAGTCTCCCGCTTTGTTGGTTCTGGGAGTTGCGATGCTTTGAACCCAGCGGGTCTTGCTCGTGAGTCCGCAGAGCCTTCCTTTCCATCTAAATTGTTGAAGCTTCGCCGCTGATTCGGATAGCTGTTGTTGAAAAGTTAATATATCGGAAGCTTCAAAGAGTTTCAACAGATCGCCAGCATCAGCGATTCTTGATTGAACTTCAATGCCAAAGAATTCCGAAGCGTTTCGACTAATAAAAGGAATTGAAATCCTATTATTGGATTTTCTTTTGATCTGAAACGCAACAATAGAAGCATTTTGAACCAGACGTTCCAAGAGCTGTCGTTCTTGAATGACTCTAGCTTCGACTTGTTTTTGGGCGCTAATATCTTGAAAACTTCCTCTAACTGAAACAATTTCTCCTTGCGCATTGTATTCGGCGTGGCCTGTCATTCGAATCCAGATTGGTTTAATATGTTGAGGTTTGATAAGCCGCACTTCATGTTCAAATGATCGACCTTCTTTAGCACATGTCTTCAGTGACTTGGCGACAGTGGCGCGGTCCTCAAATTGATAATGATTGATCAGAGTTTCCAATGTCATGTCGGCGTGGAACTTAGTTTGATGAATGATGGCCGCTTGCAAGGTGCATTCAAACTTTGAAGTTAGAATATTAAGAGACCAACCGCCTATTTTAGCATCCGCTTGTGTATTATTTAGAAGCTGTTGGCTTTGCCTGAGCTCATTAAGAGTCTTAGTAAGTTTATGGCGCCACAAAAGAGCTATTAAAACAAGCAATCCAAATATTGGACTAGAATAGATAATCCAGTCGGAGAAACTAACATCGCCATTCAGCAAAAGATAATTGTTCAAAACCTCGGTTACCAAAAATTAATGACCCAATTGGAGTTTAAGCTTCGAAAAACCTAAAGAATGCTGGTGATTGATTAGACTCATGATGACTCGGTAGAGAATATTTAAATCGAAGGGTTTTTCCATAAAGTAATCAGCCCTTAAATTTATTGCGGCCTTTAAAGAGAGCATAGTCGCCTGACCAGAAATAATTAAGCTCGGGATATTTTGATTCTTGGCGGCCTTAAGTAGCTCTATTCCACCGAAACTGCTTCTATCTAAAACAATATCAGCAATTAGGATGTCGAAATGTTCATGACTCATTATTCTGAGGGCCTCCACATGATCAGAAGCCTTGGAAACGATAAAATTTCTCTGCGTCAAATAATCGTTCAAAAGATCCAATAAATAAACTTCGTCTTCTGCTATCAGTGCCTTGTATGCTTTGTCCTCTGACCCACTGTCCTGTCCGCGCAGGGGTGACCTAAATCAGGTCGTTTGAGAAGTTATGTTTTTTGCGGACATCATGGTCTGTTTCCAGAATTCTCTTCGCTTGTTTTCTGTTTCTTGTCGATCCTTTTTTCTTTG
>Ga0210019_1003772_pt1 | contig 13684 bp, 14 predicted proteins | sample CryGeyCG2114_020_2_FD_183969 | JGI IMG/M metagenome (GOLD analysis project Ga0210019, IMG submission 183969) | Groundwater microbial communities from aquifer - Crystal Geyser CG11_big_fil_rev_8/21/14_0.20 (SPAdes) (version 2) | ecosystem: Environmental > Aquatic > Deep subsurface > Groundwater ...
CCAAATGCAATACAAATTAAATCTATTTATGCATTATTACAATTATCAGAAAAAGCATAGAGGATTAGGGATGGACGGTAAAACGCCTATGGAACGATTAAATGAACTGGCAAGTGTAAACTTGACGCTGCAATGCCACAAAAGTTGACAAATTATCTTAATTTTGCTATATTTAGCAGTCATCAAAACAAAGGAGAAAACATGAAATATCAAGAACAACTGGCTGTATCGGTCACTGCCCACTGCCTTGACGCCACCACAGACAACATTGAACTGCTTGGAAAGTATCTCAAATTTTCTTTGGAATTCACAAAACAACTCATAACCAGATTATTGAAAAGCGGACATTTCCTTTTACCCGATCAAATTGTACTAATCTATCTATCAGCCAGTGTCGAAAATGGAATCACCACATTCCGGCTTCAACTTTTTCTGACCTCAAAAATTGGCACCGAAGACCTTGGAAGATTTACCTTCAACCAAGATGAAAATAAAACAAATAACATGATCTCACTTTTGAAGGAATACTTGATTTTTCAACGTGAACAAATCATCCACGCCGATAACCAGCTGGACCTTACCGCTGCAAATGCTCAAAATCTGGCCCTAACAGTTTCAATTAGTTTATAAAGTAAACTGATCTCAATCAAAATTGAGATTTTTTATTTCTTAATCACAATCATTTTTTTTACACCGGTCAACATTTTGATCGCTTTAGCTTCATCTGTCAAAGTAGTGTCATCATACGGCCGGAACACCGAACCGTCATCATAATTTGGTAAATCATGCATGGCTGCAATCAAAACATCATATTTATATTTATAATTTTCGCCTTTTCTGGTACCAACATCATTGGTTATAAATTCATTACGGTCATAACCAGTAATGACCAACATATGATAAATCGGTCCCGGAGTTGTAAAGTTTGGATTTCCGAGTTCTCGACCGGCAAACGGCGCAATAATCAAATTTCCAGCCACCAATTCTTGTTTGATTTTGGCTTCGGTGACCTCAGTCAAAACGTCCACCGTCAAACCAAAATAATCTCGAGCGATTGTTACCACTTCTTCCACGTTCGTATCGGTATATGTGTCCAAATTATTTTTTTCCCACTCTACCACTTTGAGCAACTCTTGATCCATAATATCAGCCGTCAATGTCTCCCCGGAAAAAAATTTGCTAACCGTTACCATTGATGCTTCCTCGCAAGTCTCTTGATAAGGCAAATCCCAATTCCCATGAGGTGCTTGTGAAGCAAATGCTACCTTATTTTCAAAAGTTGCCGGTATTCTATTTTTATCTTCCGTAACCAAGTCTACCACCTTATCAAACAATGACTCAGAGCCTTGGTTTTCATCCTCGACAGTTTCAAAATCTTCTTGAACCCCTTCACTGGTATCAATCACCTCAGTTATAATTTTTTCATCTGGAATCTCCATTGAATCTGAACCATCTTCAACATATGTAAACTCCGGTTCACCAACCGCCTTGATACAGCCAGTCAAAATCAACAACAATAAAAGTGATAATAATCCGACTAAAAATTTTTGATTTGTTTTTTCCATATAATTCGCTTAATTTACTTAATTTTATCAATAATTCCCCTTTTTCACAAGCGATCTTGACTTTTTTCTCTAAATTAGGTATCATATAGCCACATAAAGTATATCAAAATTCTAATCTCTAATTTCTAAATTCCAAACAAATCAACTCTTGTTTTTGAATTTATTATTTATGATTTAGTATTTCATCAATATGGCACATAAAGCCGCAGGTGGATCCACCTCGAATAATCGCGATTCAAAATCAAAACGTCTCGGTGTAAAAAGATATGGTGGCCAAACTGTACAGTCTGGTAACATTATTGTTCGACAACGCGGAACAAAATATCATCCAGGCAACAATGTTATGCGAGGCAACGATGACACCATTTTTGCAACTGCTAATGGTATTGTAAACTTTTTGCACAAAAAAGTTCGCCGTTTTAGTGGTAAATTGGTCAATCGAATCTTTGTAAATATCGAACCGGCCAAAGAAACCGCAACCAAAAAATAATTTTTCTTCTATAAAAAAAAGACAGAGTGTTTCACTCTGTTTTTTGTTACAAACAATTTACCGCAGTAAACCAAATCTCACCTTCACCTCGGAAATCAATCAACCCCAGGCCTGACCAATATTCTGCGTTGCAGTTAATGGTCGCCAAATCTGGATCAAACAATCTCCAATCAGGCAAAGCGCAATTAAAATCAATCCAGGGCGCACTACGCAAACAAATTTCATCAAACGGCATCTCAACCGTCAAATCAAATCCACCCTGAACATGCTCCTCGCCATACCAAACATGAGCCTGATATGGTTCTGGACAACCAAAGTCACAAATAATCATCTCCGGGTCATCATCAACCATTTCACCATCCGAATTCGTAGTATTCGTATCCGTTTGTGAACTTGATGCATCTGAACTACCAATACCGGCAGAATCATAGACAATGTCATCAACTACATCTGAGTTATCATTCTCAGACTCATTTATTTCAGTATTGGTAACACTCGAATCAGCCGGTTCAATTGATGTCGAAGTGTCTTCAGGATCAATCACATCCGGCTCATCACCACCATCCACAAACAAACCTTCGTCAGTTTCACCATCACAGTCATTATCGCGATTATCACCAACTTCTTCTGTCGGCAAAACCTGAGTTTGTGAAGTTATCCACAGTCCATTCGCACACTGAGAAACTTGAGCCATACAGTCTCCAATATTCTCAGTATCGGCCGGGCCGGAATAACTGACCAAGATTTCCGACAACTCACACTCATAATCATCTGTTTCATGAATTAAACACTTATAAACTTGTTCACCATCAATCTCAAATCCAATTTGAAAAATATCATCTTCAACTTGATTTAATGACATCTCCCAAACTCGATCATATGCGTATCCAGATCGCCAAAAATATTCATCTCGCTCAAAATGACGCAATACTCCATGAGCCGTCATAACATAAAAGTTATTGCCATCACGAATCAAGGTCCCCTCTCTCAGATACAGCATTCCCCCGTCAGGCAACGACTGTCTCATCGTCAACACTTGCGCTGCGGTCAATGCTTCAAAATCAGCCTCAGCATAATTCCAGCTTTGAACCGCCCTCAAACTGCTAAACTGATAAAACATGCCTTGTTCAGTACAGGTAGCACAGCGTTTTTCATGCAAATAATACTGCCCATTGGCTTTGACCAATCTTCGCCACGGTGCCCAATCAATACCTGAAGCATCCCGCTCATAACAATTAAACTCAGCCTGAGAGATCAACATCACTTTATTCCAAGCAAAATTATGACCTTCAAACACATCACCATTTAAAATTTGATAAAGGACACCATCTATCAACTGATAAATATTACTTTGACCATAAACCTGCACCAATGTACCATCGGCATGCCAAGTAACATCACCTTGATGGTCAAGAATAAACTCAGTTGGGGCAACCCAGTCTACATGCTGATCACCGGTCCAACCGGTACTCAAATATCCCAGAACAAATAAAGACACGTTATTGCTATCAAATCTCCCCCGACGAATTCCAAAATGCAAATGATGCCAATTGGCGGAAGAACTATTCCCATGCCAATAATCAGCTACTCGCCCGACATATTCACCGGCTTTAATATTCCAATTCAGTGGCACCAACCCTCTATATGCATTTTGATCATATTCACTGGAACCGGACTGCAAATGTCCCAACAATGTCGTGACATATACATTGTTTTCCAACCGACATTCAATCAAAACCAAATAACCACAATAATTAGCATTGGCCGAACTATCAGATCCATAACCGCCAAAACATTGATTATCACTGATCACCACCCGACCACTACATGGAGCAAACACCGGCGTTCCTGTCGGCGTCAGTGACACAATCGTATCTTCAGCCAAATGACCGGCCCCAAACGCTGAGTTATATTCACCAAAACCAAACCCTACGATATTCCACCAATTTGTCTGCAACGGAAACAACAGATAATAATTCATTGGCAAATCATTGGAATTTGCGAACAGTACTCTAGGCATCCAACACATGACGATCATGGCCGCCAAAATCACCTTCTTCATTTGCTTTCTCCTTGACCTTCCTGATTGATATTCACACTGAAGACCAATTCTTCAATCGAGTCATCAACCATCTGTTTAATTTCTTGATCACCAAACATAGTCGGATATGATTTCAGCAAAATCATGTATACAAAATTTGTTTCTTGATAAAACCAATCCACTTGAGGCACCATCCCCGGGAAATAACAAACCTTAAAAACTTTCCCTTGAACAATTTTAAGTTCATCAGACTCGCATCTTGAATCAATAAAATCAATCGCATCCGACTCATTATCAAAACTATAATTTGTCATCAACACCTCTGGCTCCATTTGATAAAATTCTTGTGCATATTTTTCTCCTGGTTCATATTGAAGCTGAATCAACCATCGAGACTGATCAGCTTGACCATCTAGATGCAATGCCTTCATCACTGACGGGACCACAAATGACAAACCAAACGGCTTATCATACACAACATTTGTTTCACCCTCAGTCAGCGAAATCTGACTTTGGGGCTCTTCATTACTTTCAACAATATCATCATAAATTGGTAAACTGGGATTCACATTAATATCCTCAGACACACAAGCATCAAATACAATCGACAGGAGCATAAACCCTCCGGTCACAAACACCAACCATAGAATAAACCCTAACCGTTTCATACGCACCTCCTCGATTGACCCAGAGTTATGTTTTCTCAATCAAGAACAACACAGACTTCCGGGTTGCTCATTTTCATGAGCGTTTATGGTAAATTGTCAAACAACTGCCCATCCTCATTTTCATGATATATATTTTTAAAATAATTTTTAAGGAAAATGTTATCCCACTCAATCAAACCCCTTAACCAAGTTGTTTTTGCACTAATTCTAAACAAATTTATTGTTGACAAACACCGACAACTTCCGAAACAATTGACAACCAAAAACAAATAGCTTATAATGCTATTTGATCTCCCGAAGCCCTAATTTCTGGGTATTCGGACTTGGATTGTGGGCTCATAAGTGTCCCTCCCGCGTAGCTCGCCGTGCTTTTAGCGCAGTTGGAGCTCGTCGTAGTGTTGTCGCCTCCAGCCGCATTACGAACACTTCCGCAATCCAAAAGGGGTCCAACGCAACGCGTTGGACCCCTTCACTTTTTAAACCATTATCATTCATTATATAATTTAGAATAATTGAAAAATTATTTATAAAAAAAACACTGCCATCATCAGCAGTGTTTTGTATTGAACTTTTTATCTAATAATTTCCGATTCAAACCATTTTTCTTGAAAATAAATCAACTTCATTATCTCTCCATCAGACATATCTTCAAATTTTTCTGGGACCACTATTAATTTATCATCATCATCTTTGAACCGCTGGATAACCGCAATACATTTGCCGGTAAAAGTATCCAAGGGTTCTTGTACTCCCAAAACATATAAATCGAGCTCTCCGCCATCAGGTGCCTTTGTCTCTGGAACAAAACCATAATTAACCTCATACACATAACCATGTCTTGGGTGCTTGGAATTCATCGGCCGATTCATTTTCACCCGGATAATTTGTCCCAAGTATTTAGTGGCATAATCTTTAATTGCCATACATGGCTTTCTCCACCATTACCATAGTTTCATCCGCATTTTTTCTAGCAAAGTCATTCCCTTGTTCCAACACTTTATCAATATAAGTTGGGTCAGCCAAAACTTCTTTGCGTTTGGTCTGAAACCTGGTCAAAAATCGTTTCACAATCTCAATTGCCAAATCTTTGAATTCACCCATGACCTGTTCTCCATTTTTATGTCTTACAATAATATCGTCCGCTCTCTTTTGTTCCTCTTCAGTACTGTCGAGCATTTTAACAATCAACAACAAACTTTCAAGACTGGGTGTCATTTCTTTGTCACCCGCCGTTTGCGCTCTTTTTATTTTCTTTTCCGCCTCTTCGAGAGTATCAGTCAAAAATATTGCTCCTTCAGGTGAACTCTTACTCATTTTGCCATCACCTTTAAGTGACAAAATTCTTAGCGACTTTACTTGAGTTACTTTTGGAATTGGAAAAATTTCACCATACTTTTTATTAAATCTCTCCGCCAACACTCTGGTCGTTTCAAGATGGGCCACTTGATCTTCTCCCACAGGAATACTCTTTGCTCTTTGTATCAAAATATCAGCCGCCATTAAAACCGGATAAAAGAAAAGTAGTGCATTCGCTGATTCTGCACTTTGCCCATGTTTAATTTTATCTTTAATTGTCGGCACTCGCAGCAACTCCGCCACTGTAGTCAATCTGGCCAAATAAGCAGAAAGAGTCATAATTTGCCCCTTGATCACTGATTGGACATAAATAGTTGTCTTCTCTGGGTCAACCCCCAAAGCCAGATAATCAGCGACCAACTCACGAATATATTGTTTGACCTGCTCCGGTTCGTAATCAGTGATTGCATGTAGATCTGCGACAAAAAGCAATGGCTCTTCTCCAGAATTTTGCAATTCCAAAAGCGGTTTAACCGCTCCAAGATAGTTGGCAATAGTCAGACTTCCAGTTGGTCGTACACCAGTCAAAATGTTTACATTTTTTTCCATAATTTTCGACGTAACGAAGTAAGGAGAAACCTATCTCCAAACCGCTTAATTAACTTAATCTTAACAGTTAAATCTTATAAACTAATTGTATAAAAAATGCTAACATTTGGCAAGTCATCAAAGCATTAATAAAAAAACGATATAATCAACATTATACCGATATAAAACAGCAATCGAACTTAAAAGCAATTACTGATTAGATAACCTTTGCAAAATTTCATACACGCCTGCTGTATATCCTTGATTAGCCACAAAAGTCGCTTGCATTTTTGCTTGATCAACCGCATTATCAACTGCATAAAACTTATCAATCACCTGCGCCGTTTCCGCATCAGCAATATCATCCCCAATCATAGATATTTCATATTCCGGATAATATTTTCTAATCTTTTTAAATGCCAAACTTTTACTAATTCCTGCTGGATAAATAATCACATTATTAAACATCTCTGGCACCTCAACAATCAAATCATATTCGCGAACTTTCATTTTTTCAATTAAATATTTCGCCAATTTATTGGCTTCTTGCTTATCTCTCTTCTTATCTTTAAAAACATGAATACTGGCCGTATACAATCGAAAATCATTCATGATTATCAAAAAACCATCATCCAATTCCCCCTTGGCAAAAATAGCCGAGCTATCCCCCAAAATAAAATTACAACTCAATTCTTTATCCTTTATATAATCATTGATCAAGCCCTCAACAATTTTTTTCAATTTTAGTGGATTGGATACTAAAAATTTTGGTTCGTCACCAATATTATTCAAAAAATATACCCCATTTTCCAAAACAATCGGTCCATTCATATTGAAATATCTATACCACTTTTCAATATCCTCGCACGACCTATTTGAATTAAACCCAAACAAAAAACCCTGCTCAGTCATCGTAGAAACTAATTCAGGAAGATTATCAATTGTTGGCCTTTGATTCTCACCTATCAGAGTTCCATCAATATCAAAAAATATTAATTGTTTTTTACTCATAAAAAAAAGGCAATATATTTATTACCTTTTACTTTACAATAAATCACTAACTTTTACAAGATATACCTTTGATTGAGCCACAATCAATGCTGCCTGCTCTTTATCAACCTTCATTCTAAATCGAGCCGACAAAAAACTTTGTAACACACGCCCTAAGTAAAAAATAGCCCTTGAAATTTCTTCATCCATATCAAACAGCTGGCCAACACTTTGAATGGCAAATTCTTTCATTACGGCATATCCTTCAATGGCACTGGGTAGAAAATGAGCATCTCTCGCGACACCAGCAAAACAAGCTAAATCCAAAATTGGAATGCCCAAAATATCTTCATGCGGATCCGTATACTTGAAAACCCCATTATTAAGATAAACATCCTCCGGAGTAAAATCCCAATTAGAAAAACACGATTTATTCACTTCAATATTTTTCAACTTCAGATCAACCGAATCCAAAAGTTTCAAAATTTCACCATAATCATCAAACGAACTGATATAAAGATTATATTGCTGTCTAATCGTACCCCACACATTTACCAGCTGATTATCAGCCGAACGATCATTCTGGAGACTTTTTGTATAAAGACTTAAAAGCAACTCACACAAACCTGTATAACACTTCAGTGGTTCTTCTACATTTTGTATCATTGAAAAAAAATCCAACCCACAATATTCCATTAAAATATATGTTTCTTTACCAGTTAGACAACAAGCATAAATTTCAGGAATAAAATCACACAAACCCAATCGCAATAGTCGTGAATAACCCACCATATTCATATATATTTCTTGACAACTTGTTTCATCAACACCAACCTTCAAAATCATCAATCTCCCAGATGAATCATTAACCAGATAAACACTCTTACAAATATTTCCCAGATCACAAATTTTAACTACATGTAAAGCTAATTGACCAATTAAACCATTGACTTGCTTAGACAACTTCATAGTCATCCTCCACCACCAACGAGTTGATCACACAATCTACATAGCCAGGAGGATCAACGTCATCCAACGAGAACCAAAATGTTTTCCACCCATACCTCTTCGCTTCCTTCAAATTAATCAACATATCATCAACCAACGCAATAGTTCTATTCAATCCGATAAAAGCTGTAAAAGATCTAAATACCCCACCAGTACTTTTAGGGTAATAATTCAATTTTTCCATACCCCAAACATCATTAAAGACTGATTGCAATCCTAAGGCATCTAGAATCATTCTCGCATATGCCTCAGGGTTATTTGTCATAAGATATTTATCACCACTTAACATTTCTAGTGTTGTCAATAATTTAGGGTTTGGATTAATTCCAAATTCTTCAGGCCTAGCAGCCAAATATGTCTCTTCAATAAAACGCTTGACATCAATGCCCTCGTGTAACATGGCAACATAAGTATAATTCGTCTCATGTTTCTTTTTCAATGTCTCAATAATCTTTTTCGCTTCATCAGCTGTAACTTGATACAAATTAACCACATATTTGACCATCAAGGTTACGATATATTGATGAATACGATGACAAGGATATAATGTCCCATCATTATCAAACACCCAAACATCTACATTTACATTAAGAAAGCTAGAATTCATTGAAGCCTCCTATTTCCCCTATTTCTCAGTATTGTTAAACAACATTAAATTACATTTTATAAGAATAAAACCCTACTGTCAAATGAATTCATCTAATTTTAGTCAATAACTAGCGTAATAAATTCTTTTCCCAACTAAACACACTCCCATTGACAATTATAAAAAATTGTTATATCATTGTACTTATGCGCTAAAACTGATTAGCGATTTTAACCTAAATTTATGGAAATCAGAAATATTGCCATTATTGCTCACGTTGACCACGGCAAAACTACCCTTACAGACGCCATTATGCGTCAAACAGGGATGGTCAGTGAAACTGACAAAGTCAGCATGGACAGCAATGCCCTCGAACAAGAACGAGGCATCACAATTTACGCCAAAAACACATCTGTGTTTTACAAAGACACAAAAATTAATATCGTGGACACTCCTGGTCACGCTGATTTTGGTTCTGAAGTTGAACGGGTTTTACGCTCAATCGACTCTGTACTATTGATTGTTGATGCCCAAGAAGGTCCGATGCCTCAAACAAAATTTGTCTTAAAAAAATCTCTTGACCTTGGTTTAAAACCAATTGTTATTTTGAATAAAATTGACAAACCGGCTGCTGACCCAGAACGATCTCATGAACAAGTGCTCGAACTGTTTATGGATCTTGGCGCCACCGATGAACAGCTTGACTTTGTCACCCTATATGCTGACGGCAAAGCTGGTATCGCCAAATGGCACATGGAAGACGAAGGTACAAATCTATTCCCGATTCTTGACGCTATTCTAAAATACGTACCACAAGCACCGTCTGACACCAAAGCGGCATTCCGTATGCAACCATTCAACCTCGGATATGACAACTATCTAGGCCGACTAGCTATTGGACGAGTCTATGAAGGTACCGTCAAAGCTGGCAGCAAAGTCGTCATCAAAAAATCAACTGGAGAAGTTCGAAATGGTACGGTAGCCAAAATTCAAACTTTCAAAGGCGTTCAGCGAATCGAAACCGATGAAGCGATCGCCGGCGACCTCGTAATGATCTCCGGAATTCCCGACATTTATATTGGTGAGACAATCTGCGCCAATGCTGATCAGGAACCTTTACCCGCCATTACCATTGATGAACCAACAATCTCAATCAACTTTCTTGTTAATAATTCACCTTTTGCCGGTCAAGATGGCAAGCTGGTTACGTCCAGACAAATCAAAGAACGACTGGAAAAAGAACTGGAAATCAATGTCGGTCTAAAAGTTGATTTTTCTGAAATTGATCACTACAAAGTTTACGGTCGTGGTGAAATGCATATCGCCGTTTTACTAGAAAACATGAGACGTGAAGGTTTTGAGCTCCAAGTGTCACAACCTCAAGTAATTATCAAAGAAGAAAACGGCAAAAAACTGGAACCATACGAAGAAGTCACCATTGATGTTCCAGAAGAATTTTCTGGCGCGGTCATGGAGAAAATGGGCAAACGAAAAGCGATTGTCACTAATATGGAAAATAAAGATGGTCAAACCAGATTAATTTTTGAAATTCCCTCTCGCGGTTTGCTTGGTTATCGCGGCCAATTTGTCATGGACACCAAAGGTGAAGGCATTCTCTGCACCCAAATGATCGGATTCAAAGATCACGTCGGTCCGATTGAAAAACGCACAGTCGGCTCTATGATCTCAATGGCGACCGGGAAAGCCCTAGGCTTTTCACTGGCCAACTTGCAAGATCGCGGTACTCTATACATCGGACCGCAAACCGACGTTTATGAAGGTATGGTTATCGGCAACTCAGCCAAGGGTGATGACATGACCGTCAACCCAATCAAAGGTAAACATCTAACTAATATGCGCTCCAGTGGAGCTGACGATGCTCTCAACCTAACACCGCCACTGATCTTCACTCTAGAAAGAGGTCTGGAAATCATTACCGAAGATGAGTATATGGAAGTCACCCCACACAATCTCCGAATCCGCAAAAAATATCTGACTGAAACCGAAAGAAAAAAACATCAAATAAAATAATAACTTTCGATTAGCACAAGAAACCTCATATAAAAAACAACGCGTCAGCGTTGTTTTATGATAGCTCAATAATTTAATTAAAAGAAATATATTACAAAAATATAATTACTATAAATAAATCAAATCATTTCTTTTCTTCGACAATTATATATATTTCTGATACTGTTCTATTAAGCATGCTTGATTTTTTCTGAAATTTTTCAGATTTCAAACATGCGTGACATCCCAAATTAAGGAAGAAATCATGTCCAGAGCAGGATCTGGCAGCAACGGCCGGCGCAACAACGCAGGTGGACACAGTGGTTCAAAAGCCTCCCCCAATGGGAGTTCCGGCAAAAACGGCCAGCACGGCTCCGGCGGACACCACTAACAGAACGCCAAGGGCAACCCCAATAGTGGCGGTTACAAAAGCGGAAAGCGTAAGTAACTGACCCTCGATTCAACCAAAACGGGGCGATGTATAAACATCGCCCCTATTTCAACTTATAAAAAATATGATTTTTCATCACACTACTCCATGGAAAAATACATTCGCCTTTTGCATATTGTTTTATTTGCGTGATTTAGGGTTAAACAAATCACATCATGGTTTATTGCACTTTGCAGAGCATCTCATTTTTTTAGAAACAAAAAATTTAAGTCAAAACAAATTACGTAAAAAACATGCATTGCTATTTGATACATTAACAGCATACACATCTCTAGATTTTCTAGATATCACCATAGTGTGCTCAAGATCTGACTTCACAGAAGTCTGTCATATTCTCAAAGAAATGTTGTATTCATGGAAATGTAACAAAAAACAATTTTTGGAATCACAACAAGATATTATTAACGAAATTAAAAATTCACTTGACCAACCAATAAACAAAGCCATCAAGGCTCTGAATAAACAAGAATTTGATTCAAGTACAGATGTGATTGGTAATGTCCAAATAATCAAGTCATTAAATTTTTCAGGACTTGATAAAATTAAAACTGTATGGAAACAAATGCTTGACACAGCACCCCAGAGTCTATTAATTGCTGGGCCCAAACTCACGGCAGCAGAAATCAAAATCATTGATAAATTATTTGATAGAAAAAAACACTCAAAACCAGTAAAGCTACGATCACCGATTCCAATAAGCACTCAATTTATATCACGGCCGACAGTAGAATCAATAGTAATTGACACTGTCAATAGTTCACCATTCTTTATTCTTCTCCAACGCATCTATTACATTCGTCATCTCAACCTAAATCCCGATTGGGAGTTTTCTTTTACTCGGGATACGAATCATTTATTTTATGCTGTATACAAAAACAGTAAATCAAATTTAGACAAAAAACAAAGCAAAAAACTTCTCTTCGATAAACCCACAAAAAAAGAATTCACCTTTGTACAAGATATAGTCACAAAACAAATTGACTCTTTGACTGACGGAATAAATCCACAAGAAATACTCGGGTGGTTAGACATCTTCCACATCAGAAACATCCCAGAATTCCAAGGCAAAACTTTTTCTCAAATCCGTAAAATTTATAGTACGTTTTCCTATAATCAATTTTTACTGCAGTGGGAAAAAATATTCAAAAATCTTAAAGCGTAAAATACTAATTCATCATCTCAATTAAATCAATCCCAGTCAAACAAACAAAAAAACAGCACGTAAGTGCTATTTTTATTGAGACTATTTTTATATATAAAAAAAAGTGGAATTATTTCCACTTATATATTAATAAAAATTCATACACTATCCCACCAATAATCAAACAATGCCGAGACAATCCGAACCAATCTTTGATCATAAATCTTATAACATCTCGTGTTATATCTAATGAAAATCGCATCACGAACAATGGCAATCTCATCAAAATTTAAGTACTGATAAAGCATCAAAGCCACACAATATTCCAACGATGCAAAAGGAAACATCCTCAAAATAAAAACAATTGCTTCCTTAGAGCCAAGAACCAATACCCTGCATTGATCAACATTGTATTTCAACTGTCGGATATGCTCAGCTGTCGGTTGAATATGCGTCTTTGGATCTCTTCTTACGACATTTCTCAAAACACCACCGGTATCATAGATGTGCTGTCTCGCACTCCCGAGTGTGACCATAGTTCACTTCCATTTTCAAAGAGAAAAGCAGCGACTTACGATTCAGACACCATCATACTGGTTTCGAACCAAACTCTCGAATTCAACCAACCTTTCCTCGGAACACACCGAGATATTAAGTCCTCCTATATTTAACACAATACAATATCACATATAAATAATTTTGTCAACAAATGTGGCATTGCAGCGTCAAGTTTACACTTGCCAGTTCATTTAATCGTTCCATAGGCGTTTTACCGTCCATCCCTAATCCTCTATGCTTTTTCTGATAATTGTAATAATGCATAAATAGATTTAATTTGTATTGCATTTGG
>Ga0210019_1003773_pt1 | contig 13683 bp, 10 predicted proteins | sample CryGeyCG2114_020_2_FD_183969 | JGI IMG/M metagenome (GOLD analysis project Ga0210019, IMG submission 183969) | Groundwater microbial communities from aquifer - Crystal Geyser CG11_big_fil_rev_8/21/14_0.20 (SPAdes) (version 2) | ecosystem: Environmental > Aquatic > Deep subsurface > Groundwater ...
CTGTCGCCGCCGCTCTCAAATGATTCGATCATCTTGTCGGCTATCTTCACAAGGACATCGCTCCCCAAAAGGTAGTGGGAGGGAAAACAGAAGTTTATCATCTCATGTCCGCGAAAGATGTTGGGGCTCGATACCTTTCTTAAGGAATGCATCCTTTTTAAACGTTCCATCCCCTCATTTGCGAGCACGACCGACCTTCTAAGGTTCTCTTCCATGTGTTCCCCGCCGAACATCTCGGAGAACTTCCCGACCAGCTCGCTCAGCTGGTCTTTTAAATATCTGACGGAAGCTTCGTTCTCCTCGAAAGGAATATCTAAGAACATGAAAGGGCTCTTGTTGGCAAGGGCCGCGTCGTTAAAAGATTTCAGATTGCCGTCACAAAAAAGCGACGTGGCGGCAACGGCATCGGGGGCCGCAAAATATCCCGAGCGAGCCAGTCCGAAAAGGAGCCTGTGGAACGAACACATCGTATTTGGAACGGAGGCGCCGCCCGCGACATCGAGGAATTCCTGAGAAAGTCCGACCGTTGCAAAGAGCCCCGAAAGTATCTCAAGGGGCAGAGGCATGGCACCGAACGGGTACACTAACTCAGCCGGAAAGAGGACCGACGTCCAGACCCTCTTTCTTTCGGGGTTCAGGGCATCGGCTATGTGGGAGAGCTGATTCTTGCGCAAGAACCGGCCGGCCTTTGAAAGCTTGCGGCTGATGACGAACTCGAGCTTGCCGAACAACTTCACGGTATCTTTGGGCTTAATGATCCCCTTCTTTATCGCCTTAAAATTTATGCCGGCTATGTTCTCTTTTAAATTCATATCTGTTTGGGGTCAGGCTTGACTTCTTGACTTTAGGTCTAAAGTCAAGAAGTCAAGCCTGACCCCATGAATTGCGGCACCTAACGCCCCTACTGTCTGCGGATTCTCTATGACCTTCACGTTCTCGCCAAGGCTTTCGGAAAGCTCCTTCACCATCGCCATGTTCTTGGCAACTCCCCCGCTCATATAATATGGAGGCTCGCCGTCCACACGCTTTATCAATGATGAGGTCCGGGATGCTATGGATTCGTGGATGCCTTTAGATATCTCTTCACGGGTGTTGCCGGCGGCGATCAACGATATCACCTCGGACTCCGCAAACACCGAGCACATACTGCTTACAGAGACGCCCTCCTTTGCCTTGATGGCAAGCCTTGCGAACTCTTCCAGGTCCATCTCAAGCCTGTCTGCGATAACTTCCAGAAAACGGCCGGTCCCGGCCGCGCACTTATCGTTCATCACGAACTTTATCACACCGCCGTCTTTATTTATCTTAATCGCCTTGCTGTCCTGCCCTCCGATGTCAATGAGCGTTCCGCCGCCCTTTAAGATGCTGTGCGCGCCAAGGGCGTGGCAGGTAATTTCGGTTACCGATTCGTTCGCAAAGTCTATGCTGTTGCGTCCGTAGCCGGTGGCTATTATCAGCGAAACGTCGTCTTTGCTCACGCCCGCCTTCTTTAAAATGCTCTCGAACCCTTTTCCGGCCGCCTCCTTGACCGAGGTCCCCGTCGAAAGAATCTCATCGGCCAGTACTTTGCAATCCTTATCTACCATGACAAGCTTCGTTGCATGCGATCCGCTGTCTATCCCCACAAAATAGCGGCCATTCTTCTTCTGACCCTGGCCCCGAGACCCCATACCCTTCTTTTTTATGCTCTCCAAGAATGCCTCTAATCTTGTCATGATCTGTCCCTCATCTTTCGACATAAGGTCGTGCTCAACATTTAGAACGGGAAACGATTCGCCGAGCTCTTTCCTTATATACATCTGATCGAACGGATAGAAATCGCAGAACTTAAGCGTGTTGACGATGACGCCTTTCAAGCTCTCTTCTTTTATCCTCTCTACCATCGCCTTTTTATAGGTTTCGTCGTTCATGCGCGGGCAGCAGCTTCGCTCCACGTAATATCTTGCTATCTCTTCGAACGAGAGTTTTTCAGCTGATAGTCTCGCAAGGAACGCTTCGTCCATCCTGCATTTATCAAGGCAGTGGTTCAAAAAGACCTTTTCGGCGCCAAACCTTGGAAAGACCTTTTCGAACGGGGCATCTGCCACATTTGAACCTATTATGCCTATTTTAAGAGAGGTCATTGCGAGCCCCGAAGGGGCGTGGCAATCTCCTTTATGCAATTGCGTTATGGGGATTGCTTCGGCTATCGCCTCGCAATGACACCAGCTCGACAGCCTTTTTAGCTCCTCGGCGTAGAATTTGACCGCACGCTCATCTTTATTCTTTGGAAAATCAAGGACGAACAGTTTTTCTTTTCCTACGTGCGGCAATAACGCTGAATAGAGCTTTTTCATGGCATCGCACGAGGTGGGGATTATTATGTGAGAGAATTCCGCATGGTTCTTCAGGAGATATTCGTAAAGCGCCTTGGAATACGAACAGATGTTCTCATGAAAGGCGCAGTGGTATTCCGTTCTCTCAACTTGAGAAAGCTCTTCGGCCTTTAGATAGTATGGCTCAAAACCCTTTGAGGCGATGAACTCAACGGGCAAAAGAGAACAGAATATCGGCACCCTTTTCATAGCGGCGACCTGACTACCCCGAAAGGACCCGAAACTCAACATTAGAATTGTTTGCCCTTGCTTTTGGGGCCGAAAATACCTATAGACCCCCGTAAGCTATGAACGGACGGCTTATCATTATCGCATCACCTTCGGGCGGCGGCAAGACCTCGGTAATAAAACGGTTTCTTGGATCACACCCGAATATCGTCCATTCTATTTCATGCACAACAAGACCCGCAAGGCGCGGTGAAACCAACGGTAAATATTACCAATATTTAGACAGGCTTACTTTTGAGGCCGGGATAAAGGCGGGGCAGTTCGCCGAATGGGCGGAGGTCCATAATAATCTTTACGGCACTCCAAAAGAGCCTCTTGATATATGGCTTTCCGAAGGAAAAGATGTGGTCTTGGACCTCGATGTCGTGGGTAGCCTAAATCTTAAGAAACTCTACGGCAACAGGGCAGTAACCATCTTCATCCTGCCGCCATCCATCGAAGAACTTCAAAAACGCCTCGTTGGCAGGGGAACGGACTCAAAAAAGGTCCGGGAGCTAAGACTTGAGAACGCCATTGAAGAAATGAGGCACAAGGACAAGTTCGATCATCGGGTGGTGAACGATGTGCTTGATAAGGCGTGCGAAGAGATAGAAAGTATAGTCATTGCGAGCGTAGCGAAGCAATCTCCCGAGTGATTTCGGGAGATTGCCACGCCCGCTGCGGCGGGCTCGCAATGACATGACCATATGAACTCACGCGAAAAATACGAGTCAAATGAGTCTAAGATGCTCGCATCTTACGCCCAGCTCTCTTCAAAAAGCCTCGGGCGAACGCACATCGAACCCGAATGCCCGTTTCGCGCCTGTTTTTACCGCGACCTTGGAAGGATAGTTCATTCCACCGCCTTCCGCCTGCTTGAATATAAGACACAGGTATTCGTGAACCACGAAGGCGATTATTATCGCACAAGGCTCACCCATAGCTTGGAAGTGAGCCAGCTCGCCGCAGGCATCGCCCGGATACTTGGGGCCAACGAAGACCTTGCAAAGACGATCGCGCTGGCCCACGACCTTGGGCACTCCCCTTTCGGCCATCCCGGCGAAGAGATGCTTGACCAATTAATGAAGGACGAGGGCGGATTTGAGCATAACGTTCAGAGTTACAGAGTCGTTACCGAGATAGAAGAGTGCTATCCGGACTTTCCGGGCCTGAATCTTTCCTACGAAGTTCTCGAAGGACTTGTGAAACATTCCACATCCTACGACGAACCGAAAAAGGTCGAGGGTTTCAAAGACGTCGGACATCCCACCATTGAAGCACAGATAGTCAACTTGGCCGATGAAATTGCCTACATGAACCATGACCTTGACGACGGCATTCACTGGGGCATGCTTTCGATGCGCTCGCTTTCCGAGGTAGAGCTCTGGCACGACGCTTACCAGAAGATAGAAAGGTCCATTCCCAAAGCATCGACAAGGGTTAAAAGATGCCGGACGATAAGCCATTTAATAACCGAGCTCATCACCGACGTTGATAACGAGACCAATAAAAGGCTAAAAGACCGCAAGATAAAGACGCTTGATGACGTGAGAAAGCGCGGAGATGAACTGGTCTCTTTTAGCGATGCCATGAAGAAAAGGACGGCCGAGGTAAAAACATTCCTTTTCAATAAAGTATATAGATTCCCTAAGGTGGTAGAGACCTGCGAACACTCCAAAAAAGTGATAAAAGAACTCTTTAATTACTACAAGAACGACTTAAAGCGCCTGCCGGATAAATATCAAAAACGATTCAAGGGGAAGGACGGAAACCGCGCGATAGCCGATTACATAGCCGGCATGACCGACCGCTTCGCCCTTTCCGAACATCAAAAGATCACGACCTAATGCACCGACTTTCGTCTTAGCTGCTGCGGCAACATAAACTGGCGAATCGCTTCGAAGACTATCTTAAGCTGGCCGTCATATTTATTTTCAAGTTCATCAAGCCTTTTTGAAAGTTCCGCATTACCAATGAGAATTTCTCTTAATTTTGCGAAGGCCCTAACGACTTTGATACTGTCCTCGAACCACGAATATCTTTTTTCCGATCGATTCTATTGGCACCATGTTGTTCATGCATGACTCCTTTTGCTCATTGATAAGCAAGAGATATGCCAAGTCGTGAAACGCGGTAACTCGTTGAAATGAAAGACCTCAGGAAACTGGATCACTATTTAGAACTGTCAAAGGTGTCGAAAATCGGACAAAAATAGGGTTAAGATATATCCTTGAAAAATTCGGATACCGAAACCTTTAGGGCCTGTGCGATTCTTAACAGAGTGCTAACGTTAATATTTCTACTTCCAGATTCGATATACTGTAACCATCTGTAGTTAAATCCCCTGCCATCAAGTTGTTCTTGAGTCAGATTTTTCTGATTGCGAACACGTCGGATGTTCTTGCCAATATCTTTTAGAAGTTTTTGTAAATGTATATCTCCAGTGTTCACCTCTAACTATCTATAACATTTCCTTGAACTACAACACGAACGCCGTAGTTCGCTTTTTCCTTTTATTTAGCATCATAAAATGCTAGATTGGGATGGTTTCGCAATAGAACGGGGGACGCAAATGAAACGAATTTCCATGCTATTAGCGTTGGTAGCACTTTCATTCCCCGCTTATGCTGATTCAAATTGGGAGATATCTTCAAAGTCCTGTATCAATTTAAAAAGCCAAGTGGCTCTTGATGCTTGCAATGTTGCCATCATGCTATTGCCGGCTCATGAGATCCCTCCGGTTGACGCCGCCAAAATATATATAAGCAGAGGTGTGATTTTAGGAGAAGCTGGGCGCACTGAGGAAGCCTTACAATCTTTTCAAGATGCCACCCGAATCGACCCTACAAGTGCACGGGCATACTACAATATGGGAGTTGCATTTGATGATCTGGGTTACACCTCAAAGGCACTGAGAGCCTACCGCAAGTCGGTCAAGCTCGACCCCAATGTATCCGATGCGTGGGGAAATATTGGAGTCACGGCATATGACTTAGGACGCTATAAAGAATCTGCAAAAGCATTTCAAAATGCACAGCTGGTAGATCCAGCGTATTTAAATAATAAGAAAGAACAGCAAGATCTATTTGATACCGCACTGGGGATTAAACCTCCCTCATTGTCACGTGGCCGAGAGATCACTTTAAAACTAACACCAAATATTGGATACCTTGGAAAGATACAGAAAAACGTATTCCAACAATTTTTATTTCTAATGCCTGAAGCTTCTATTGATGTTCAGATATATAAAAACTGGTTTGCAACCGGTTCGTTTCTGTACACTCGCACCACTAATGAAACATGGCAAACAGCCTTGCAGAATCCGAACGCAACATGGAATAGCTATGGAATAACATTTGGCATTAAATATATTTTGCGTGAAGGCGATTATGCACCCGATTCTGATTCATTCATAGACAGGTCACGTTTTTGGACCTCGATTGAGGCGGGACCATATATCACTAATATAGACGCTAGCATTTACTACACAGGCACGGCTTCCACATACCACAGGTCAATCACCTCAACCAACTTTGGTTTTAATGCGGGAATTGGGATGGATTACTATTTTAGCCCACATTTTTCAGCGGGACTTCAATTCAAGATAAACTACGTAAAATTTGATGCTTCATTGCCTACTTCTACCGGCAATCCGGATGATGACGCAGTCAATGCCGCAATTAACAGCGTGCTAAAAGGCAACGACTATATAATTCTTGGGGGCGGGCCATCCTTGTCATATAGATTTTAATTCTGGGATCAGACCCTTAATTATGGGCTCGCTATGACAGAGGATTGCCTTTACCAGGCGGGTATACTTGGTTCGAGAGCGCAGGTATATTCACGAGATTGCCACGGCCTCGTACCCGAGGCCTCGCAATGACAGAACAAATCAAACTATAGGTGCGAATATTGAATCCAATTGACTACGAATCGCCACTTTGCTAGGGCTGTAGCAGATGGTTCGCAACTTTCACATCGGCATTATGGGAAATCTTTTCTCCGGCAAGACGACCCTGATGCACGCGCTTGCTACCGACCCCTATAAAAAAGACCTGGAAATGATATTGGACGGCGCGGACATCCATGTATTTTCCGAACGCATCGACAAGGGCTCGCTTACGGACGAATGTCTCGCGCTCTTTTACAAGGACCGCATTGCGAACATCTTCCCTACCGAAACGGCCTTTCTCTACATGAGGACCGTTCAGCAGCGCGAAATTCGTCATCTAATGACCCGCGAGAACAAGCGCGGCGCCATCGTAATAGAGGACAGGCCTTTCTTGGACGGCCCCGAGGTCTTCGTGAAGAGAATGATAATGTCCGGTGAAATGCCCGAGGCGCACGCAAAGCTCTATCGCACGCTTTTCTGTCAGACTCTGCACAACGAACGTATCCGCCTCCCCGACCTGACCGTTTATTTAAGATGCGAACCAGGGCAGCTCGAAAAACGCCGAAGACTTCGCGCCGAGAACGGCGACTCTTACGCTGCAACCATAGAAGAGAACTATTTGAAAGAGATACACGACGGATACGAGAACCTCTCCATCAACTGGAAGACGACGCTTCTTAAATATCAGGAGCATGCGATCGTCCCGCCCGATTCCGAACTTTTAACTCTCCCTGCGGATATAGATATGGACGAGCATCCCGACTATGTTCATGTGATCGCGGGGACCATTCGCGAAAAGGTGCGCCGCATGGTGCAGGCAAGAAGCGGGTAGTTTACGTCATTGCGAGCGTTAGCGAAGCAATCTCCCGTATCAAATTATTGGCATGGGATTGCTTCGGCCATTAGGCCTCGCAATGACATACAGAATATGACCAACAGGATCCTAGACGTCACAGAGGACCAGTCGATAAAAAGATATCAGGTGCCACACCGCCTGACCGGCGTGGTGCGCCGTCTCATGAAGCACTTTGCAAAGAACCAGTCGCTGGTCACCTGCATCGGCAATATCGGCGCTGGAAAAAGTTCGCTTATAAAGGTCCTTGCATACAACACCGGCATGAACGCCCTCTTTGAGCTCCCCGACGAAGGGTTTGAAGATCACTTCGTGCAGAACGACTCTTTCTATTCGCTCCTTGCAACGGCCAAGGACTCCGCCAAGAGAACTCTAGGAAGATATTACAGCGCCATAAACGACTTCATCGAATGCCAGCAAATGGAAAAGACAGAAAGCCCAGCATGGATGATAGCAAAGAAGAACCTTGAAAAAGCGGCGCTCGATATTCAGCATGCGTACCTGGACCTGCGCAAGATGCAGCTCCAGACGGTACCACACCTCCCTCACGCAACCTGCGTTGACGGCTCTTCCCTTGCCGACCGCTACGCCTTTTGCGAGGTCCTTCACCGCGACATGGACGTCTCTTACCTCACGCGTGAGGCAATAGACATCATAGACAAGCGACTTGAAAGCGAGTTCAAGCAACTGCCCCAGCCAAGTCTTATGGTGGTGCTCCACGGGCCCACAGATTATCTCTTCCAGAACATCAAAGAGAGGCAAAGGAACGAAGAAAAGAACAGCGGCGACAGCGAGATCCCCGAAGGTCTTTCACGCCTCGTACGCGCACTCAACAACCGTTACGACACATTCATAGAAACGCTACAAAAGACCGGCTGGTATACCGGCCCCGTTCTAAAGATAGACGTCTCAAAGATAGACTTCGTCTCCAATATCCGCCATCTGATCGCAGTTTATGAAGGGATAGAAGCGCTTGTAGCACCAAAGGCAGACCATCCTTCGACAAGCTCAGGATGAGCGAGATCCTTATTCCTCTTCCACCAGAACTATGCCGTCGTCTATTGTCGTATCTGCGGCAACAAGCCCTGCATGTTTCTTATCGTACCGGCTGGTAACGGCCATGTAGACAAGGAGCAGTAAAAAAGCGATAAAACCTATGCCGGCATAGACATACCAGATGTAATGGGCGTGCGCGTAGGCAGTTGCCATATTTTCCGGCGCCACAGTCTTGGGGTCCGGACAAAAAGCGTTAAGAAGATATCCCGAGATAATAAACCCGACGAGCCACGCAAAGAAGGTGTGAAGGTGCGAATATCCCATATATAGTCCTTCTTCGTTCTTTGGCGCCTGTTTAGATGCGAACTCTAGATAGCGAGGCGACAGGAAACATTCACCTAAACCCTGAATGGCGATGCCTATTATCATCATGATAGTGATCGGGTTCATAGGGATCCCGATGACGTTTATCGACGGTCCAAAGAGGCTCTCAAGAACGGGAGAAAGTGATATAGTGAGCGCCGATATCGGTATCATAAAAAGCGCTATCGCGATAGATGAGACCGGCTTCATCTTTCTTACAAGCTGCGTGATGGGTATGACGAACAGGACTACCATCAAGGGATTAACGTTAGCCAGCCACTCCGGCGCCGCCTGATTGCCGATGAGACGTATCGTATATTTCGGCATCGTGGCATAAAGCTGGCCCTGGATGGTCCAGAAACCCGCAACTATTAATATCAACGCCATAAAACGGAAGTTAACGAGGACCTTTTTAAGCCCTTCTATAAGCTCGGCAAAGGTCTTTGTGGGGCCTTCAACTAGCGGGCTCTTGTAGAATATTATGACTATGATAAGCGCTGTGAGAGCGGACGCGGCTGCAAAGTAGTTTATATATTCAAGGCCAAACTCAGTGCGAAGCGGCTTTGCAAATGTCTTTCCGGTAAATGAACCTATATTGACTATCTGATAGAATATCGAATAGGCGCGCGCCCTGTTGTGCTCGTCCGAACACTTGGCGACCGTACCTGTTATCACCGACTTAACAAAGGCCCCACCGAGCATTATAAGAGTAAGGGACGATATCGCCGCCATCTTTGTGGGAAAGGCCCCCAAGGAGGCGTAGCCGGCGGTCAAGAGAACGAATGCAAGTATGAGAGCGGTTCTAAAGCCTATACGGTCGGCAAGGAGCCCCATAAAGAGCGGCATGAGGTAGATGAACGCGGCGAAATAGGCCATCACATAGCCGGTCTCGATGTCGGTAAAACCGACCTTGCTGGTCAAGAAGAGCGCCATGGCAATGAACGCGGCGTAGTATGCGCATCGCTCGAAAAGCTCGATAACGTTAGCTGTCCAGAACTCCTTTGGAAAACGCCAGGTCATCTTTGCGGTATCACTCATAGTCAATCTCCTTTTTTAGCTGTTAGGTAAGAGTATCTTGAAAGTCGTCCCCTTGCCTGCTTCGGACCTGACATCTATCTTTCCCTTGAAGGTATCGACCAGCGTCTTAACATATGCAAGCCCCAAGCCCACGCCTTCCACATTGCCGGTGTAATATTTCTCTATCTGATAGAACTTTTCGAATATCTTGTCGTGAAACTCGGAAGGGATGCCTATTCCGTTATCCGTTACGCTGAAAGAGGCATATTCCCCTTCAGTGGCGCAATCAACAAGGATCACCGGCGGAGTGTTCATATTGAACTTTATGCCATTATCGACCAACCGCCTTATTATAAGCTTAAAATAGTTCTTGTTAAAGGAGAACTTCTTGAGCTCGTCCGCGACCTTAACGATTATGTCGGGTTTCTTATCGGTGAACCAGCTCTTGCATTCAACGACGACCTCGTTCAGCTCACTTCTCAGATCGAGATCGTCCTTCTTTGTGTCGAACTTGGAACCTTCGAGAGAAACGAAGCTCACAAGGCTTCCTATGAGGTCGTTGAGTTTCCCCGTCTGGTCCGCCATGGAATTGACTATCTTCTCCTGTTTTTCCTGCAATGGACCGGCGTCCTTTAGAAGCATGAGCTTCCCCTGAAGGACGGTCAGGGGCGTAAAAAACTTGTGAGATATTAAGGACAGAAAATCCCCCTTTGACCGCTCTTCAACCTCCTGATCCGTTATATCTCTGATATTTAGTACATGTTCCTTAACGGCCCCGTTGTCATCAACTATAGGGCTTACCACGCACTCAAGATGAAGAACATTTGCGTCCCCTACCTGTTTCTTTGAGAGTTTGAACGTTGATCTTTCGTTTGTGCAAGCCTCTCCGTTGCCAAAGGGGAGCTCCCCTTCAAAATTCCGCGAAAGGTGCTCTCTCATCGAGCCTTTTGCCGGGAGCATGAGAAGTTTTTCCGCGGAACGGTTGAATTGAAGCACGTTGCAATTTGCGTCGAGTATCACAAGGCCGTCGGTCATGTTGGTGAACGCCGCGGCGAACATCTCCTTCTCTTCCCTTATCTGGGTCATCATCGAGCCCAGCGAATTCTTCATGCCGGAAAAGGCCTTGGCGAGCATGCCTATCTCGTCCTTTGATCTGGGCATCTTTATCTCCGTGAAAAAATCGCCGCCCGCAACTCTCTTTACCGCCACAACAAGGTCGCCAATGGGTCTCGTGATGTGGGAGGAGATCAGAAAGATGATGAGGAAGATAAGAACTATCCCGGAACAGGCGATGATAACGATCTTATGGTGGAGCGCCCTGAGGTCTTCCAAAAGTTCATCCTCGGGATAAACTATTCCCAAGGACCAGCCTGTTGTGGAAAGAGGACCGTAAACTATCCATGACTGTTTTCCTATCATGGCGTTCCATAGCGAAACAAAACCCTGTTTTCCGGTTGTCATGGCATGAGCCGCTTTTTCGGGCTCGATGCTGTTAAATTGCTTGGCGGCATCAAAAAGAGTATGCCCGAAATCGTTCTCCCCCTGCAGAAAGGATATGGTGGAACCGTAGACCTCGGGATAATGCGATAGATAGCTTTTTATGAGATCTTTCACCTTATCGAAGTTCAGAGAACCGCCCAACGTCTCTATCGTCTTCCCTTCAAGCACGGCAACGTCGGTGGTGTCTTCAAGTTTTGAATCGAGAAGCAGCCGGTATTTGTCGACCATGCTTTCAGCGTTTCGTTCTATTTCATTTACCAGGGTCTTTCTGCTGGTGCTGTAGTTGAGATATATGATAGATGCGAAGATGGCGAGAGTCGAAGATAGAACGAACAAAAGAAGCTTGGTTCGTATTTTCATTGGACAAATCCCCCAAAAAGTGGCCTTAAAGATACCATGAAGATAGAGGTTTCGTCAATTCAGTTCAGCCCGGCACTCGGAAATATCGAGAATAACCTCAACAGGATATCGGCGCTCATCGCAAGGGCCAGAAAAGACGGAGCGGAGCTTGTGGTGCTCCCAGAGGTCTGCGACATTGGATATCATCTAGAGACCATTTCAAGGCTCGCAGAACCCTTTCCCAACAGGTCCACAAAGAGGCTCTCATCCATCGCCAAGGATAACGGGGTAATAATAGCTGCGGGCCTTGCCGAAAAGAGGGACGATGGTCTTTACAACGCCGCCGTCGTTTTTGCTCCGGACGGAAAGATAGTCAATAAATATTACAAGACCCATTTATGCCCCTTCCCTTCCCTGAATGAGCCTGAGGTGTTCAAGGCTGGGGCTTCTATAGGCGTTACGGAGATAGAAGGTGTAAAATTAGGCATCACCATCTGCTACGATATACGCTTTCCGGAAGTTTACAGAAAACTTGCATTTGGCGGGGCGCAGATCGTTGTGCACCCTGCGGCCTTCCCGAGGGAAAGAATAGACCAGCTTGAGGTCTGCCTAAGGGCGCGCGCCATCGAGAACCAGTTCTTTGCCGTCATGGCGAACAATTGCGGGACCATCGGAGGAGCCGAATTCGGAGGCAGGTCGATGATGGTCGGCCCCGCCGGTGATATCAAGGCAAAGGCCTCGGAAACCGAGGAGGCCGTAATAACCGCGACGCTGGACCTTTCCGAGATGGACCTATTAAGAAAAGAAAAACCGGTCCTATCTAAAAAAAGGCCGGAATTATATTAGCGAGCGAGCATCCGGCTTTGCCGGTGCAAGCGAGAGGGGCTTGGGGGGAAACAGCAAGTCTGCGAGCTGGTCGTTCCCCCCATCAGAATAGGAGGAAATCTATGCCGTCATTTGACATTGTGAACAAGGTAGACCTACAGGAGATGGATAACGCGGTAAATAACAGCATCAAAGAGGTTGCCACGCGTTTTGATTTCAGGAACTCAAGGACCACGATCGAGTTCAACAAGAAGGATAAGGTGATAAATATCGTCACCGCCGACAAGATGAAGATGGACACCCTTGAGGACATGGTAACGACCCACTGCATAAGAAGAAAAGTGAACCCCAAATGCCTTGAGTTCAAGGATTTTGAGCCTACGGGTCAGAACCTCCTTAAAAGGGTGGTAAAGATAAAGGAAGGGATCGAGATGGAGACGGCCCACAAGATAGTAAAATTGATCAAGGGCTTGAATCTTAAGGTTCAGGCATCAATTCAGGACGAACAGGTGCGAGTTACCGGCAAAAAGATAGATGATCTGCAGTCGGTCATTCAGGCCCTGAACGCCCAGGACCTTGGAATTCCTTTACAGTATGTGAATATGAAGGCTTAAAAGCATCCATAACCGCCTGATATAACTCATTATTTGGGTGGTCTACTTTTTATTAGCAACTTTCTTAACGAAACGTCGATAAAGAGACGGTATCTAAAAATTAATAAGGAGATCCCGCCTATGTATTTGGACGGCTGTTATAAGGACCTATCCGCAGATTTCACCAGCGTAAGAAGTCTGATAAAATTCGCGCAGCCCCTATGCGGCTCTGTTGTGAAGCAGGATTGATTTAGAGCCCTCGAAATGAACAACATGGAGAGGATCTACGGCTGCTATTTCAATTATGTTCAGAATACCAGCAAACAACGAAGAGCTATTGACTCCTGTAAAAATAATTTTGTCATTTAGTCAAAAAAAGGGATTGGGGAATGTTTGACAAGAGAGGTTAAGAGACGGTGCTTATATTTTAGGTGATGAAATGCTGACTTTGATTTTTCGGACAGTTCATCAAAATTCTTAGGAGCAAAATTGGATAGCGGAGAGGATTTGAGATAAGACCACACATATTCGACGGGGTTAAGTTCTGGGGCATAGGGAGGAAAATAGAAACATGATATGCGGTGTTGTGAATCAAGGTAGTCGTATACTTTCTTTGATTTATGGCAACGCAGGTTATCCCAGACTACAAAGATTTTGCCTCGGATAGACAGTGAGAGTTGGTTGATAAAAGCTCTGCAGTCGCCGGCTTTTATGTTTACGTTG
>Ga0210019_1003774_pt1 | contig 13679 bp, 15 predicted proteins | sample CryGeyCG2114_020_2_FD_183969 | JGI IMG/M metagenome (GOLD analysis project Ga0210019, IMG submission 183969) | Groundwater microbial communities from aquifer - Crystal Geyser CG11_big_fil_rev_8/21/14_0.20 (SPAdes) (version 2) | ecosystem: Environmental > Aquatic > Deep subsurface > Groundwater ...
GTCATCATGATAAATCACCGGATGAGTTTTTAAAAGAGGTTTTACCAGTTAAAAATTAAGGCGTCGGATTTAGGAAGATAAAGAATATGTAGACTGATAACTGGTACAGTAAGAGGGGTTCACTTCAGAGAACTTGGTCAAACCTTACGAATCGTTGGAGAAAATACAAAACTTCCCATCATCATATATAACAACCCAGGATTTCAAAATAAAAAAGATTTACCATTGAAATTTCTTGAGGAGGCTGCTAATAATCCAAAGGTTCTTGGAATAAAAGATACTTCAGGGGAACCGGAATATTTTGAGAAAGTTTTGGAGATTTTTCATTCTAAAGGTAAGAAAGTAATGCAAGGAGATACAAAAGCTGGACAAAATGAATCAATCCGTAAAGTTGATGGAATGGTCTCAGTTGAAGCCAACTTATATTCAGAAGATTTGGTAGCGTTATTAGACAAAAATAACAAATTTAATTCCGAAAAACTCAAAAAGATAATGGCAGATATTGCCAATAGAAAGGCTGAAATAAATGGAGATTCAACGGCTGCCATTAAAAGTATCCTTGTTGATGCTAAAATTTTTGAATCTGATTTAGCTTAACTCCTGTCCTAACCCCAGGGGTTGAGACACTGCTTGGTACAAAAATTTTCAAGACGATCGTCCATAAGATAAATATTTACTTATTGTTAAAATAATTATTTAAAAATGTAATTTATAGACTGGATCCCCGTCTTCATGGGGATGACAGACAAAGCACAAATAAGCGAGGAAATGATATTCCTTTATTGAATCGTTATATTGAATTTTATATTGAGAGCGCGGGCGACGCGTTCGAGAAGAGAAATTGATGGCTTGGCATTTGCTCCTTCAAGTCGAGAAATCACGGCTTGACCAGTATTGACTTTTCTTGCTAATTCCTCTTGAGAAATATTTTGTTTTATTCTTGCTTCAATCATTTGACTGGCGATTTGAAATTCAGTTTCTAGATTATTATATGCTTTTACAAATTTTGGATCTTGCATTAATTTTTTATCCAGTTCGTCCGCAGATACCCATTTTATTTTTTTTATTTTTTTCATATTTTTTTAGATCTTTTAATTGCTAAATCAATATCTTTTTTTGGCAATTTTTGTGATTTTTTAATTATCAAGTGAACTCCATAAGCATCGTTTCCTTTTATATAAAGGAAAAGCCTAACTTTTCCTGCTCTTAACTCCCAAATATTATTAACTATCTTTTTAATATATTTTGGTCCTATTTGAAACCCATAAGTTTCAAAGAATTGCCTCGTTCTTCTTAGTCTAGCCCCGTCTTCGACATTTAAACTATTTATTAGCGATTGTATTTCATTTAAGTAAAAAGTTTTCATATTTATTTTATGATAAATTTATCATAATGTCAATCTCTAATTAATTTTAGTTACAGATATTGATTTTGTCTACCGCTTATAACCTACAAAAATGCTGAAATGTGGCATGGAGACGGAATAAAAATAATGATAGATACTTAAATAAATTTAGACTCGTACTTGAAGTGTTTCTTTTTCAAAGATAATATTTTTCGGTTCGAGGATGACTTTTTTGTCTCCCGTCTCAACTACTCCGACATTATATGTTTTTATGTTGTGGGTTTCCGCAAGTTTCAGTACTTGGGCAACGTCTTTTTCAGCCACGAATATGGCAAAACCGGCGCCCATATTTAAATTTCCATAAGCCTCCCTTTCATCAAGTTTCCCCTGCTCAACAATAAACTGTAGAACTTTCGGGATCGGTGGAAGATCGGTGATTATATAAGTCAGATCTTTTTTATGTCTCATTAATTTTCTCCAACCGTGACCAGTAATATTGACCATATAATGTATATCTATATTGTTAGATAATAATTTTTCTATTAATTTTGCGTAAATTATTGTTGGAGTTAGTAATAATTCCCCATAAGTTTTATCTTCATCAACTTTAGTGAGATATTCTTCGGGCAAACTATCTGCAATTTTTCTTGCCAATGTTAGTCCGTTTGCGTGTATTCCACTGCTTTCAAATAAAATTATTCTATCTCCTGCGTCAAGTTTTTCTCCCAAACATAGATTAACTTTTGGATTGATTATTCCAAAACAACTTCCGGCCAAATCAATCTTATCTTTCTCTATAACACCTGACAAAACAGGAGTTTCTCCTCCACCCCAGACCGTACCCGAATCATTACTGGCTTTTGTCCAACCCGTTACTAAATCATCGGCTCGTTTTTTATCTTTAAACCAATCAGAAGAACCGGCTGCCCAATAAGCCATTAAAGTCAAAGGCTTTGCACCAACAGTGATTAAATCGTTGACAATCATCGCCACAGTATCATAAGCCAAACTATCATAATACGTCTTTCCGGTTAGATGATACATCTCATCTGCCACTAAACTTTTTGTCCCCAGTCCTTCAATAACCGAAGCAAAGTAATGGTCTCCTGCATCAACTACATAAGCTGATTCACCACGGCTTTGGCTGACCTCTTTATAATTTGCGGCAAGATTATTAACGGTTTTTTCCCCAGCCTGTTGAGCAATTCTTTTTAAATAATCGATCGTTTCGTAATTAACTCCAGATTGTTTGTAGGTTAGTTGATTTTTCATTATTTAATTATAGATAAACGTTTAAGACATTCATCTTTTCCCAATATTTCCATCGATTCGTTTAACGGAGGAGAAATTTTTTTCCCGGTGATCACCATCCTTATATCAGCAAAAAATTGAGAATTTTTTATCTCTAGTTTTTTAGCTAAATTAACCAAAGAATCACCAATTACTAAAACTTTCCAATCACTGACTTTTTCTAATTCTTGACTCACGTTTCCAAAAAAATCTTTTTTATCAGATAAATCGACCTCATAAGTATTTGGTGTTTTAAAAAAGAACTCACATAACGGCATATAATCTGAAAGTTTTTTAATTCTTTCTCTAACTAATGGAATTGTCTTTTCAATTAATTCTTCCGAGTATTTTTTATTTAGGAACTCATAAATTTTAATTTTTAATTCTGCATTCTTCATTTCTCTTATATACATTCCATTCATCCACTCGAGTTTCATCAAATCAAAAACTGGTCCAATTGGTTTAATATCCTTAAAATCAAATAATTTAATAAATTCGTCTAATGGAAAAATCTCTTTACCATCGGGATGGCTCCAACCCATTAAGGATAAATAATTAAGTATTACTTCAGGAAAAAAACCTTGTTCTTGATACCAAGTAACACTGGTATGACCTTGTCTTTTTGAAAATTTTGACCTATCTGGATTTCTAATAATTGGTGTATGAACAAAAACCGGTTTTTTCCAATCAAAATATTCATAAAGAAGAACAATTTTCGCCGAAGATGTTAACCATTCTTCCCCTCGAACCATATGAGAAATTTCCATTAAGTGGTCATCAACTACTACAGCCAGAAAATATGTTGGATAACCGTCAGATTTCATTAGCACTTGATCATCAATAGAATTTGATTCAAAAATAATTTCCCCTCTCAATTCATCTTTTATTTTTATCTGTATGTTTTGTGGAACATTTAATCTAATTACATAAGACTCGTTTTTATCTAATTTTTGTTTAATTTCTTCTTTGTTTAACTTTAAACAATGCTTGTCATACATCGGCACCTTACCTTCTTTTTGAAGATCCTGACGAAGTTTATCCAATCTATCTTTTGAACAAAAACAATAATATGCTTTTCCATTATTGATTAGTTCATCTGCATATTTTTTGTAAATATCCAACCTGTCTGATTGACGATATGGCTTATAAGGACCTTCTTTTCTCACGCTTTCATCTTCTATTAATCCAAACCAATCAAGGGCTGAAAAAACTTTTTGCTCTGCATCTGCAACTGTTCTTTCTTTATCGGTGTCTTCTATTCTTACAATAAATTTACCATTGTGTCTGTGAGCAAAAGCATAATCAAAAAGAACTTGATAGATAGTTCCAATATGAGGATAACCTGTAGGTGATATTGCCGCTCGAGTTCTTACCATGGATCAATTATATCATTGACCGGACTTACATTTGTGTTGACTCTGGCAACAAGAATATATTTTATTAAATCTCTCTTCTATTTTTCCCCAATCAAGATTATCAAAAAATGTGTCGATATAACCGGCTCGATTAACTCCATAGTCAATAAAATAAGCGTGTTCATATGTATCAAGCGCTAAAATTGGTTTAATACCCCACATCATGTAGGTGTTTTGTGAATCACTTAAATAGTTAAATAATCTTCCTTCTCTTTTGTTCCATCCAGTAAACACCCAACCGCGAGCTGATATCCCAGTCGCTTTTAAATCTTTTTTAAAAGCATCAAATGAACCAAAATCTTTCTCTATCTGAGATAACAAGGCGCCGACTGGTGCCTTGCCTTTTCCTCCTAGATGACCAAAATATATTTCATGATTGATTACTCCACCCCAAGCAAAACTCAACTCTACCTTTAATTCACGAATATTTGAATATACTTGATTCGCCTTACCCAAATCTTCTTCTGTTAAAGCCGCTAGTTTTTCCTGAATTTCATTATATTTATTAACGTAACCCGTATAAAGCTTTAAATGTTCTTCAACAGTTTTTTTAGAAATCCCTTTCATCGATAAAATCTTTTCTGAAAATTTCTTTGCCTCTATTTTTATAACTTTCATAAAATTAAATTTAATTTATAACTAACACTCAATTAGTAATAGTTGGATTCTAAACTAATTCTTTGTTTGTGTCAAGTAGATCAGGCCTTTTTTTGCGAGTTTCTTCAAGGGCTTTTTCCATCTGCCATTTTTCAATCTTTTTATGATCACCCTTTAAGAGAATCTCCGGGACTTTTTTACCCATAAATTCTTCCGGTCTTGTATATTGTGGGTATTCTAAAATTTTTTTACTGTCTATATTAAAACTTTCATTCGTCGTTGCGTTTTCTTTCTTTAACACACCATGTATTAAACGAACCACGGCGTCAACGATCGCCGAGGCTGGTATTTCCCCTCCAGTTAAAATGAAGTCTCCCATTGATATCTCTTCATCAATAAAATCAAGAACCCGCGCATCAACATCTTCATAATGTCCGGCAATTATTATCAAATTGTCTAATCGCGAATACTCTTGTGCTTTTTTTTGATTAAATATCTTTCCCTTTGGCGAAGTTAGAACGGTTTTGGAAATTGGTTTTTTGGAATTTGGAGTTTTTTTAGAAATTAGAAATTTGAAATTAGAAATTGCGAATTGAACAGCTTTATATAAAGGTTCAATTCGTAATACCATCCCCGCTCCTCCTCCATATGGTCGATCATCAACCGTCCCATAATCGTCAATGGCAAAATCTCTTAAGTTTATTATTTCAATTTCGACCAGTTTTTTTTCAATTGCCCGTTTAACGATGCTCTCTTCAAAAAAACCACTAATCATCTTTGGGAATAGGGTGATAATAGATATTTTCATAGTAGAATTATAGCAATATGAAGATTGTTATTCTTAAGCTTATCCGTTTTTATCAAAAAACAGAACTTTTTCGTGGAGCGTTAGCAAAACAATTATTTTTGAACGAAAGTGCCTGTCGTTTTACTCCTACCTGTTCCGATTATACTTTTGAAGCCGTGGAAAAATATGGAGCTGTAAAAGGACTATTTATTGGACTAAAAAGAATTATTCGCTGCCATCCTTGGTCAAGGGGCGGAAATGATCCATTAACATGAAGAAAATTTTCACAATCTTATTTTTTGTTTCAGTTTTTTTTCTTGGTTTTTTTCCAGTGAAAGACACTGATTTTGGCTGGCATTACCAATGTGGGAAAGAATTTTTAACTGCAGGTGTATTATGTATTAAAAATAATTTTTCTTATTTTCTCCCAAACTATCATTTTTACTATACCGGACATCTATATGATATTATCCTCGCTTTTATTTATGATCATTGGGGTTTTTTAGGAATAAGTCTTGTTGGATCTATTATTTTTACTTTAACTGCCCTGGTTTTTGTTAAGTTAATCAAAAATATAAAACTAGGCTTTGTAACTTATTTTATTTCTTTCATTCTATCTTATTCCGTCCTGAGTTTAGGATTCCGGCCGCAAATTATTACCTATTTATTTCTTTTAATTTTACTTTGGTTATTAGAATCAAAAAATAAAAAGTTGTTTTTCTTAATCCCAATTTTGTTTTTATTTTGGATAAATTTACATATTGGTTTTTTTATCGGACTTTTTGTATTAATTTTCTTTATTTTTTATGAAAATAAAGATATTAATCGGTTTCAAAAGTTGTTTATTGTTTTTATTTCATTTTTAACAACTTTAATTAACCCATTTGGTCTGAATGTCTATCGGGAAATTTTTAATCATATTACTTCCCCGCTTGGGTCAATGATCGCCGAATGGGTCAGACCTTCATTCTTTCATTCGTTTCTAATTATCTCTTTTACCATTATTGGATTAATTATCAATCTAAAGAAAAAACCTGTTAATTTTTTTTATTTATTGCTTTTGATTTTTTTTAGTTTTTTGTCTTTAAGCGCTCGAAGAAATTTACCTTTTTTTTATCCGATATTTTTTTATGTTACACAAGATTTATTTAGGAACCTAAAAATATTAAGATTGTTTCCGGATGAAATATTTATTCCTATTTTCTGTTCGATCGTTATTTTTATTCTTATAATTGATGTTCCCAAAACAATAAAATCTGATACCTTATGGACTGAATATTGCCAAAATAGTCAAACCGTTTATCCTTGTCAAGCAATAAAAAAATTTCCCCAACTTACCGGCAATGTTTTTAACACTTATGAGTGGGGTGGATTTTTAATTTGGCAAAAACCTAACATAAAAGTATTTGTTGATGGAAGAATGCCTGCCTGGAAAGATGAAAATGGAAACAGCCCATATCAAGTTTTTTTGGAAATTATTCAGACTCAGCCCGGTTGGAATGAAAAATTAAATAAATGGAAAACTGATTATCTTTTAATCATTAATGGCACTTTTCTTGATCTTTTATTACAAAAGGAGTCAGTTAAACATAACTGGCGGGAAGTTTACCGCGACGATACGGCTGTGATATATAAAAAAATAAGCACAAAATAAAAATCGCTTGACAGTTATTTTTTAGTTTATTATATTATTGGTACCTTATGGTAGATAATATCGATGAATTAATTTATTCGGCCATATTCTCCCCAGACGAATCCGTTAAAAAAACCTCAAGAACATCCATTAGAAAGCTAGCTGAAGAAAAAGGAATTAAACTCGCCTCAATTAATGATTTGTATATGTCAATCGGTCAAGGTAAGGTTAGTGGTTTTACCGTCCCAGCCATTAATGTTCGTTCCCTTACTTATGATTTAGCTCGTCAGGTTTTTCAAATAATGAAAGAAAAGAAAGTCGGCCCAGTCCTCTTTGAAATTGCCAGGTCAGAAATTAAATATACAGAACAACAGCCCGATGAATATGCAGTTTCAATTTTAGCCGCGGCTATCAAAGAAAATTATGTTGGAAAAGTTTTTGTCCAGGGCGATCACTACCAATTTTCAGCTAAAAATTTTGCCGCAAATAAACAAGACGAGATTGACAAAATAAAAGAGTTAATTAAAAAATCTATTGATGCCGGTTTCTACAATATTGATATTGATGCTTCAACCCTGGTTGACTTGAGCAAGACAGAGCTTATTGAACAACAGAGAAATAACTATGAAATGACGGCCTTGCTAACTGAATATATCCGATCTATCCAACCAAAAGAAGTTGTCATTTCAATTGGTGGCGAGATCGGCCATATTGGAGGGGTCAATAGTAATGTTGCCGATTTTGAAACCTTCATGGATAACTATTTGAAATTGATCAAGGATAAAAATTTGGTCGGAGTCAGTAAAGTAAGTGTTCAAACCGGAACCTCTCATGGTGGGATCCCCCTTCCTGACGGAACGATCGCTGAAGTAAAACTTGATTTTAATGTTTTAAAGTCAATCACCGAATCAGCAAGAAGCAAATATAAGATCGGTGGATCAGTACAACATGGAGCTTCTACCCTTCCAAACGATTTATTTCATAACTTCCCAACTTACAATACCCTTGAAATTCATTTGGCTACCGGCTTTCAAAATATTGTTTATGATCATATGGATCCGAAATTAAAGCAGGAAATCTATGAATGGTTGAAAATTAATTGTAAAGACGAACAAAAGGAAGGCCAAACAGAAGATCAATTTCTTTATAAAACAAGAAAAAAAGCTCTTGGACCCTTTAAAAACAAAATATGGACACAAGAAGCAAAATATAAAGATGACACTCTTGCGGCTCTGAAAAAACAATTTGAATATCTCTTTACCCAACTTAATTTATTTAATACCACAAAATGGATAGAAACTTAGCTCTCGAATTTGTCCGGGTTACGGAAGCAGCTGCCATTGCCGCGGCAAAGTGGATTGGTCGAGGTCAGGGGAAAAAAGCTGATGGTGCCGCTGTTGACGCGATGAGATCGCGCTTTAATCAAGTTGATTTTTCCGGAACAGTCGTCATCGGTGAAGGTGAAAAAGATGAAGCTCCAATGCTTTATACTGGTGAAAATGTTGGAACGAAAAAAGGCCCGGCTATGGATTTGGCGATCGATCCTCTTGAGTGCACCGATAGCGTTGCCTATGGAAGATATAATGCCACAACCGTCATTGCCTCGGGTCCAAAAGGTAGTCTTCTTCATGCTCCAGATACTTATATGAAAAAAATCTGTGTTGGTCCTCTCGCGAGTAAAGCGATTGATTTAGACGCATCTACTAAAGTAAATATCCAAAAAGTAGCTAAAGCGATGAATAAAAAAGTCGAAGATGTCACTGTTGTTGTCTTGGATAGGGAAAGACATATTGACTTAATAAAAGAAATTCGTGACGCTGGTGCTCGAGTCAGACTAATTACTGATGGTGATGTTGCCGCCGCCATTGCAACCTGTTTCCCGGAAAGTGGTATTGATATGCTTATGGGAGTCGGCGGGTCGACTGAAGCTGTATTAGCTGCTGTCCCGGTAAAAATTTTAGGCGGAGAGATTTTATGCCAATTTAAAGCTAAAAAAGATGCTGATATTCCAAAAATTAAAGCTGCTGGTGTTAAAAATATCAATAAAATTTTTAATGCAGAAGATATGGCTCACGGAAAAGAACTGACATTTACAGCAACCGGAGTTATTGATGGTCCCCTTTTAAGCGGTGTTGTTTTTGGAAAAAATAAAGCCATTACTCACTCGATAGTTATTCGAGGAATATCCGGTACGATTCGCTACGTCACAACGCATCACCACTATTATAAGTAAGTAAATCAAAGACTATGAAAAAAATAAAGGTTGGTCTAAATGGTTTTGGTCGAATTGGTCGCGCTTTTACTCGGATCGCTTTAAGCCGAGAAAATTTTGAAATTGTAGCTATAAATACAAGAAAGACACCTACTTCTATTATGTCTTATCTTTTGGCTTTTGATTCTGTTTACAGACGATTTGGTATGGAGGTCAAGGAAGAATCTGACGGAATTTCAGTTAATGGAAAAAAAGTACTAACCCTTCTTAATGATAAACCGGAAAATATTCCTTGGGATAAATATGGTGTTGAAGTTGTTGTTGATGCTACCGGTGCTTTTAATAAAAAACAGGATTTAGAAAAACATATAAAAGGAACTGTTAAAAAGGTTATTCTAACTTCTCCAGCAAAAAATGAAGAAACACCATTTATTGTCCTTGGAGTGAATGATAAAACTTTTGATTTTAAAAATTCAACTGTTATTTCTAATGCATCCTGTACGACTAACTGTTCTGCCCCTATGTTTAAAGTTATTAATGATAATTTAAAAGTCATCTCCGGATTTTTAACAACTACTCATGCGATGACAGCTACTCAAAGCTTGCTTGATGAAGCCAAAAAAAATGAAAGTTTGTCACGGGCCGCATTTATAAATATTATTCCTTCAACAACAGGCGCTGCCAAAGCAGTTGCTCGAGTTATACCCGAATTAAAAGGAAAGGTTGACGGAATGTCCCTTAGAGTTCCTGTTGCCACAGGTTCAATAACTGATATTTCTGTCATCGTTGAAAAACCAACAACAGTTGAAGAAGTTAATAAAAAATTTAAAGAGGCCTCAGAAACATCAATGAAGGGAATCTTAGGTTATGAAGATCGAACCTTAGTCTCATCTGATTTTATAGGGTCACCTTATTCTTGTATATTCGACGCTAATTATACAAAAGTCATCAATGGAAATTTGGTTAAAATATTTGGCTGGTATGATAACGAATGGGGTTATAGTACCAGGCTTGTAGACTTGGTGGAAAAATTAAGTGATTTTATTTGATTAATTTATGAAGAAAATCACTTATATTGATGAAGTTGAGATTAAAAATAAGCAGATACTTATAAGAGTAGATTTTGATGTTTCTTTAAATCCTGATTATTCCATTGCTAACGATGTTCGTATAAAACAAAATCTTCCTACCTTAAAATATTTATTAAAAAACAAGAACCGATTAATCTGTGTTGCTAAACTTAATCGACCAAAAACAAGGGATCCAAAACATTCTTTAAAACCAGTAGTTAAAAGGCTTCAGGAGTATTTGCCAGATTATAAAATCATATTGATAGATGATTTCTTGACTTGTGATCAAAAAATATTTAAAGAACAAAAAGAAAAAGAAATATTAGTTCTTGAAAATATTCGTTTCTACCAAAAAGAAAAGGATTACTCAACAATATTTGCAAAACAACTTTCTGCTTTGGCCAATATTTATGTTAATGACGCCTTTGCGGTTTCTCATCGATCAGATACTTCTGTTATTGGTCCTCCAAAGTTTATTCCCTCATACGGAGGGCTTCTTCTTAAAAAAGAGTTGGCAATAATATCTAAGGCTATTAATAAACCTAAAAAACCGATTGTGGCAATTATTGGAGGCGCTAAGGTATCGACAAAAATAGGATTAATAAATAAACTAATGAAGGCTGTTGACTATTTGATTATTGGCGGTGGACTTGCTAATACTTTTGTCAGTGCACAAGGCCACGAAATTGGAACCAGTTTCTGTGAATACGAAGCTGTCCAGCAAGCAAGAAAACTTTTATCATTAGCAAAAAAAGGTCGTGCGTTAATAATTCTTCCAGTTGATGCGGTGGTTGCCAAGACAAAAAATGATAAAGAGCATGAGGTAAAAAAAATTGATAATATTTCTTCTGAAGAATCAATTTTTGATATAGGACCTGAAACAAAAGCAAAGATTGGTTGTATTCTTGCCAAAGCGAGAACAATTATTTGGAATGGCCCGGTTGGTTATTTTGAGAATTCGGCTTTTAAAGAAGGAACCGACTTTATTTATTATTCTATAACTCAAAATGCTGATGCCGTTTCAATTGTTGGCGGTGGAGACACACTAGCAGCTATATCCAAGAAAGAATACCTTAATAAAATTACTCACATTTCAACCGGTGGAGGCGCAATGCTTGAATTTATTGAAAAAGGGACACTCCCAGGAATTGAAGCACTGAAAAAATAGCTACCTAATGATTTCAACAACCCTATCTACTTCTCTTGGAGAACTAACTGTTAGAGGATTTTTAGTCATAATAATTAACGGTAAATAACTTTTATTGACTACCTTATCCTCATCCATCCAATATAAATCTAAGTCTAAATAAGTATTTTTGTTCCAAAAACTTCTTACCCGTTTATCTGGAAAAATAAAAATCATCCCATCAAAATCTAACGGTTTTTTATAAAACATCAGTCCTTTCTCCCACTCATCTTGACTATCAGCAATTAATAAACAATAATTTTTATTATTAATAGAATATTTTTTTGCCTGGTTGTTTTGACAATTATTATTTTTAAATACAAAATAACAAGTAACAACAGTAAAAAATAACATGATAAAAATAATTCTTTTCATAGTTACAGCTAATTTTAACACGTCTATTATTTGTTTAACTATGGTAAAATGATAACTGACTTGTTTTAGTTTTTGATCTTTAATGTTTGATATTTGATTTTTCTTACGGAGCGTAGCTCAGATGGCTAGAGCGCAGCGTTTGGGACGCTGAGGTCGCGAGTTCAAGTCCCGCCGCTCCGACAGTTTTTAGACTTCCTAAAATTTTGTTACACCCTAATGTTACGGTGTAATAAACTATCGTTCAATATATGAAAAATAGGTCTTTACTAACAATTTTTCTGATCGTTTTTATTGATCTGTTGGGATTTGGGATAATACTCCCTCTTCTTCCTTATATTGCGGAAATTTATAAGGCGACGCCATTGCAGATAGGATTATTAACTGCTGTTTATTCTTTTTTTCAACTGATCGCCTCTCCTATTTTGGGACGACTATCCGATCGTTATGGAAGAAAAAAATTATTGATAATTTCTCAACTTGGTAGTGCTGTGGGATATCTCATTCTTGGTCTGGCAGGAAATTTACCTCTTTTATTTTTATCAAGGATCATTGATGGGATAACCGGAGGAAATATATCGATAGCCCAAGCTTATATAGCCGACGTTACGACGAAAAAAGATCGGGCTAAGGGAATGGGAATGATCGGGGCTGCTTTTGGACTAGGATTCATCTTTGGTCCGGCTATTGGAGGATTTTTATCTAAATTTTCTTTTTCCACCCCGGCTTATTTTGCGACTGCCATTTCACTTCTTTCGGTTTTGGCAACAATCTTATTTTTAAAGGAAACTGTTGATGAAAAAAAAGCTATGACTTCTCCAAAAACCAAATTGGATCTTAAAGAATTTAAACGGGTTTTGTCTATTTATCCTATCGGGATATTAATTATTGTTTTTTTTATTGTCAATCTTGCATCATCCATCCAACAGGGAAATTTTGCTCTTTGGACACAAAAAACTTTTAACTACGGGCCGGCTCAAAATGGTTGGTTGTTTGCATATATCGGAATATTGGCAGTAATTGTTCAGTTGAAGGCTCTTCCTTTTTTAACCAAAAAATTTGATGAAAAAACAATTTTGTTCATATCTCTGATTTGTCTATTTCTTGGTCTAATTCTTATTCCTCTTATACCTACCCCAAATTTTTTGTATATCTCTTTATTTTTTCTTCCTTTTGGATTTGGTCTTTCAAATCCGACGATCCAGGCGTTGGCCTCAGAGAATGTACCTAAAGAAGAATACGGAGGAACACTTGGATTTCTGCAATCAGCCGGAAGTTTTGGCCGAATAATTGGACCTATCATCGGCGGAGTCGTATTTGAATTCTTTGGAAAAGATAACGCTTTTTATCTTGCAGGTTTTATAGTCTTGGTTATTTTAGTATACTCAAAGTTGAACCTAAATGAAAAAACTTAGAACTATCATACTTGCTAGCTTGTTTTTTATTTCGTTTATCGTGTTTACTTTTGTTGTTAAAGCAGAATTGTTAAATACTTTTGATTTTGACACAACCGTTAAACTGCAGGATCGTGTTCCTCACCAATATGATTCTCTCCTATCATTCTTTAGTCTTATCGGAAGTTTTGAAATATTAGCTGGCTTTTTATTTTTTGTTGCACTTTTCAGAAAAAAAATATTATCCTTTCTGATCTTCGTGCCTTTGGCAGTTGCTCACGTAATTGAAATAATAGGTAAAACACTGATGAATCATCCTGGTCCACCCTTTTTGTTTTTTAGATATAACTTGGAATTTTTATTTCCCTCTTCATATAT
>Ga0210019_1003782_pt1 | contig 13663 bp, 8 predicted proteins | sample CryGeyCG2114_020_2_FD_183969 | JGI IMG/M metagenome (GOLD analysis project Ga0210019, IMG submission 183969) | Groundwater microbial communities from aquifer - Crystal Geyser CG11_big_fil_rev_8/21/14_0.20 (SPAdes) (version 2) | ecosystem: Environmental > Aquatic > Deep subsurface > Groundwater ...
GGTTTGATGTGAGAAGCTCGAAGTAAGTCTGGATTGGCGCAACCCGTTACAGAGCAACTTTTAAATTCATCAAGCAAGGACTGACGAAATTTCGCCTGACCAATTCGTGCTTGAACTGTTGTACCAAAATGATAATGTCCTATTTGTCCAAAGTAGAAATGTCCTCTTAAAGATTTTACCATAGGCTTCTTTTTTTGGAGGAAGCGGATGGTGAAAGGAGAGGAGATTTTACGGAATTCCCCGGAATTACGAAGTGCGCCAGTACCGTCTGGCCCGTTGCGCTACCGAGGAAACTGAGTGGCGGCATGAACTGCAATCAGCGCGGCAGATCGTACCGGAAAGCCGGTCGTTGCTGATGCTACGCGTTTTAAAAAACTAGTGAATACGATCGAAATAGCAGGAGGGCGATGGAATTATGAAAGTGATTTCAAAAGGTGAGACGATCGGCAAGACAATAATAAAACTTATTGATCTACATGATTATTTTGCTTTTGCCGTGGCTTGGGCAAGCACGGGGACGGGTGTTTTTGATCACATTCGAAAAGTGCGGAAAAAGATAAAAATGGCGGCAATTGGTACCCATTTCTATCAAACCCATCCAGATGTTCTTAAAAGTTTTATCCGTAGCCCAAAAGTCAGATTTGTACTTCAGCCACAAGGAGTATTTCACCCAAAGGTCTATCTATTTTGGAGCAAAAAACGTTGGGATTTATTGGTTGGCAGTGCCAACCTGACAGCTGGTGCAATGAGCAAGAATAGCGAACTAATGTTGCATGTTTCTTCCGGCGATACTGAAGGTTCTGAACTCCATAATGAAGTAATGAATAAAATCTCGGCGTACTGGGAAATGGGGGAGATTGCTACTGATTGTTTGGTGGAAAAATATCGTGCTTTATGGACGCCACAACAATCTGCACTGATGCGTATTTCAGGCCGATATTCTTCAGAGGCAAACAGCACTTCGCCTATCCATACAGAAATAATGTCCATGCCTTGGGCGGAGTTTTATAGGCGTGTCCAAGATGATCCATATCATGGATATGAGCAGCGTTGTGACCTGCTTGAGATGGCACATGGTGCATTTAGAGAAAATTCATCTTTTTCGAAAATGGAGATTGGCTTTCGAAAGACAATCGCTGGCTTGCCAAATGATTTCAATGAACACGCCGGATGGTTCGGTAGTATGAAAGGAGCCGGCCGTTATTATCGATCTATAAACAATAATAACGCACACATTTCGACAGCGCTTGACTTTATCCCTTTGGGGGGGGCTGTAACTAAAGAACATTACGATTCTTATATTTCAGAGTTTATTCTTGCACTTCCTGACGGGGGACATGGCGTAGGGACAGCGAGCCGCCTGCTTGCATTGAAAAGACCTGACTATTTTGTCTGCTTAGATTCAAAAAATAAGTCTAATCTTTGTAAAGATTTTGGAATTAAATCCACCATGACCTATAAGCGATATTGGGGGGATTTGATTTGTCGTATACATGATTCTGTCTGGTGGAATGCACTCGTGCCTGAGTCACAACCTGAACGGAGAGTCTGGAAAGGGCGTGCAGCAATGCTAGACGCGATTTTTTATGAAGAGTAGCTGGCGAGACGCCATCCTGAACGACTTTGTACCCAACGTCAGCAAGCTGACCCTAGTCGCCGATCCGGACTGCTTGTTGACCGAGGAGAAGCTGGCCTTGGAGCTTCGCGGGCGCGGGTTCGACCTGATCGAGTTCAGTGACCCGGTCGAATTCAGATACGCCTATGAGTCCAAGTACCGTTCGATCTGGGACCGGGGTGAGCACACCGATCTGAAATTCCGGGGACATCATACTTATTTTTTGACACCATACGAGGAGCAGATAGAATCCTGGTCATGGGCCGAATTGCCAGAGTTGTTGTTCCAACGGCATGTTTAATTTGTTTTTTTGAACCAAAAACCGGACATTTCTATTTTGGCTGGACGTCAGCCTTTTAATATTTGTGTTTTGGGTCCGGTTTCGTATACAATAAAAATCTACTGATACAATCTTTGAAGCAGGCTTGAGAAAATGGTTACTCACTCCAAAAAACAATTTGGCTCCTACTCTTGCCTGGATCTACGCCTACTGGCCCTGCTACCTCTACCCTGAGTAACCGGGTCACCCCCACAGGTTTTTGAAGCACCCAAAACGATCCATTTTTGTATTTTTATTTATTTTGATTCCGGGGAAAACCTTTCAATCCTCTGGTATTTAATGGGATACCTCATATAATATGGAAGAGCTATTTATTTAAAAGGAGATTTTTTAGTCATGCAACCCGAAAAACTCATCATCTTCGACACCACATTAAGAGACGGAGAGCAATGCCCCGGCGCCAGCTTGAACATCAAGGAAAAGCTTGAGATCGCGCGGCAACTGGCTCTACTCAACGTGGATGTGATCGAGGCGGGTTTTCCGGTTGCTTCTCCGGGGGACTTCGAATCGGTAAAACAGATTGCTGAAGAAATCCGCGGGCCAAAAATCGCCGGACTTTCACGTGCATTAGAAAAGGACATCGAAGCGACGGCCAGAGCTTTAGAAAAAGCCGAGTCACCGCGTATTCATGTTTTCCTGTCCACGTCAAAAGTGCATCGGGAGCACATGGTGGATAAAGCCAAAGAAGAAATCATCGAAATGGGGGTGAAGTCCATCCGGTTCGCCCGTAAATATTGCGACGATGTCGAGTTCTCTCCCATGGACGCGACCCGGACTGAAAAGGATTTTCTCGCAGATGTAACACGCGAGGTCATCAGTGCCGGGGCCACAACAGTCAATATACCCGATACGGTAGGATATGCAGTGCCCGAGGAGTTCGCGGAACTCATCCGGTATTTGAAAGCTAATGTTTCCAATATTGACCAGGCCATTATCAGCGTGCATTGCCATAACGATCTTGGACTTGCGGTTGCCAATTCACTTTCTGCCGTGCAGGCCGGAGCCCGGCAGGTGGAATGCACCATCAACGGCATTGGTGAGCGCGCCGGAAACGCCGCCATGGAAGAAGTGGTCATGGCTGTTAGAACCCGAAAGGACTTTTTCAAGAATGTGTACACGGGAATCGACACAAAACATATCCAGGCATGCAGTAAACTGGTCAGCAGTTTGACCGGATTCTTCGTACAACGCAATAAAGCCATTGTCGGGAAAAATGCATTCGCGCATGAGTCCGGCATCCACCAGCATGGATTTCTCAAACGCAAGGATACTTTTGAAATCATGGATCCCAAGGATATCGGCGGCGAGGAGTCGGAGCTAGTGATGGGAAAGCATTCAGGACGAAACGCCCTCCTTCACAAGGTTCAGGAGTTGGGATACCACCTGGAGCAGGAGGAGTTGGACAGGGTGTTCCATGAATTTAAAATTCTTGCGGATGAAAAAAAAGAAATCTTTGAGGACGACATCCACACACTTTGCCAAAAACAAAAGTTTTCCGAGGAACAACAGAACACCTATAAGCTGGGCTCTGTAAAGTGCAGTTTTGAAACAGGAAAAGTTCCCCAGGCAACAGTGGTTCTGGTTAGCCGTGATGGAAATGAACATTCTGCCAGTGCCAGCGGCGACGGCCCTGTAGACGCAATTTATAACGCCATCGACAAAATTACCGGCCTCAGTTGCAAACTTCTGGACTATCAGGTAATGGCTAAAACTAAAGGACACGATGCCCAGGGTGAAGTCACCATCCGTGTTCAAAATGAAAAGAGAGAACTATTGGGCAAGGGTGCTGGCGTCAACACCATGGAGGCCAGTGGGTTTGCCTATGTCAATGCGATCAACAAACTTCTTTTAAAATCAAAGTCCGGCCCAATTGAAGGCAATGAACTGCCAGGGCCTTGATCAGCCGTAGTTCTCATCCCCTTCTGGATATTCCGGAAGAGGTCTTTGCACAACCCCGAGATTACCCGTTCCGGGCACGAAAGCTAAGGTGAAATACCACGTCTTCGCTTACGCTCAGAATGACGTGCAGATACGCTCAGAATGACATGCAGAAACCATCGTATTGTCATCCTGATGAGCCTTGGCGAAGAAGGATCTCGCTTTTTCTCAATACAGAACCACTTATGCAAAGGTCTCATTCCGGAAGGGGGTTCTCTTTTAAATTATTGATTGCAGGTGCGCCATTTCCAAACGGGATACATTATTTAAAAAGGATACTGCCAGCAGGCCTTTTGAGTTCGATGAGTCGGTGGCAAATGTATTCGAAGACATGCTGGAACGGAGTGTTCCCATGTACCAGGAATGCCAGTCATTGGCAGTGCACTGGTGCGCCAAGTTCGCCAAGGCCAACACTTCCGTCTACGACCTGGGTTGTTCCACCGGCACCTTGCTTCTTAAACTGGCCAAATTGTTAGACAGCAACAAGGGCATCGCCCTGCATGGTGTAGACAACTCCACAGCTATGCTCGAAAAATCCCGCGAAACACTCAAGCAGTCACCGATCCCCTGCGAACTCTTTGAGGCAGATTTAAACCAGGGAATTTCTATCAAAAACGCATCGGTGGTGGTGATGAACTATACCCTGCAATTTGTATTACCGGAAAACAGGGTTCCTCTGTTAAGGAATATCTTTGAAGGTCTGGTTCCCGGAGGGTCCCTCGTTCTCATTGAAAAAATAAAAAGCGGTATCCCTGAACTGGACCAGACTTTTATCGACTTTCACCACCAGTTTAAGCGAGACCGGGGATATTCCAATCTGGAGATTTCCAGAAAACGAGAGGCCCTCGAAAATGTGCTCATCCCCTGGACGGTGGAGGAAAACCTCAGCCTCATTGAAAAAGCAGGCTTCCCCACAGTGGACCTGTTTTTTAAATGGAACAACTTTGCCGGATTTATTGCTTTGAATTAGAAACTATTGTATTCTTATTAACTCCAGTGGGAAACACCGGTAGCGTTATTTGAAGGTGAATCAAGAGGACTCAGCCATGCCCAATTACGATCATACCTGCGAAAAATGTAAAAAAGATTTCGTGATCGAAATGAAAATTTCAGAAGTGGACACAAAAAAGGTAACTTGCCCTGAATGTGGATCTAAAAAGGTATCACGCAACGTGACCAACAACACGTTTTGGAGCGAAAGCATTGACCGTTACAATTATTCCAAAACCAACAACAATTAATTCCTGTAATAACCAGATATGTTGACTCAGGTTCAGCCCGGCACCCAAAAGTTTCCCGGTCGCTTTGGCGAACTGGTCCAGTTTCCCCTGCAACGTATACATATAGAATTAACCAACGTCTGCAATTTTGACTGCACCTTTTGCCCCAAGCAGGAAATGACCCGCCATTATGAATATATGGATTTCGAAAGGGTCTGTGGAATCATTGACGAGATCGCCGAATACAAAATGGCGGAAAAGATCACCTTCCATGTTATGGGCGAACCCTTCATGCATCCCCGCTTTTTTGAAATTCTTGATTATGCCGCGCAATTAGGCGTAAAGACCGGAATCACCACAAACGGAACTTACCTTGATGAAGAGATGGCCATCAAGCTGGAAAAAGTTACCGCGTCTCAGGTGAATATATCCCTGCAAACTCCGGACGAAGAATCTTACAAAACCCGCAAGTCCCGGCGGATGAAATTTGATGAATATCATAATCGTATTTTACAGTTCATTGAAGGTTGCCTGAAGCAGGAGAAACCACCAAAAATAAAAGTTCATTTCCTTAATACTTCCATCAAATCTGAAGTACCCGGTGAAGACTGGACAGTGGGAACAATGAGCGTCATCAACAACACCAGGGAACTGCGCAAAACATTCCGCTATTGGGCGGGAGAGGTTCACAAAATCTGCCCCCCTCTTAATGAAGGAAAACGTTTGGAGGTTGAGAAGAAGATTGATAAACTTTCCGCTTTCAAGTGGAACGTGGTGGAAGTGGCGCCTAATATTTTTTTCGAGACCTACATTCTCAACACTTGGGGCAACGCATTTGCCGAGGGCGGAGAGGTGGTCCCCTCTAAAACCGGTTATTGCAGTGCGCTGACCGACCACTTCGCTATTTTATGCAGTGGAGATTTGATTTACTGCTGTGTCGATTACGATGGCAAGACCAAGGCTGGGAATGTATTCGAAAGTTCAATCACGGAAATCCTGAACACCCAGCCGGTCATCGATGCGGTGGAAGGATTTAAAAATAATAAGGTAGTGCACCCTCATTGCCAAAAATGTTTAGGAGGGAGTACCTGGTTTAAATCAGTGGTAAATCGATTAGGTTCAATCATAATTTGGAAATACCTCAAGAAATTCTTTTATAAAACAAGCTAAAACAGTCGGGATGTAGCGCAGTCTGGTAGCGTACCTGCTTCGGGAGTAGGGGGTCGGAGGTTCAAATCCTCTCATCCCGACCAGTTTTCTCTTTTTTCCTTCCTGATCCAAACACTCATTAATTGACAAATATTAATTTTAACAACTGCAATTTAATCCGTAATGATCATAGCTAGCAATCTGGAAAAATCATTTGGGCCTCAGACCTTGTTTGAGGATGTGTCTTTTCTTATCAATAAAGGTGAGCGCATTGGGTTGGTCGGTAAAAATGGTACCGGCAAATCCACTCTGTTCAAAATGATTCTGGGCCAGGAAAAACAGGACTCGGGAATCATTTCAACCCCCAAGGGCTACAGGATTGGCGCCTTGGAACAGCATATTCGCTTCACCAAGCCTACTGTTCTTGATGAATGCATTCAAGCCCTGCCCCCTGAAAAACAATGGGATCATTATAAAGCGGAGATCATCCTTTCGGGTCTGGGTTTTTCCGAACAGGATTTCCACAAAGACCCCTCCACCTTCAGTGGCGGTTTTCAGGTACGGATCAACCTTTGTAAAGCGTTGTTGGCCGACCCCAATATGCTTTTACTGGATGAACCCACCAACTATCTCGATATCATTTCTCTCCGTTGGCTCAGGGACTACCTGAACAAATGGCCGGGAGAACTGATGCTCATCACTCACGACCGCGATTTCATGGATAAAGTTTCCACCCACACGCTGGGCCTGCATCGAAAACAAGCCAGGAAAGTCAGTGGCGATACCATTAAATTCTATGAAATGATTATCCAGGAGGAAGAAACCTACGAGCAAACCCGAAAAAACCTGGAGAACAAGCGCAAGGAAATGCAGGCACTAGTAGACCGGTTTCGCGCCAAGGCCTCCAAAGCCACAATGGCCCAGTCGCGATTAAAGATGATGGAAAAAATGGGAACTATGGAAAAGCTCGACACTGAGAAGAATCTGGGGTTCAGATTCAATCATCTCCCCTGCCCTGGAAAAATGATCATGAATATAAAGGGTCTTTCTTTTTCCTACGATGGCAAGAATGATATATTTTCAAATATCTCGTTTTCCATTGGCCGAAGGGACCGCATAGGGATCATCGGAGCGAATGGGATAGGTAAATCGACTCTATTAAATTGCCTGGCAGAGGAACTGACACCGAGATCAGGTTCCATCATGAAGCATCCCTCCACCCGCATCGGCCATTTTGGCCAGACCAATATTGATCGGCTCGAACCTCAAAACAAAGTCCTGGATGAGATACTGCGTTCCAACCCGAATCTGTCCCTGCAAGCCGCCCACAGTATTTGCGGAGCCATGATGTTTGAGGGTGACCTGAGTAAAAAAAAGGTAAGCGTGTTATCCGGAGGAGAAAGAAGCCGCGTTTTGTTGGGGAAAATTATTTCCCATCCTACCAACCTGTTACTTTTGGACGAGCCTACTCACCATCTGGATGTTGAGTCTATTGAGGCCTTGATCGAAGAGTTGAACGATTACGCCGGTGCCCTGGTGATAGTTACCCATTCCGAACTTATTCTTAAAACTTTGGCTGAAAACCTGATTATTTTCCATCAGGGCCGGGCAGAATATTTTCATGGCGGATACGACGATTTCCTTGAAAAAGTGGGTTGGGAGGGAGAACCGACTACACAAAAAAAAGTGAAAACTAAAATCAATAAAAAGGAAGCCCGAAAACTACGGGCCCTGGAGCGCCAAAAAACCCAGGCATACCAATAATCAAATCTTTAAAAACATACCCTTTTCCAAGTCCGATAATTATTGACCATTTCTGCAAAGTCGCTGGCAGGGGTTTCTCTAATATGGTAAAAAGTAATAGTAACGTTTGGGCACAGGCCGCAAACTTTCAATCTCGACTTCCACAGCTTATTTAGACACCTCTTATATGATGGACAGAATTCAACAAGGCCCGGGTCCAATTACCAAAGAATCCCTCAAGCTTTGGTTCAAGCATCACCTGAAATATACCTTGGCAGACGATAAATTTTCTGCGACCCAAATGGATCATTTTATCAGCCTGGCGTTATCGGTCCGGGATCATCTGGTTAATAAATGGCTGGCAACTCAGCAATCCTATTATGAAAATAATGTAAAGAGGGTTTACTACCTTTCCATGGAGTTTCTAATTGGTCGGCTACTGACCAACAACCTCATCAACCTCGGGCTCTATGATGAATATAAAATGGCTCTGGAGGAACTGGGGCACGATATTCGGGAAATGGAGGAGGCAGAAGTCGAAGCGGGGCTGGGAAATGGAGGTCTTGGCCGCCTTGCATCCTGTTTCCTTGACTCTATTGCAACTTTGGGTATTCCCGGATACGGCTATGGAATCCGTTATGAATTTGGAATATTTTACCAGAAGATAATCAAAGGTTATCAGGTTGAAACGGCGGACAACTGGCTACGGGTGGGTAATCCTTGGGAGATCCCCAGACCGCGTTCGCTGTTTCCAGTCAGGTTCTATGGTCACGTGGAAACCACCCAAAACGCACAAGGAGAAAAGGAGTATAAATGGGTCGACACTCAGGATGTCATGGCCATGGCTTATGACATTCCCATTCCCGGCTATAGAAATGATACCGTCAACAATCTTCGCCTGTGGAGTGCCCGGTCAAGCCGGGAACTGGAGTTGGATTTTTTCCAGGCCGGTGATTATTTCCAGGCTGTTCAAAACAAGCACGAAAGCGAAATAATTTCCAAGGTATTATATCCGGCCGACCACAATCAATTAGGCAAAGAACTCCGCTTCAAGCAGGAATATTTTTTCGTTTGCGCCTCCCTGAGCGACATCATCCGGCGTTACAAAAAGCGGCATGATTCCTTTGATGAATTCAGCGACAAGGTCGCCATTCAATTGAACGACACCCACCCGGCATTGGCCATTGCTGAGCTAATGCGGATTCTGTTGGATATTGAAAAGATGCCCTGGGCCAAAGCCTGGAAAATAACCGTCAACACCTTCTCGTTCACCAACCACACCATTCTTCCTGAAGCGTTGGAAAAATGGTCGATTGATTTGTTCAGGAGGGTTTTGCCCCGGCATCTGGATATTATTTTTGAAATCAACCAATACTTTTTGGAGCAGGTACAGGAACACTACCCAGGTGATGTTCAAAAAATGAGCAGAATGTCCCTCATTGAGGAGAACCATACTAAATATATACGCATGGCAAACCTCTCCATTGTTGGCAGTCACTCCACAAATGGCGTAGCAAAACTTCATACCAGTATCCTCCAGAAAGAAGTATTTTCCGACTTTAATGAAATGTTTCCCGGCCGGTTTAACAATAAAACCAACGGCATTACCCCACGCCGTTGGCTGAAAGCCTGTAATCCTGGATTATCCGCATTGATCACGGATTATATTGGCGAGGGATGGATCCGGGATTTATCAGAAATTAAAGCGCTTGAGAAATATGTTAACGAACCTCAACTCATTGACCGTTGGAAAAAAGCAAAACACGATAACAAGAAGCGTTTGGCGTGGTATGTAAAAGATACTATGAATGAAGACATTGATCCCGACACGCTATTCGAGACCCAAATCAAGCGTATTCATGAATATAAAAGACAGACCTTAAGTATTTTGTATGCCATCTCACTGTATAATCGCCTGCGCAAAAATCCTGATAGCATTGGCACACCCAGAACACCAAGAACCATTATGTTCTCTGGCAAGGCCGCGCCGGGTTATGCTATGGCCAAGTTAATCGTAAAACTAATTAACAGCATAGCTGGTACAATCAATGCCGACCCCCTTGTGCATGGAAAATTGAAAGTATTATTTTTGCCCAATTACTCCGTGACTCTTGCAGAAAAAATCATTCCAGCCTCGGACCTTTCCGTACAAATTTCCACCGCCGGTATGGAAGCCTCCGGTACAGGCAATATGAAACTCTCCCTCAATGGGGCCTTAACGGTGGGAACTCTTGATGGAGCAAATATTGAAATTATGGAAGAGGTAGGAAAGGAAAACATCTACATATTCGGGTTGAACGCCGATGAAGTGATGGAGAAGAAACAATCCGGCTACAGTCCCAGAGAGGTTTACAACCAAAATCCGGAATTACGAGAGGTTCTGGATATGATCCACCAGGGTTATTTTTGTGTCCAACAGCGCAACCTCTTTCATCCCATCGTGGAAAGCCTGCTGAATGAAGGGGATCATTACATGGTTCTGGAGGACTTCCAGTCCTACTGTGACATCCAGGATAAAATTGGTGATGCCTATTTGGATGCCGACTCCTGGGCAAAAACATCCATCCTAAATGTATCGCGGATGGGAAAATTTTCCAGTGATCGTTCTATCAAAGAATATGCGGAAGAGATTTGGAACGTTCCCGTTAACCCCAAGTACCCTTAATCCCGCTTATAGGTTTTAGTCAACTCAGCAAGTTTTTTCACATCACTGGTTGACCAGTGATGCAACCGCCACTCCCAATTATTTTCAGCGATTCCGGGGCAATTCATGCGAGCGTCAGAGCCAAGCCCCAAAACGTCTTGCATGGGCAATATTAATGTATCTGCAATTGAGCCCATTGCCAAAGCAACCATTTCTTCAGCGACCGTATTTAAATCTACTTTTTTCCCCAGAACCTCTTCCAGCTTTTCCCTGGCCTCTTCGCTCACCTCCTCTTCAAACCAGCCACGCACGGTGTTACAATCATGAGTCCCCGTATACAAAACGCAGTCCTTCACATGGTTAACCGGAGCATAGGGATTTTCCGAAGGGTCTCCATCAAAAGCAAAAACCAAAAGTTTCATTCCCGGAAACCCAAACCGGGTCATGGCATCTTTGACATCCTGGGTAATAATGCCCAGGTCTTCAGCCACAATCGGAAGGGATTCAAATTCTTTTAGTAGCCTTGAAAAGAATTCAATACCGGGACATTCCTGCCAATGACCATTTTCAGCAGTCGCATCACTGGCAGGGATTTCCCATGTCGCCAGTAGACCCCGGAAATGATCGATTCTCACCAGATCAAAAAGGGTCAGGTTGTGTTTCATTCTCTCCAACCACCAACGGAAATCATTGGCGCGGAGGGCGTCCCAATCAAAGACCGTGTTTCCCCATCTTTGGCCCGTTTCGCTGAAGTAGTCAGGAGGAACACCCGCGACAACGACGGGTAGCAGAGCCTGGTCAAGTTTAAAAAACTCCGGGTGAGCCCAGACATCGGCGCTGTCATGGCTTACAAAAAGAGCCACATCGCCAAAAATTCGAACATCGTTACTACAGCAGTAGGCTTGCAATTCCGCCCATTGCCTGAACAAAATAAATTGAAAATATTTCTCCTGGTCAATGAGCCCCACAAACCTTTCAATGTATTTAGCAACCATTTTTCTTGATTTTATTTCTTCCGGCCACTCAGCCCAGGAACATGTGCCAAAATGCTTTTTTAATACAGAAAAAAGGCAAAAGTCCTCAAGCCAATAGGAATTAGCCACACAAAATCTTTCATACTCATCTCTATCCATGCGCCTGCTAAAACGGGAGTAACTTTTTGACAGCAGACTGATCTTAAAATCCAGAACAGAAGTATATTGAACACGATTCGGAGAAAACTCAAGATCAACTTCCAAATCCCGTTCCTCCAGAAAACCGTCACGAATCATGAGTTCCGGGCTGACAAATAAAGGACTGATAGCAAAAGCCGAAGTACAGCTATAGGGGGAATTACCAAACGAGGTGGGGTTAATCGGAAGAATTTGCCAAAGGGTCTGGTGAGCCTGTTTTAGTAAATCGACAAATTCAAATGCGGAAGGACCAAAATCTCCCACCCCGTACTTTGAAGGCAGGGATGTTATATGCAGAAGAATTCCACTGCAACGAGAACCATGATTGTGAGACATGTATATTTTTCGAGAAATTGGGGTTATTGAGGAACCCGAATCTTGAGAGAGCTGGCTAAAGCATTAAACCTTGCAATCCACTGCCTTGAAAACGGGTCCCTCTTGACGCTCTTTTCTAAAATTTCAGCGTAAACCGAATTCATCATCTGGTAACACAAATTCTGCACCTTCCACAAATTCATTTGCAGAGGCATGGCGACCAGAAGTCTCACAATATTTTCAAAACTTTCCAGCAAAAATAAATCCTTGGGGTTCCGGGTAATTTGCTGGGCCAGTTTTTCTACCCCAGCCTCAAAAAATACTCCCAGCGTTTGCACATCCAGCGAAACACTGTGAAGATCAACATCGCCAAGCAGTTTTTCTATTAAATGCAGATCAGGTTTGTCTTTGTTCAATTCTTCCAACAGCCGGGTATTTAAAATCGCCTCAATGATTGTTAAAAATAATTTTGGCGGCGGCACACCCTGCTCTTTTAAATAATCATTTAAAGGTTTAAAGGAATCATAAAGCCGTGCATAAGATTCTGCGTTTTCAGAGAGGGTGGAGAACAGGATTTTATCTTGAATAGTTTTTTGCTCATTTCCCGACATAAATTTCAAAGGATAGGGTTTTGTTCCAAAAATATCCTCCAACTCTGATAAAAGCCCATCGTATGAACCTGCGGTAAATCTCTGTTTGACCGATTCCATCCGCTTTTCGAAAGCTTCCCATTCCTGGGAACAGCAAACAAAAGTTTGTATTTTATAATCCCCGGAATTGACGGCGCAAAATTTTTGTCGGCTGGATTCAAGGGTTACTTCCGAAGTCACCATCACAGCCCCATATATCATTCTTGCACGACCTTTTTTCAAATCCTGATGATGGAGCAGTTCAATTCTATGAGAATATAAACTGACTTCACCGCCAAGCAGGTCAAACAACGAATCCAGTGCATAGTGGGCGCAGATGGCCGAAAAATCCATCCGATCTCTTTCCATGATGCCTTTATAAATCAGGGCGCCGTTTCCTCTCTCAGGTACATTACTCTCAGCCACCTCAAGCAATTCTAAAAACCGAGGCTCTAGCGCAATTCCAGAAAGCTCTTCCGCATATTGAATAGCCTTTCCCGCATAGAGAAGTATCTGCTCTGTTTCAATTCCCGATATATCATTAAAAAACCAACCGCAACTGGTGTACATGAGCATGGAGTTGCGTTGCATTTCGAGAAGCTTGAGCATGACAACCTTTTCAGAATCCTCAAGTTCACGTTGGGATTGTTGCCTCAGGAAAGCATCCAGGCCAGAGCGATTGTCACGAACATCTACATAATCGTTTCTCGCCAGCCAGGGGTCCGTGAACAATTCCCTGCCAATATCCATAAAAGTAGAATCAATCTTGTCCCTCACCCAGTCTAACGCCCTCCTTAGTGGCGCCCGCCATTTCTGGTTCCATTCGGGCCTGCCGCCGGTTTGACAGCCGCAATGGCTGTTCCAACGTCCGACCCCATGATCACAACTCCATGCGGCT
>Ga0210019_1003785_pt1 | contig 13653 bp, 13 predicted proteins | sample CryGeyCG2114_020_2_FD_183969 | JGI IMG/M metagenome (GOLD analysis project Ga0210019, IMG submission 183969) | Groundwater microbial communities from aquifer - Crystal Geyser CG11_big_fil_rev_8/21/14_0.20 (SPAdes) (version 2) | ecosystem: Environmental > Aquatic > Deep subsurface > Groundwater ...
CTTTGCTTCTCGTCCCTTTATCTTAATGCTCACTCCGGTATTTCCTTGCAGAAATACCTCTAAATCCTCTATAGTGGATAAGTTGTCGTTTTTCATGGTGATGTTCATAGACCACCAGTATTGAAAAAAACGGCAATTTTGCAATGTTCCCCGTTTGGGGGACATTTGCGTTAAACCGATATGTCATTTCAGGGGACATTGGGGATTGGACAAGACTAACAATTGACAATAATTTCAGCTGTGATATACTAAAAATAATTGAATGTTCGCCTCCCGGCGGACATTGTTGTTTATTAGAGTATTAAAACTAAAATCGAAAAGTCGAATCGAGGTACGATTAAAATAAGATTTTTTGATTTTCATTTATATGTTTGATTTAAAAGTTATAAATTCGGTTCTTGATCAGCTTGAAGAAGAGAGAGGTATACCGCGAGAGAGTATGATGGAGGCTATAGAAGCAGCCCTCGCTACAGCTTATAAAAAAGAATACGGTAAAAAAGGTCAGATTATACGAGCAAAATTCAATCCGGAAACAGGAGGTACGGAGTTTTTCCAGGTTAAAATAGTGGTTGATGAAACCAAAGTTATTCTACCCGATGAAAATGGAGAAATGCCGGAACGCATGGACGACGATGACCGTGTGTTTTTCAACGAGGAGCACCACATAATGATCGAGGATGCTAAAAAGATTAAGAGAGATGCAAAATTGGAGGACGAACTTATCTTCCCACTCGAAGAAAAGAACGATTACGGACGTATCGCAGCACAAACCGCAAAACAAATAATAATACAAAAGATACGCGAGGCAGAAAAAGTTTCGGTTATGGGAGAATTTGGAGAAAGAGAGGGAGAAATAGTGTCAGGAACAGTCCAACGCATAGAACGTGGGAGTCTTTTTGTCGATTTGGGACGAGCTACAGGACTGCTTTCATACGAGGAACAGATACCTGGAGAACGCTACAAACAAGGTGAACGTATTCGAGCTTACCTTTACAGAGTAGAGGAGTCTCCTCGAGGAGTGGTGCTAAGATTATCCCGCTCTCATCCAAAATTCCTGTACGAGCTTTTTAAAGTCGAAGCTCCGGAAATAGCGTCTGGTACTGTCGAGATAAAATCGATAGCCCGAGAGGCAGGATCACGTTCAAAAATAGCCGTGGAATCCTCGGATCCTCATATTGACCCAGTCGGATCCCTTGTAGGACAACGCGGAGTACGAGTATCGACAGTTATGAGTGAGTTGGGAGGAGAAAAAATCGATATTATCGAATGGTCTGAAGATCCGGTAAAATTTGTTGAGGATTCCCTATCACCCGCAAAAACAAACAGCGTTACTATAAATGAAGACTCCAACACAGCTTTTGTCGAGGTAAGTGAAGACCAACAATCACTTGCAATCGGAAAAGGAGGTCAAAATGTACGATTAGCTGCAAAATTAACCGGTCTTAAAATAGACATAACCGGAACTAAAGGCGAAGAACTGGCGGAAGCAGACGGTAATGAGGCAATAATCAAAGAAAATACAGAGGAAAACACCAAGGATGAGGTGAAGGAAAAAGAAGCTACCGAGGAGTCCGAAGTTACAGAGAAAGAAAATGATGCGGAAGAAAAAAAGGATGAGGACGCAGAAAAGAATTCCTAATTTCCAATTTTTTAACCCCGCGTGAGAAACGAGACACGGAGTGTATCTTCTATCCTATCGTGGTGGGATGATAGGCTCTAAGAATCATTCTTGTTATTATTCAGTTATTGGTTATGTTCTATGCTTTATGTTCCATGTTACAAGTTTTAATGGTAATATTTATTTATGAATTTACTTCACGATATCGACCCGGGCAATAAAGACTTGATGAATGTTATAATCGAAATTCCCCGAGGTTCAAAAAACAAATACGAAATAGACAAAAAGACCGGGCTTATAGCACTCGATCGAGCTATGCATAGCGCACAAGACTACCCTTTTGACTACGGGTTCGTACCACAAACCCTTTGGGATGATGGTGATGCTCTTGATGTCCTTATACTATCAACCTACCCTATATACCCTGGAGTTTTAGTTAGAGTTCGCCCCGTCGCCCTTCTTAATATGATTGACGACGGTGATTCAGACGTAAAAGTCATTGCTGTTCCAGAAAAAGATCCTCGATGGGACGATGTGCAAGATCTTAAGGATATCAACAAGCATACACTTAAAGAAATTGAGCACTTTTTTGCAACTTACAAGAAAATTCAAGGGAAAGAGGTAGAAACAAAGGGCTTTGGGGATGCTGGAGCTGCAAAGGAAGCGTTCGAGAAGGGACTTTCCTTGTATAAACAAGAAAAATAAAGACTGTGGTAAAATAGTTATCAACAAAATACCGAGCGTACAGCTCGGTATTTTGTTATATACTAAGTTAGGTAATGATGGTCCAAATAAACTTAGAGCATATCCACTATCTGACCGCAAAATATAAGGGGAAATATAGCTTGCCTGCCGAAATGTTCAAAATTCTGCTACAAATAGTGTATTTCTCGTCGATATACTTCAGTATACCTTCTCAAAATACACTATTTTCGCGGACGAATTTTGAACATTTCGATCAGACATTAGATAGTGGATAAGCTCTTAGGACGTATTTAGTTTTGGACTTTAGTATTTTACAAACTTTATAAATTAAACCGATTATTATGAAAAAAATATTTCAAGCAGGAGTTTTTGCTTCATTCGCTCTCTCAATGGTTCTGACACCCTTTGTGTTGATAGCGGAGGAAGACAACAGTAGTGTGTTTTATGAAGATGGACACAGAGCAGATACAAGATTGAATGCTGACGCAACAATCGAAGTAATGGTTAATGACCCTGTAAAATCAGACGGGGGCGACACGAATCTCCGCGAAATTTATAAGAAACGTTTAGAAGAACGACGTAGGACAAATGAAGAAAGGGCTACTGATGCAAATCGACCTATGGAAATGCAAAATTCCGATGCAAGAGGGTCTGTCTCCGCCGATTCTGACGTAATGATGCAAAACGGAGACCGTATGAATGTGAGAATAGAAAGTAGAGCCACTTTAGGGACAAAGACAGACAAAAATCTTATTTTGCAAGAACGAGAAGACCATGAAAGAAGGAAGAGATTGCACGACGAGGAGATGGAGCAAAAACGCAGAGAGATTATATCAAACAGAGAAAGTAGGCTCGGTGAAGAAAGAAAAGAAAGAGTTGAGAGTCATATAGAGAAAATACTTGAGAGATTTCAAGCTGCGATCGGAAGACTGACAGAACTCGCTGTTAGAATAGAATCGAGAGTGGATAAACTCAGTGAATTGGGAGCTGATACAAGTGCAGTTGAGACAGCTCTGATTGACGCGAGAATCAAAATAGATGAAGCCCAAGCTTCTGTAGAAACCGCAGGACTTATAAGTATCGAAATACTCGAAGGAGAGACCCCCGGCGAGGCATTAGTAAGAGTAAGAGGTCACTTAACAGAAGCTAAAGAAGCGATAAAATCGGCACACCAAGCTCTTGTCGAGAGTATACGTATTCTTAAGAACATCAATATAGAATCAGAGTCAGGAATTGAATCTGAGACAAATGCGTCTGTCGATTCGGATCAATAATATTAAAAGGATAATTCATAAAACTTATGGAACAAGAACAACAAAATCAACCCCGTAACGAACTCAATCAGGAGACCCCAATGCCACCTCAAGGAAACGGACCAATTACTACAGATAAAAAAGGAGGGACCGGCGCACTAATAGGGGCAATAATAATCATAGTAATCATCGCACTAGGTGGATACTATTTTTACAAGAGTAGTGTGGAAGAAAAATTGAACGACACAATGTACGAAGAAGGGTCTATACAAGAATCGGAAATCCCTTCAGATGACATATCGTCAATTGAAGCTGATTTGCAAAGTTCTGAATTTGATAATTTAGATCAAGAACTTCAGGATATAGAAGCGGAATTGGAGAATATATAATTCGTGTAACATACAGCATGTAGCGTGTAACGCAAAAAGAAGAGAAAGGAAGGAATCAAGAATTATGAATTAAGAATGATGTTGGTAGCAAAATGCAGCTACAAATAAAACAACAAAAATCACCTGATTAATCAGGTGATTTTTTGCTCGTTAAATGTTGCAAGTTACACGTTACATAATTTGCGCTTGCATATCAACCAAAGTGACGTTAGTATGGACTCACTTATAGCTTAATTAAATTAATAAAATGTCATCAAACTACAAAATACTGGAAACAAAGGAATTGCCGGACTCTGAAATTGAAATCGAACTCGAAATCGACACTAAAGAAGTCGAGAAGCATCGTGACTTTGTAATAAAAAAGTTAAATGAACAGATGAACATACCAGGGTTTAGAAAAGGTCATATACCAGAGAAAGTCATATCGGACCGCATCGGAGAAGGTTCTCTTTGGGAAGAACAGGCTGAACAAGCAATCACCGATATTGTCCCTGAAGTAGTCAGAGAAAAGAAAATTCATACCTTAGGTAGCCCCTCTATTACTATTACAAAATTGGCTCCTGGCAACCCTTTGACAATCAAGGTAAAGGTCGCACTTATGCCAGAAGTCGAACTTCCGGATTACAAGGAAATTGCCCGCACAGAGAACGCCAAAGATAAAAAAGCAGAAGAAGTTACAGAGAAGGAAATCGAATCGGTTGTAGAAGAACTCCAGATAAATTTCGCCGAGATAGATAAAAAACAGGAAAAACAAGGGGAGGATAAAGAGAAAACTGATAAAAAGGACCCTCTACCTGAACTAAATGATGATTTTGCAAAGAAAGTCGGCAATTTCAAAAATATGGAAGAACTAAAGTCCAGGATAAAAGAAAACCTGACAAAGGAAAAAGAATATAAAGCCAAAGAAAAGAACCGTATAGAAATTGCGGAATCGATAATCAAAGGAACTAAGGCGAAGTTGCCAAGAGTCCTAATAGACAGCGAGCTCTCAAGAATGGAGGCTCAGTTTAGGGCGGACATCGAACGAATGGGAATCAATTTTGATGATTATCTTAAACATTTGAAAAAGAGCGCGGAAGAAATTAAAAAAGAATGGGAGGACGATGCCAGAAAACGAGCGATGCTTCAAGTTATTTTCAACAAAATTGCATCGGATGAGGATATAAATCCTGATAAAGATTTGGTAGAAAAAGAAGTTGCTCAGATTATGGAAAAACATGAAGATGCAGACATCGATAGGGCTCGAATTTATGTTGAGATGATAATGACTAACGAGAAAATATTTGAATTTTTGGAAAAACAGAGGGAACTTTAACGTGTAGCACAAGAAAAACGCGCTCGGAGAATTCCACAGAAATATCAAATGCGGAAAACACAGCAACCGCCGAAGGCGATTGCTGTGTTTTCTATTTCCCGATAAGAATTAGGGTTAATATTGCGACAGACGCCGTTTCTGCGCGGAGAGTAGCAGAACCGAGTGACAAAACAGGTATTGAATGTTTTTTAAACAAAGATAATTCTCCTTCAGTAAATCCTCCTTCCGGACCTACAAAAACCGTAAGATTATCTGTACCAGAAAAACTTTTGTGAGAGAATTCATCTCCATCGCCATCCAATGCGATTGCTTTACCTTCAAATCTCGAAACATAATTTTCTAAACTGACAGTTTTTTCTATTGAAGGCACACACCCTCGTCCTGATTGCTCGGACGCTTCTGTTATGATTTTATTTACCCTCTCATAATTTAAATTTTTCTTTTCACTTCTTGCGGCAATTATGGGAATAAAGCTCGAAACTCCAAGCTCAGTCCCCTTTTGTAAAACCCATTCCATTTTATCTTTCTTTATCATAGAAACCGCCAAGTTAAGATTGATTTGTGCTTTACCTGCTGGAGAATCAGTAATTTCTTTAACATAAAAGGTAACCTCACCTCTTCCAATCTCCGAGATATCACAAATTAAATCCACACCATTGCCAGAAAAAAGCGCCAGCTTATCACCGGATTTGAATCTAAAAACATTTCGCAACTGGTGAATGATTTTAGGGTCGTTTAAAACAACCTTTTCTCCCAATACTTTAATATCTTTATTGAAAAATCGCTGTATTTTCATTATCTGATAATCCTACGCCGATAAATCAAAAAAATCAAATAGTAATGAAATTTGACTATTGTCAATGTTGTCTATTTTTGGTATCATAGCAGTTATTATTGTTATAGAATTATAAAACTTATGTTAATACCAACAGTTATAGAGAAGTCCCAATTCGGAGAACGAGCGTATGATATCTACTCTCGCCTTCTTCGAGATAATATAATATTCCTCGGGGGGCCTATAGACGACCATACGGCCAATATAATCATAGCCCAATTGCTTTTCTTGCAATCAGAGGATCCAAAAAAAGACATCTCACTTTATATAAATTCACCAGGAGGATCGGTAACATCGACACTTGCAATAATAGACACGATGCAACATATAAAGAACGATGTTTCTACTGTCTGCGTCGGAATTGCTGCATCAGGCGGAGCAATAGTACTCTCTGCCGGTACCAAAGGCAAACGTTTCGCTCTTCCAAATGCCGAGGTTATGATTCATCAACCTCTCGGCGGAGTTGAAGGACAAGCGACAGATATCGCAATTACTGCGAAACACATACTTAAAACAAGAGAAAACTTAAACAAAATCCTTGCCAAAAACACAGGGAGAAGCGTAAGCCAGATAGAAAAAGATGTTGAACGCGACTTTTTTATGACTGCAGAAGAAGCTAAAAAGTACGGAATTATAGATAAAATACTTTAAGCACCTCTTAAACGCCGCCCTTTTGCCGGAATTTCGGCAAAAGGGCGGCGTTTTTATACTAACTTTTCCCATACCCGTGAATGGAGAGCTCATATTTTTTGCTTTTTAACCTACTTGAATGGATGGAGTTAGCAAATTGGACAAAACATCATATCTCAGGTAAGATAATATTATTAACCAGATAATACCGGTTTAGCTCATACTGAAAACTACACTATATGGATACTATTACCCTGTTTGAACACACTTTTTCAAGAAAATTCTCTCAAGATCTGATGAATTCACATTACCCTCAGCACAATTGGTATCGTAAACAATAGAAATGTAACTAAGTATCGGGCGAAACTTTTCGCACCATGTCATTAAAAGTAGTTTTGTTGCTTGCAAGCATCGCGGGGCTTGTCGGCATTGCCGTTGGTTACTACTTGCGTCTTATAATATCCCTTGGGAAAAAGGGCTCAATGGAGCTTGAAATCAAGGAGATGATGCTTCGGGCAAAAGAGGACGCCAAGAAAATAACCTCCCAGGCGGAAGAATCAGCCGCAATTGCTCTAAAAGAAACAAGAGCAGAAATAAAAGAAAGAGAGGAGAAGCTAAAAAAATCGGAAGAACGTCTTATAAAAAAAGAAGACCTCCTCGACAAGAGGCAGGTCGATATAGATAGAGAAGTTGAGAACATAAAAGGAAAGATTGAAGAAGTAAAGAAAATAAAAGAAAGAGTTGATTCTTTAGAGAAAGAAAAAAAGGCAGAGATTGAAAAAATTGCCAACCTAAATGAAGAGGAAGCCCGAGAACAACTTCTTCAAACTATCGAGCAGAAATACGAAGACGATTTGGTCGTCCGTATGCAAAAGCTTCAGCAATACGGCGAAGAAAAACTCGAAAAAAGAGCTCAAGAGATACTCTCGACAGCTATACAGCGTCTCGGCAATTCGGTCGCTTCCGACGCACTTACAACAACAGTCAGCATTCCTTCAGACGAGATTAAGGGCAAAGTTATAGGAAAAGAAGGTAGAAACATAAAGGCTTTCGAAAGGGCTACTGGAGTGGAGATAATTGTCGACGATACTCCGGGAGCTATTACGATTTCTTCTTTCGATCCTGTAAGAAGACAGGTTGCACGCATAGCGCTCGAAAATCTAATAATCGACGGACGTATTCAACCAGCAAAAATAGAATCGGTTGTTGAAAAGGCCACTCAAGAAATAAACAAAGTTATTAAGGAGAAAGGTCAGCAAGCGACATACGAGACCGGAGTCATAAATCTTGACCCTCGTATTGTTGCGATACTCGGAAGACTTCATTTCAGAACAAGTTACGGGCAAAACGTACTCCAACATTCCATAGAAATGACTCATATCGCCGGTATGATTGCCGAGGAGCTCGGAGCAAATGTTGCTATCGCCAAGGCTGGAGCATTACTTCACGATATCGGTAAAGCAGTTGACCACGAGGTTCAAGGCACTCACGTAGAGATAGGAAGGAGAATTCTGCAAAAATTTGGTGCCTCCGAAGAGATAATAAAGGCGATGCAAGCTCACCATGGCGAGTACCCTTATGAAACAGTAGAATCAATAATAGTCCAGACAGCAGACGCAATATCAGGAGCAAGACCTGGCGCCCGACGCGATAGTATAGAAAATTATCTTCGCCGACTTGAAGAACTCGAGTCTATCGCAACATCATTACCGGGAATCGAGAAAGCTTACGCCCTACAAGCAGGAAGGGAAATAAGAATATTCGTGTCACCAGAGAAAATTTCTGATCTTGACTCAAGAAAACTCGCTCGTGACATTGCCATACGCATTGAAGGCGAACTCAAGTATCCGGGTGAAATAAAAGTTACCGTGATACGGGAAACAAGAGTTGTAGATTATGCCCGGTAATTAAAAGAGGAAATCAAGTCAAAAATACGCCTTAATTGAGCCGTATTTTTGATTTTTAATACCACATAAGGTTCTCTCATTTCTTTCTTCTCCCCTAACAGCTAACACCTAAAAGCTAAAAGCTATTTTCCCTCTTGCGGTAAAAATGGCTTCATATATAATAATTATAGGTCTTTGACTTGGCATAGAACCTGTTCGAAACCTCGACGCTGAAATATAGCTAAAAAAGCCGATGCTTGTCCAACACTAACGCAACGTTAATGTTGAGCTCGCCTCGTCAAAACGATAAAATTTCGGTTGCAAAACTTAACTTCACCCTCGCCATATCTCGATATGTCTCGGGCTCCAGTTTGTTTTTCGTTCGAAATTTATCGTCTTGCTCGGACGCGAGATTTTGAACAGGTTCTTACAGAGTGACAGCTTTATAGAGAGTTTTATAAATACAGACTTTTTATTAATTAATAAATATTAGAATCTGTTTTAAAAACAGCTTCTATTTTAAAAATATGAACAAACAATCAATAATCGAAGCAGTTCACGAAAAAATAGGTGGGACTAAGGTGCAAGCAGAACAAGCAGTTGATACTGTAGTTGACTCGATAGTAAACACCCTCCGTCAAGGTGAGGAGGTCTCGGTTTCAGGACTCGGTATCTTCTCAGTTAAAGCTCGAGCTGAACGACAAGCTCGTAACCCTCGCACAGGAGAAGCTCTTACCGTGCCAGCTATGAAAGTTCCGAAATTCAGAGCAGCAAAAGCACTTAAGGATGCAGTGAAGTAGTTGGTAAGTTGAAAGTTGGAAAGTTTATAAGTTCCGAAACAAAAACTCCGCCAGTGGCGGAGTTTTTGTGTTCCAATACTAATAGACCGAGCATTTATAAATTGATACAATAAAAAAATGAAAGTTTTTATAAAAAGAAATATTATTCCTTTTTCGGTCTTCATTACAGGAGCTTGTGTTCTTATAATTGAGATCGTGGCAGTGAGAGTTTTATCCCCTCATTATGGTAATACTATTTTTACAGTATCAAGCGTTATAAGCGTAATACTCGCCGCACTAAGCTTGGGCTATTATATAGGAGGTAAGTTTGCAGATCGTTATCCTTCGGTAAAGTTGTTTTGGGCCATAGTTATGACAAGTGGTTTTTTTGTTATAGTTTTTCACTTTATTGGAATCGTAATTTTACCGACCCTAAGCGTGCAATTCTCTATAATATCAGGGCCGGCAATATCGTCGGTTCTTTTGTTTTTATTTCCTGCTTTTTTGCTTGGGACATTATCTCCATACGCCATTAAAATACAAAGCGTCATCGTTCCCAATCAAGGCATAGGAAGCATATCGGGTAAAATATTTTTTTGGTCAACATTTGGCAGTATTTCTGGTAGTTTGCTTGCAGGTTTTGTACTTATACCCAGATTCGGTATAGATGATATTTTCATATACACAGGAATAGTCCTTTTTATTTTAGGACTAATTCCCCTTTTAATCCACGCAAATTCCCCGTCCCGTAAGGGCGGGGATGGAGTGAGTTTCCGCATCCCTGTCTCGCCCTGTTGGTGATACAATGGAAGAATGACCAAGCCACATGAGTACAGAAGATTAAGTCATTGCGTATACCTCTGTGATTACCACATCGTATATCCGACCAAATACCGTCATTCTGTTATCACCGACGAAATCTGGAGTTATCTCTACGGGAAACTTGTTGAAGTCACCACCCATTATCCAAAATTGTACATAAAGGAGGCCAATCATGACACCGACCATGTCCACATTCTCATATCCATACCACCACAAATGCCGGTTGGCAGAGTGGTCGGCCTCCTTAAAACAAACACCTCACGCGGTATCAAGGAGAAGTTTCCCGTACTCAAAAAAAGCTACTGGGGTACCGATGGTATTTGGTCGGATGGCTACTTTGTCTCGACGGTCGGTATTACCACAGACATTATCAGACGTTATATTGAAAATCAGGGCGAACTGGATGCGGGTCAAAGAGCTACGCTCTTTGACTGACAGACGCGTAGCGTCTGTCTTCATACCCTGTGGCGTAAGCCCAGGGTTCTTGATTATATTTTCAGCATAACTATCAATTTTTTTGAATTCTTCAAAATCAGGTTGAGGAAGATTATCAATCACCGTGAGAAAGTTTTCATCATCTGTCTCGGTCAGTATAAAAGAGTACAAGTCATAAACTCGACTCAATAATTTGAGATTTTTTTCTGGTGATTCAATGTTAAGAAATGGGTAATGTTTTTTGAGTTCTTGGGTATTTTTTATAATGTTACTTTCCTGAAACAGATATCCAATTAGTGGCTTCTTTAATGAGTGGATTTTAGCTATATAGCCGTGTAGCTCTCCAACGGCTTCTTTAGGAGTTATTTTTTCAGAAAAAGCAAAGGTCTTAAGATCCTCAGTTGTAAATTCGTGGTCAAAAAACTTTTGAGCCTTGTGTGTTGTAGAAAAATTTTGCCTAACTATATACAGATTATCAAGATCATAATCATCTTGCCCAAGATAATTGTCTAGAAGCTGAATAATCTCCTTTTCATCGGTAGTTAAATTTGTTTCAACGCCTATATTTTCAAAATAGAATGATATATCTTCAATCTTTATATCTTCAAAAAATGAAATATTTTCTTCCAAATTCGACTTTATGTCCTCAAGAATTTTATTCTTTATTTTCTTATACTCATCCTTATGTGCTTTGTAAGCATTGTTATGCTCTTTTATATTGACAATAGTTTGTCCACTCACAAGCTGATAAAATTTATTTCCACTTTTCCCAAGCCGTAAAATTGGATTTTGGAAATCATCTTCATGGCGGACTTTATTTAAAGTCTGACTAATTTTATCCTCGACAACATCTAATGCCTCCTTTTTATCAGAAAGCACCAAAACAGATTTTTCTTCAAGTAGTGCCTTGCAGATAATGGCTGTAATCGTATGACTTTTACCTGTTCCGGGTGGTCCTTCCAAAATCAAAAACTTGCAATCTGGTTTCTGTAGCGCCATTAAAACTTGCTTTTGTTCATCATTCAGAGGAATGGGGCTTTCAACGGTCAATTTTTCAGGAATATCTTTTGCTCGCCATTCATCACCAACCTCCTCCATAAATTCTTGCGGGTTTTCTTGTTGAACAAATCCATTAAGAAGTTTAGAAAAAATCTCTAATAATTCACCATCATCATTTAATATTTTTTCGTAATCATTAATAAGAGATTCGTCAGATTTATCAAATAGAAAGAAATAGGATTTATTGGATAGTGAGGTGATAAGATTCACGCCTTTTTGAGACTCCGAGTCCGTGACATTGATATTACGGTTTAATTCAAAGAAGTTTTCAATCTTTCTAATTATTGTTTCAATTTCAAGCGAAAAGTTGTCATCGCCGTTTATATATACAATACGGTCAAATTCGCTCGCCAAAGTATCCTTTTTCTGTAGTTGGTGGTTAAATTCTTGAACGGCAAAATCGATTGCATTGGTATTGATAAATAATCTCTTATCAAAGCGAAGTGTAAATTTGTTATTTTCCCTATTTATTGCGATAGGTAAATATATGATTGGAAATTTTTCATTACCAAGTGATATTTCATAAAAGTAGAGGTATATTTCAGTTTTATCTATAAGTTGATTATTGCGATAAATTTGGTAAAGATCATAAAAAGCGTCACCTATAGCAAAACTTTCAAAAAATTGGGCTAGCCGATCTTTTATTTCTGGAAGTGTAATAATCTCATTCAACTGATCAGACAAATCAATTTCGTCTGGTTTATGAAAAAATGACTGCAAGACTTCTGTATATTTGCCCTCGAAAACATAAAATAAGGAGTCCGTAATATCTACCTCTAACTGGTATTTACTGTTTTCATCTGCAATATTAAGATTTTCGAGTGGTTTATCGAGATCATCAAGAAATGGGAGAATAAAGTTTTTGGCAAGAAGCTGTCTAGTTTCCTCTTTCGATTCTTCTAAAAACTTATCGTACTCTTTGGAATACAGTCCTACTTTTTCCTCGAGGATTTTTTCAACCTCATTGTAAACTTCTTCAAGTCGCTTTTTTGGCAAAGCCTCAATTTTTTTGAGAATAAGTTTTAAGAGAGAATCAGGTACCTTGTTTGTATACTCGCCCTTTTTTATATCAAAAGTGTCTTTTTTAAAACCACTGTTTAACAAATTCAACAAATCTTTTTTCAATTTTGGATACTTTTCAAGATCAAAACCGACCTTAAAGCCATTTTGTGTTTTCTGTATAGTATTTCTTTTGGGGATTCTTCTTTTTTTGAAATCAGTTTCAAGAAAATTCATGAAATACTTAGCCACCTCTTTTACAAAAGGGGCTTGTGTTGTGGTTTCAGATTTTTCTTGTTTTGTAGTAGGCATAATTATTTTTGAATCAAATCATCAACACTAACACCAAGAGCTTTGGCAATTTTTGAAAGTGTATCAATGGTCGGGTTCTGACTACCCCCCGATTCAATTTTGATAATCGTATTATAAGTAACATCCGCCATTTTGGAGAGACGATCTTGAGAAATACCGAGTTTTTGTCGGTATTTCTTTATGTTATTGGCGATTGTTGATTTTTTGCTTGCAGACATTGTAATATATTACTATAATTAGAGTAGTAGTTACCTATGGCTACCTAACTTATTACAATGATAGCAAAAAATAATCATAAGGTAAATATGAAGCGGCGGAAACAAAACCATAAAATTTCCTTTCATTTTTTAAGCGGCTCCCCCCACACCCCCCGCCGAAAATGGATTGGTAAGGAAATTTTTGGTTTTGTACACGCGACCGCAGGGAGCGTGCGAGGCGCGCAGTATTCGCTTCACCACGCAATCGGAGCGTACGATTTGGGAAAGAGCTACCACGCGCTCGGCGCGTGCGTCAGTCATCAAAATCCTGCGGATTTTGCTCATACAATGTTCGAACTTCGTCCAAAAAACACCGCCAATTTTCACTTTCGCCCGAAACGGCGGGAGCGAGCGTGTCG
>Ga0210019_1003786_pt1 | contig 13648 bp, 10 predicted proteins | sample CryGeyCG2114_020_2_FD_183969 | JGI IMG/M metagenome (GOLD analysis project Ga0210019, IMG submission 183969) | Groundwater microbial communities from aquifer - Crystal Geyser CG11_big_fil_rev_8/21/14_0.20 (SPAdes) (version 2) | ecosystem: Environmental > Aquatic > Deep subsurface > Groundwater ...
CAGATGAAACACAATCTGCCGCCGCTCACGGGCATCTATGTGGTCGAAGCGCACTCGGACGGCATCGGCGTGTTGCAGGGCGTCGCCAGCCTCGGCGTGCGGCCGACCGTGCATCACGATGCGCGGCGCGTGCTGGAAGTGCATCTGTTCGAGTTCGCCCAACAGATTTACGGCAAGCATCTGCGCGTCGAATTCCTGTACAAACTGCGCGACGAAGAAAAGTATCCGAATCTTGAAGCGCTGACGCAACAGATCGCGCGGGATGTTGATAACGCAAAACAGTGGTTTGTCGATCTGTAGGTCGGGTTTCAACCCGACTGCGCGCGGATCATTCAAACTGCGTCGGGTTAAAACCCGACCCACATGAAGCAAGCGAATTATTGGTGAATTTGTTTCGAGAAAAACATGACCGAAGACAAGAAAAAGTACCCGTTGAATCTGCCCGACACCGCGTTCCACATGCGCGGCGATCTGGCCAAACGCGAGCCGCAGATGCTGGCGCAATGGCAGGCGCAGCAGCGCTACCAGCGCATCCGCAAGGCCGCGCAAGGCCGCCCGCAATTCATCCTGCACGACGGCCCGCCGTATGCCAACGGCGACATCCACATCGGCCACGCGGTGAACAAGGTGCTGAAGGACATCATCATCAAGAGCAAGACCCTCTCCGGCTTTGACGCGCCGTATGTGCCGGGCTGGGATTGCCACGGCCTGCCGATCGAATTGCAGGTGGAGAAGAAACACGGCAAGGCGATTCCCGCTGCACAGTTCCGCGAGCTGTGCCGTGCCTACGCGCAAGAACAGATCGAGCGACAAAAAAAGGATTTCATCCGGCTCGGCGTGCTGGGCGATTGGGATAAGCCGTACCTGACCATGGATTTTCAGACCGAGGCGGACATCATCCGCGCGCTCGGCAAGATTCAGGAACAGGGCTATCTGTATCAGGGGCGCAAGCCGGTGAACTGGTGTCTGGATTGCCAGAGCGCGCTGGCCGAAGCGGAAGTGGAATATGAAGACAAAGTCTCGCAGGCCATCGACGTCGGTTTCGAGGTGAAGGACATCGGGGCACTGGGCCAAGCGCTCGGCGTGTCTCTGCCCGGTGACGCCAAGGCGTACGCGGTGATCTGGACCACCACGCCGTGGACGCTGCCCGCCAACGAGGCGGTGAGCGTGCATCCGGATTTTGAATATCGTCTGGCGAAAACAGACAAGGGATATTTGCTGCTGGTTGGCGACCTGCTCGAAGCCTGCGTGCAGCGCTACGGCTTGACCGCCGAAGTGGTGGGGCGCGGCAAGGGTCGCGCGCTGGAAAATCTGCCGTTGCAGCATCCGTTCTACGACCGCATCGTCCCCGTCATCTGTGGCGAGCACGTGACGCTGGAAGCCGGCACCGGCCTGGTGCACACCGCCCCGGCGCACGGGGTCGATGACTATGTGGTCGGACAGAAGTACAACCTGCCGGTGGAGAATCCGGTGGGCGACGACGGCAAGTTCATCTCGACCACGCCGCCGGTGGGCGGTGTGCCGCTGGCCGGCGTGTTCGTGTGGAAAGCCAACGACATCGTGCTACAGGCGCTGGCGGCGAGCGGTCATCTGCTGCATCAGGAAAAAGTGACGCACAGCTATCCGCATTGCTGGCGCCACAAAACGCCGATCATCTTCCGCGCCACGCCGCAGTGGTTCATCGGCATGGAGCAGGGCGAAGAAGGCGCGACCCTGCGCCAGTTGGCGAATGATGCCGTAGCGGATACCCGTTTCTTCCCCTCCTGGGGACGCGCGCGGCTGGAGGCGATGATCAAAAACCGTCCTGACTGGTGCGTTTCGCGCCAGCGCAACTGGGGTGTGCCGATGCCGTTCTTTGTGCACAGGGAAACCCTGCAACTGCATCCACGCACGCCGGAACTGCTGGAGCAGGTCGCAAAGTTGGTGGAGAAATCCGGTATCGAGGCGTGGTTCTCGCTGAACAGTGCCGAGCTGCTTGGCGACGATGCGGCGCATTACCGCAAGCTGACCGACACGCTGGACGTGTGGTTCGATTCGGGTGTCACCCATTACTCGGTGCTGGCGAAGCGTGAAGGACTGCGCGCGCCTGCCGACCTATATCTGGAAGGCTCCGACCAGCATCGCGGCTGGTTCCAGTCTTCGCTCCTCACCGGCTGCGCCATCAACGGCCGCGCGCCCTACGATGCGTTGCTGACGCACGGTTTCGTGGTGGATGGCCACGGCCACAAGATGTCGAAATCCAAAGGCAACGTGATCGCGCCGCAAAAGATTTTCGACACCATGGGTGCGGACATCCTGCGTCTGTGGACGGCTTCGACCGATTATTCCGGCGAGCTGACCATCTCGGATGAGATTCTTAAACGCGTGGTGGAAAGCTACCGCCGCATCCGCAACACGCTGCGTTTTCTGCTGGCCAACGTCAGCGACTTTGATGCAAAACGTGACGGGCTGCCCGTGGCGGAATGGCTGGAGATCGACCGCTATGCTTTGGCACTGACGCAGAAATTGCAGGCCGAAATGCGCGCCGACTATGAACGCTACGAGTTCCACTTTGCGGTACAGAAACTGCTGGGCTTCTGTTCGGAAGATCTCGGCGGTTTCTATCTCGATATTTTGAAGGACCGCCTCTACACCGCCGGCGAAAATTCAAAAGCGCGCCGCTCGGCGCAGAACGCGCTGACTCACATTACCCATGCGCTGGCACGGCTGATCGCGCCCATCCTGAGCTTCACCGGCGAAGAAGTGTGGGCTACCCTGCGGGGCGGGGATGAGGCCAGTGTGTTCGAGCAGTTGTGGTATGAATTACCCGATAGCGAATTGAGCGGCGCGCAGATGAGTGCGTGGTACGACATCCGCGCCGTGCGCGAACAGGTGAACAAAAAACTGGAAGAACAGCGCGCGGCGGGCACGATCGGTTCGGCGTTACAGGCGGAAGTGGATGTGTACGCAGCACAGGAAACTTTCGAATTGTTGACCCGCCTCGGCGACGACTTGCGCCTGGTATTCATCACCTCGCGCGCCGAGGTGCATCGGCATGAGGGAGAACTGGAGATCAAGGTCACACCGAGCAGCCATCCAAAATGCGCGCGCTGTTGGCATTACCGCGAGGATGTCGGCAGCGATGCCAACCATCCGACGCTGTGCGGGCGCTGCGTGAGCAACCTGTTTGGCGATGGCGAGGCGCGAGAATATGCGTAAGCCATCGCACTCCCCTCTCCCCCCGGGAGAGGGGCCGGGCGTGAGGGCGCACTCGTTGGTCAAAGAGCTTCCCTCACCCCAACCCCTCCCCCGAGGGGGGAGGGGCCTTGTTCAATGGTTAGCCATCGCCGCCGTTGTCATCGTCCTCGACCAGTTGAGCAAGGCGGCGATCAACAGCCATTTCGTTTTTGGCGAGAGCATGGCCGTGACCGGGTTTTTCAATCTGGTGCTGGCGCACAACACCGGCGCGGCATTCAGCTTCCTGCATGACGCGGGCGGCATGCAGCGCTGGCTGTTCTCCGCCATCGCCATCGTCGCTGCGGTATGGATCATCTGGCTGTTGCGCAAACATCAAGCCGAAAAACTGTTCAGCTTCGCGCTGGCCTTCATCCTCGGCGGCGCGCTGGGTAATCTGATCGACCGCGTCGCTTACGGTTATGTGGTGGATTTTCTCGATTTCCACTGGGCTGGCTATCATTTCGCCGCGTTCAATCTGGCCGATTCCGCCATCACCTGCGGCGCGGCGTTGTTGATCTTGGATAGCCTTAAGCAGAAAAAGACACTACCCGTTCGTGGTGAGTAGGCGAAGCCGTATCGAACCATCCGGCGCGGTACGCGACGGTGCGCCTTCGGCTTCCCCCGATACGGCTTTGCCTACTCGGGACGAACGAAATGAGGGATGTGAATAAAATCTATGACTAAGGAACAAAATGGAACTGTTACTCGCTAATCCGCGCGGTTTCTGCGCCGGGGTCGATCGCGCCATCGAGATCGTCGAGCGCGCGCTGGCGCTGCACGGGGCGCCGATCTACGTGCGGCACGAAGTGGTACACAACAAATTCGTGGTGGAAGGCCTGAAGGCCAAGGGCGCGATCTTCATCGAAGACCTGTCGGATGTGCCGCCGGGCAGCATCCTCATCTTCAGCGCGCACGGTGTGCCGCAGGCGGTGCGGCGCGAAGCCGAAGCGCGCAATCTGACGGTGTTCGACGCCACCTGCCCGCTGGTGACCAAGGTGCATATTGAAGTCTCGCGCATGCGCCAGCAGGGCAAGGAGATCGTGATGATCGGCCACAAAGGCCACCCCGAAGTGGAAGGCACGATGGGGCAGAGCAGCGGCGGCATGTATCTGGTGGAAACGCCGCAGGACGTGGCGCAATTGCAGGTGCGGGACGAACAGAATCTGGCGTATGTCACGCAGACCACCCTGTCGGTGGACGACGCCAGCACCATCATTGCCGCATTAAAAACCCGCTTCCCTTTCATCACCGGGCCGAAAAAGGACGACATCTGCTACGCCACGCAGAACCGCCAGGATGCGGTGAAAGTGCTGGCGCAACAATGCGATGTGGTCATCGTGGTCGGCTCACCCAACAGCTCCAATTCCAACCGGCTGCGCGAAGTGGCGCAGAATCTCGGCGTGCCGGCCTATCTGGTGGATAGCGCTGCCGAGCTCAAGCCGGAATGGCTGCAAGGCAAGTTGCATGTAGGCGTCAGCGCCGGTGCTTCCGCCCCGGAAGTGCTGGTCAGTGAAGTGGTCGCACGGCTAACGGATTTGGGCGCGAGTGAGGTGAAAGAAATTGAAGGAATCGAGGAGAATGTGGCGTTTCCGCTACCGAAGTCGCTCGCCCTCTGACCGTTCTTTCCGGATCGTCAACCGCTTATCCGGCAAAACCGCCGCTCATCCATGCCGGGCTGGCATTCGCCAATTTCAAGTTTAATACTGCGCCTCAAATCCACTGCCTCGAAAGGGCGGACTCATGAAATACACTGCAAACTCGCAGGCACAAACCGGCATCACACTGGTCGAATTATTGATCGTGATTGCCATCGCGGCCATTCTGGCGTCCCTGGCGGGGCCGTCTTTCAGTGACTTCATTAATCGCACCCGGCAGAATTCAGTGGTCAGCCAACTCGTTAGCGATCTCAATCGTGCGCGCAGTGAGGCGATCAAGCGCAACACGCCGGTGCTGCTGTGTGAACGCGCCACCGATACCGCGTGTGGCAATACGAACAATTTGCAAAGCGGCTGGCTAGTTTGTGTTGGCAGTACGGCATGTGATACACCGCTCTCTGTGCATGCTGCCCTGCCTGCTACGCTCACTCTGAATGGTGATGCTAGCAAGGTTCAGTTCAGGCCGAATGGCAGCAGCGGTTTCGGCGCGGTAACGCTGACTGCGGGGGGTACCGGGCTTGCCAATAAAATCATTCAGGTTAGCGTCACAGGCAACATCAGCAGACCGTAGGGGGTGAAATGGACCATCGTGTGCCGACATCTATAAGCAGCCAGCAGGGATTTTCGATGATCGAGATCCTGATTACGCTGGTCATTATCTCTACCGCCTTGTTGGGGACGGCAGGGTTGCAGTTGTATGCGATGAAGGTCGGCAAGAACAGTGAATTTCGCACTCAGGCGATTTTTCTGGCCTCCGATCTGGCCGAGCGCATGGAAGCGAACAAGCCGGCGGCGATCACCGGTGGCTATGCGGCGAGCAGTGTGGCGGCAGCCAGTGCCGTAAGCAATTGCGCCACAAACGCCTGTAATGCCGACAGTCTGGCGCAGTACGACCTGAGTCAATGGGAGACTGCGGTGGTGAATTTGTTACCGGGATCGAGCTGGAATGTTTCACCTACAATTACCAATACGCCGCCCAGCGTGTCGGCGAGATATGACATTCAGTTGCGCTGGACGGATCGCGACTCAGGCATTCCATTCGGGTACACCTTGTCGCGTACCTTGCACTACTGTCCACCCGCCGTGGCCGGCTGCACTTGAGATATCGGGACACTGAACCATGGAAAAAATTGAACGCCATTTAACAGTGATTGCAGTCCGGTCTGCGCGGGGCTTCAGTCTGATCGAACTGATGATTTCCATCACTATCGGCCTGATGATCATCGCCGGCCTGGTGGGGGTGGTGACCAGCAATACCCGCAACAGCCAGACCAATGACCGCACGGCGGAGTTGCAGGAGAACGGCCGCTACGCGATGACCCATTTGCAAACCCAGTTGCGGCATGCGGATTTTCGCGGCTATACCTGGGTGCTGCCGAATACTTCCACGGTTAGCGTGACCAATGAATGCCTGACTGGTGGTGCGGCTGCCGGAAGCTTTATCAACAAGATTAGTCAAGGGGTTTGGGGCGCGAACGACAGTAATCCTTTCGCCGCGAATTGCCTGGCCAGCGGTTACGTGCGCGGGGATGTGCTGGTCGTGCGCCGTGTTGCTACTGCCGCGTTGACGTCACCTACATTGGTGGCCGGCAATATCTACTTCCGCTCGACTTTTACCAAGGGCGAAATGTTTCAGGCTGCCGCCAGCCAGGTTGCCACCACTGGCGCGCCGCAAAATGTGAATAACACTCCTTTTGGTGATCCGTTGGCTGATTTTCTGGTGCAACAATATGTTTATTACATCGGTCAGGGGGATTGCGATGGCGGTGGTGATGTCAACCAGAACGCCTTGTGCCGTCTCGCCTTGCAGGGGAATGCCTTTGTCAATGAATTGGTGGTGAATGGAATCGAGCAGTTGCAAGTGCAATATGGACGCACGCCATTTGGCACCAGCACCACGCAGTTTTATGACGCCGATCAAATCACCTCCGATGCCGACTGGGAAGATGTCAGCTCGGTACGCATCAGTCTGTTGTCGGTTAACTCCAAAGCGGAGTCCGGTTATAGCAATGGCACGAGCTATAGTCTGGGTGATTGGTCGAATACTTTTAACGACAGCTTCCGGCGCCAGGTGTTCACCACCACGGTGCAGTTGCGCAATTTTCATGAGTAAGGGAAACGTCATGATCGCTCAAACCCAACGCGGCTCTACTTTGGTCATCAGCATGATCATGCTGGTCGTGCTGATGCTGCTTGGAGTGATGTCGATGACCACTTCTGACACTGCCTACAAGCTGGCTGGCAACCTTCAGTTTGAAAACAATGCGCTAAACAATGCCGAAGCTGCCTTGAGCGATGTTGAAAACTCGCTGAAGAATGGTGCAATTGATATCAACCATGCGGACTTTGCGGCGGCCTCTTCGGTGACTGCGGCCCCCAGCGGGTTTTATCCCAAGGGGGCGAACATCGATCCGTTCAACATGGCCTGGGACGACACCGATTCCGCCTCTTCTTCCGGTGACGATACTCAGCGCGGAATTGTGCAATTGATGTCCACGGACACTGTGCAGAGTGGCGAGGATTATGTCGTCGGCATTCAGAAAAGCACGGCATGCAAAAAGGTGAATACTTATGTCATTACCGCGCGCGGCACCAGCGCGCGCGGCAGCACCAGACTGGTCAGGTCTTACTACAGCGTGTTAACGTGTTAATGGGAGGTTCATCATGAGCGCCGCAAACAAACCGTTCGTTGCAAAATTCAGATCTGTGCCGTGGCTGGCTTTGCTCATGCTTGCCGGTATCGGTGCAAATGTCGCTTATGCCATCAGTGCGGCCAGCACGGCGTTCACCCCGCAGGATCAGCCGGTCGGCTATGTGGCGCAGGATGAAGTGACGAACTTCAGCTTGACGTCGGGTAGTGAACAAATCTATCGCCCCGATTACGAGCGCGAATTCTGGAGTGGCAATCTGTATGCCTATCCGGTCGATGCCAACGGCGCCATCAATTTCTCGACCGAGCCTTGGATCGGCGGCGCAGCCGGGCAACTGGCCACACAAAGCTGGGATACGGGGCGTTTCATCGCCACGCGCGATGCCGCTTCTCCTTCCGCTGGTACACCTTTCCGCTACGCCAATCTGTCGGCATCGCAGCAGGCTTATTTCCCGACCACGACGATCAATATCACCAGTTTCAGCGGCGACCAGATCATCAGTTTCCTGCGCGGGGATCGCAGCAACGAAAGCCCGGCCGGCATGCGCAATCGTTCCGCCGAAGCCAATGGCGCCGGCGGCCCGACACTGGGCGACATCATCCATTCGCGTCCGTTCCATGTCGCCGATACAACCAATCCCACTGTGTTCGTCGGTGCGAATGACGGCATGTTGCACGCGATCAACGCCACCACCGGCGCCGAACGTTGGGCTTATGTACCCTCCATGCTGTTGAACAAGATGGCGAAGTTGGCGAAACCTTATGGCGGTCTGACCAATCCGCATGATTATTTTGTCGATGGCGGCATCAATATTCGCAGTATCGCCATTTCTGGCACGCCGACGCGCATCCTGGTCGGCAGCCTGGGCGCTGGCGGGCGCGGTCTGTACGCCCTGAACATCGATGGCAGCAGCGGACTGGCGGCTTCGAGCGACACGGATGTCTCCGGCAAGGCGCTGTGGGAGATCAGTGGCACATCTGGCAAGGTCAATAATGCCGCACCTGCCGTTGCCAATGCGTATGACAACCTGGGCTATACCTACGGCGCGCCGGCCATGGTCAAGGTCAATGCGGGCAGTGTCGATGCGGTTATCGTCGGCAATGGTTACAACGACAATCCTTTAGGGGATTATCAGGCGTATCTGTACGTGATCAATGCGGCGACCGGGCAATTGATCAGCAAAATCCAGGCGGGCAGCGGCGGCTCGGCAGCCAGTCCCAATGGTCTGTTCAATCCCGCTCCAATCGACACCAATCAGGATGGGAATGTGGATCGTGTCTATGCCGGCGACCTTAAGGGCACGATGTGGCGCTTCGACATTTCCAATGCCTCGGCTGCAAGCTGGAGTGTGACAGCGCTGCATACGACCTCACCGGCGCAACCTATCATCTCCACACCCGGTGTGGCCCAGCATCCGAGTGGTGGCTTCATGGTGACTTTCGGTACCGGTGCCATGCTGGATAGCGCAGATACCACCGACAGCACCGTGCATTACGTGTATGGCATCTGGGATGGTGCGCCGTTTGCCAACACGAGCCTGATGTCGGCCGATCTGCAAGAGCGCAGTTATGTGGACGCCGGTTCCGGTGCCACCACCCGCGTGCGGCGCAGTCTGAACATCGACACACCCGATTGGACCAGCGGCGGCCACAAGGGCTGGCAGGTCGCGTTGCCGGCTGGTGAAAAGTTGGTGGGGGAGGGCAGTTTCATTTCCAGCGGTCGTTTCTACTTTACCGCCCACAATCCGACGATTTCGACTTTGTCCGGCGCTTCTTCCGTGACTGCGGTGAGCGTGACGGCGGGCGGCTCAGGCTATACCTCGGCTAATGTCAGTTTCTCCGGCGGTGGCGGCACAGGTGCCTCTGCCACCGCGACCATCAGCGGCGGGGTGATTACCGCCATCAAGATAGTTTCGTCGGGCACAGGTTATACCTCAGCCCCGACCGTGACCATCACCGGCGCAGGCGGCAGCGGTGCAACAGCCACGTCCAGCCTGAGTTCCGGTACCACGGTGCAGGGCGAAAACTGGTTGATGGAGCTGGATTTCCTGACCGGTGGCAGCAAGGATTCGCCTTTCTTCGATCTGGATAACAACCAGATACTGAATAACAGTGACCGTATCCAGTACATCGGCAGCGATACCATTCCCGGTGGCTCCAATGTGGGTGATCCCATTCAGGGCACGGATGGTATCCCGGTCGGCAAATTCCTCTCCTACGGTGTGATGTCGCAGCCGATCCTGGTGCAATTGCAAACACTCAACACCACCTTTTTCAACCGTAATGCCGATGCCATTTTCCCCGTCACCGAGGTGACCTACGGTGTGACCGGCGGCCACTTCGACGTGGATATTTTCTACAACGGTACGGGTAATCTGTGTACCACCCAGACCGGCGTGAACGTACCGGCAGCCAAGGCGACCGCCTTGATCACGGTGGGCACCGATGGGCAGACGCCTTATCTGCCGGCAACACTGGGTGCAATCACGGTAGATGGCGTAACGGTGATTCCGGCACAGACTATTACCAATATCCCCAACGGCACCGATACCAATGCCAATGCCACGACATTGAAAAACAGTGTGACTGGTGGTTACACCGCGACTGTCGTGGGCAACGTGATCCAGATTATGGCGCCGACGGCAGGTACATCCTACAACGGCAAGGTGTTTGTTGTCGGGGATGGCACTTCGTCGCCAGGTTCACCGGGGACGCCGGATATACCGGCGATACCGGCGGCCTACCCGACCGGGGTGATCACCTTCAGCGGCGGAAAAACGATGGATCAAGACCCCGGCAGCGAGATTACCGCCAATCTTGGCGGGCCGGCCAGCATCATTGTGGGCACTGTCATCGCCCAATCATCGGATATTTCGATCGGCAAGAAAAAAAGCGAGACGGAATCCGCTGCGGCGATCGTGAGTGCGATTGGCACCGGCGGCACGATCAAGGCTTATGTGGGCGGCACTTCCATCACGCCGACCTGCGCCGCGCTGGACGACAAATCGGTGTGTCTGCTCGATACTTCCGGCCAACCAAACGGCAGCACGGTGGCAGTTGGCACGCAGACACTCCCTGCTTCTCAGGTGTTCACGACCACGGCGACTGCTGGCGGTGGACCAGGGAGTCCCGCGGTGCCGGGTACGCCGGCCACCGGCTGGAGCAATTTCAAGCCGGCCTTGATGGTGACGTCATTCAGCGGCGGGGCGAATGCCTTGTCCAATGTGACGGTCACCAAGAGTTGCAGTGCGAAGAACGGCAGTTCGGGGGCGCACGTGCACCAGTACGACGACAAATACGACCGCACCGGGGTGGATATGCTCAATCCCAGCAGCGGGACCGCGCACAAGCTGTCCAGTGCGATCACTTCCACCGCCACCAAGTACAAGGTGCTGATGCATAACCAGTATCTCAACCCGGCGGTGAAGTTCCACATCGGCGATGCCAGTTACGAGCCCAGCCTGGATGTCGGTTATCACAAGAAAGGCGACGGCGGGTTCTACGATCAGCTGATTGCCTCAACGTTGGACGTGACGGCGCTGCCAACCTATAACGGCACGTCCAATTCCACCGGTAATACCGGAACGGGATTCCAGCCGATCGGCAGTCTGGTATTCAACATGCCGACCGATGCTTTGAGCGCCAAGGACTGGTGGGGCAACGGCGACGTGCGCGTCGGCTTGCACCCGATCAACCCGGGCTGCGGCGGGCGCGATGGTGATAAGACATATGGAACTGACGGCAATATGTATCAGCCGGTGATTCCGCCCGCTAACGGGGTGGACGGCCCCGGCATCAAGGGCTGGTCGGCTTCGACGGTTTCCATCAACTCGGTCGGGGTGCGCCACGGCGGTGCATTAACGGTGCAGATCATCAAGGACACCACGCCGCAATCGGCGCTTGAATTGAACGATTCACTGGGGCGGCCTGAATACGGCTGGCGCGTTAGAAGTGCGGATAATGCTGCTTATGTATTGGCCGAGTACACCGTGTATTGGCACCATCCGGATAACGGTTGCTATGGCGATGCGGGCTGGACCAAGACGCCTGCAGCAGACAATGGCAGCAGCACGCCGCAGTCTCCGGCAGCCGGTTCGACAGACCCAAAGCTGGGCGATTTGAGTGGAACTAGCGGGGCGACCGTAACCGATGTGACGCGCGTGGTCGCCGGAAATGTGGTGACCACCACAATCACCTATAGCACGGGTGCGCAGGCGACCATCACCCGTACAGAAACGCATACAACGATTACCACCGAGACTTGTGATGCGGATGGAAATTGTGTGACAGATACTGTGAATACAGACGCCAATTTTATCCCCCCCACAGATGAACGGGGTAACCCCGCGCACACCGGGCGCGTGTCCTGGCATGAGTTAATCAATGATTAAGAAACGGGGAGGTAATATGTATACGCAGCAGCGTGGTTTTACGCTGGTAGAACTGATGATCGTAGTGGTGATTGTCGGTATCCTGATGGCCGTTGCGGTGCCCAGTTACGGCAGTTATCGCATCAAGAGCGCACGCGCAGCGGCGCAAACCGAGCTGTTACAGTTGGCGAGTTTGCAGGAAAAAATCTATCTCAATGCCAACGCTTACTCGCCCAACATGACCACGGCCTACGACGGCAATTCAACAGGCGGACTGGGCAAGACGAGCGGACAAACAGAGGATGGACGGTATGCCTTGTCGTTCAACGGCACGCCGGATCAGACCTTCGAAATCCGCGCCGTGCCGGTGGCGGGTTCGGTGCAGGCAGGCGATGGCTGTCTGCTGATCAAGGACAACGGCACGCGCCAGTGGCACGAGGGCGACGATACCTGCTCCCAGGCATCGCCCAAAACCTGGTGATCCAGACGACCTCCCCCTGACAGCGGGTTCGCCCGCTGTTTTGTTTTGTACGAAAAGGATTTGGCGTGAGTGAAGTTTTGGTGGTTGGTGCCGGCGCGCTGGGGCTGGCGACGGCGGAAGCGTTATTGCTGGCGGGCGCCCCGGTGACCGTGCTGGAGCGCGGCGAGGTCGGGCGGGAGGCGTCCTGGGCGGGGGGCGGGATTCTGTCGCCGCTGTGCCCGTGGGATTACCCGGATGAAGTCACGCGCCTGGCTTTGCGCGGTGCGGCGCGGTTCGGAGATTGGGCGCAGGCACTGCATCAGGCGACGGGTATCGACCCTGAGTTTGTGCAAAGCGGCATGCGGGTGTTGCCGCCGTTCGCTGCGCAGGCCGCGCGGCAATGGTGTGCGGCGCATGGGGTGGTTTGTCTTCCTTCGCCCGGCGGGAGGGGTGAGGATGAAGCCTTGTTCCTGCCCGCCGTCGCGCAGGTGCGCAACCCGCGCCTGATGCAAGCTTTGCGCGCGCGCGTGGCGCAACTCGGCGGGCGCATCGTCGAGAAGTGCGAGGTCAAACAGATCGTTGCGGAATCGGGCAGGGCCAAGCATCTGGCCACGACTCAAGGCAATTTGAGCGCCGATACTTTCATTGTCACTGCGGGCGCATGGAGCAAAGCACTGCTGGGCGAGCATGCCCTGCAAGCTGCGATCAAGCCGATACGCGGCCAGATGCTGCTGTTCAAGTTTCCCGTGCCGCCGCTGCCGCATATCCTGTTGCAAGGTGATCTGTATTTCATTCCGCGTCGCGACGGGCATCTGCTGGTGGGCAGCACGCTGGAGGATGTTGGCTTCGACAAATCCACCACGGAAGAGGCGCGCGCGATGTTGCTGCAACGCGCGGCGGTGCTGTTGCCCGCCCTGCGCAACATGCCCGTCGTCAAGCATTGGGCGGGATTGCGTCCCGGCTCACCCGGCAACATTCCCACCATCGGCCGTCATCCCGATTTTTCCAATCTCTACCTCAACAGCGGTCACTTCCGTTACGGCGTGACGATGGCGCCGGCCAGCGTGGAAATTTTGCTGAATGAGATGAATGGCACAGCACAACCGTTCGATGTGTCGCCGTATCGCTGGCGTTAACCCGGCCTCTCCGCATATAATCCGCGCCGGTATGCCGATGTAGCTCAGTTGGTAGAGCAACGCACTCGTAACGCGTAGGTCAGAGGTTCGATTCCCCTCATCGGCACCATTTTCTTCGCTATCCAGCAGCGAACAGTCAGGAGTTCCAATGACTTTGCCGC
>Ga0210019_1003791_pt1 | contig 13635 bp, 16 predicted proteins | sample CryGeyCG2114_020_2_FD_183969 | JGI IMG/M metagenome (GOLD analysis project Ga0210019, IMG submission 183969) | Groundwater microbial communities from aquifer - Crystal Geyser CG11_big_fil_rev_8/21/14_0.20 (SPAdes) (version 2) | ecosystem: Environmental > Aquatic > Deep subsurface > Groundwater ...
AGCTCCATTGCGGATGTGGGAACCAACACCAGCATCGAGAACCAGGGCGACCAGGATGTCCATGTGTTCTGGGGCAATTTCAAGGGGATCCTCGGGGGAGCCCTTTCGCTCTACTATGTTTATTTCGACAACGACGTCAACGTGGCGGTTGAAAACGACTTTTCCACGGTCGGCTTCCGCCAGGCGGGCAACATCGCCGGGTTTGACTACCGCGGCGAGTTCTACTACCAGTTCGGTGGCGGCACCACGGCGGCTAATAATGCCCTTGTCGACGGACTAGCGACAACCAACCAAGCGGGAGAATGGGAACGGGAGGCTTACATGTTCGGCGTCCGGGTGGGCCGGAAACTCGATCTGCCCTGGAAGCCCTCCGTTACCTTGTGGTATGACTACCTGTCCGGAACGAGCGAACAGAATATCCAAAAAAACGAAGTGGGCACCTTCGATACCCTGTTCGACACCGGGCATAAATTCTACGGTTTCATGGACCATTTCCTGACCGTAGGTGTCACCGCCCGCGCCGGTAGCGTACTGGCGGACAACACCCGTGGCCTGGGTCTTCAGGACATGGCTTTGAAGCTGGCCATGAGCCCCATGGAAAAGGTTATCTTCAAAGCTGATTTTCACTCTTTCTTCACGGCGGAAAGCGCCTATGTGGGATTGGCCACCAACTCCGCTACGTTCGACAACGGGGGTTTGATCGGCAACAGCCATATCGGTGAAGAGCTCGATCTGACCCTCATCCACAAGTATAACGCCAACACCACCCTCTCCCTGGGCTATTCGCATTTTTTTGCGGACGCCCTGAACCAGGACCTTCTGCTGAGCCAGGGTGCCGCGGGTGGAGCCAACAACAATGGTAGCGCCGACTGGGCGTATGTCATGATGGACGTGAAGTTCTAACCAACCTCGTCTCCTTAAAACCCCCGGCCGCCTGGCCGGGGGTTTTTTTTTGCCTCCTCTCAGCAAAGCTTTCGCGTTGCCACCGTCCGCTATAATTTTTATAATGAGGTCGACAAATCGACGCAAGATTCCACGTCACTCCGTTCCTCGGAATGACAGGTCGGTGCTCTGGATATCATCCCGGCCTTTTTTAAATGTCATCCTGAGCCTTTTTAAATGTCATCCTGAGCCCTTGGCGAAGGATCTGGCTGGAACGTTAGGGCTTGCCACGGCGCCGCCCTGGCGAGCCGGGACGCATGCCCCCAAGTGGACCGGGGCAAGATTCTTCGGCCCTGGCGTGCCTCAGAATGACAGACATGGTGTCATCCCGGCCTTTTTAAATGTCATCCTGAGCCCTTGGCGAAGGATCTGGCTGGAACATAATTGGGGCAGGCTTCATACTATCGATGCAAGATTCTTCGGCCCTGGCGTGCCTCAGAATGACAATCCATGTGAGTCGCGGGAATGAAATGCTATTATGTCTATATCCTGGCCAACCATTCGCGAACCCTTTATACCGGGGTCACCAACGATTTAACCCGGCGGGTTTTGGAGCACAAGAATAAATTGGCTCCCGGGTTTTCTCAAAATTACAACATTGGCCGTTTGGTTTATTTTGAAGAAACACCGGATATCAAGGCCGCCATTTACCGGGAAAAACAAATCAAGGGTTGGCGCAGAGCAAGGAAGATTGATTTAATTGAATCGATAAACCCAACCTGGCAGGATCTAAGCGAGGACTGGTCTATATAGATATGGGGCAAGATTCTTCGGCCCTGGCGCGCCTCAGAATGACAGACATCGTGTCATCCCGGCCATTTTAAAATGTCATCCTGAGCCCTTGGCGAAGGATCTGGCTGGAACATAATTGGGGCAGGCTTCATACTATCGATGCAAGATTCTTCGGCCCTGGCGCGCCTCAGAATGACAGACATCGTGTCATCCCGGCCTTTTTAAAATGTCATCCTGAGCCCTTGGCGAAGGATCTGGCTGGAACATAATTGGGGCAGGCTTCATACTATCGATGCAAGATTCTTCGGCGCTGACGCGCCTCAGAATGACAGACATGGTGTCATCCCGGCCTTTTTAAAATGTCATCCTGAGCCCTCGGCGAAGGATCTGGCTGGACTGAGGATGTTTCAATTTCCAAACGTGAGGTATGGAGAACCATCATGAAAACCTTCATTAAAACCATTTTTGGGATTCTATTTTTGAGTCTGGTGTCAACCGATTTCGCGCTAGCGGGTCAGACCGAGCTTTTGCTCTGGAAACGCGACCCCTTTTTCTATGGGGCCTGTGGACACTGCGCCGATTTCGTGAGTTTCGACAAGGATGAAAACCGCGGGGATTTCTCCAGTTTTCCTTATTATTACCAGACGGGTTATTACACAATCAACCTCTCCGGGCCCAAGGGAACGGCGGTCACCCTCTTTGGAGATAAAAACTTCAGCGCGGACCATGGCTATTTGACGTTGATCAAATTGGACGCGGGGCCAATCGAGATTGAAAATCTCGAAGGGTTTGAAGCCAATTCCTGGATCACTCGCAAGGCCGGAGAAAACGACTCCGGAGCATACCGGGCTTTTTATCATCCCTATCCGCAATTCAAAACCCGCATCGCTTCGGTCAAGTGGGGAGAAATCGAATCTCCATCTCATTAATTCGTATTTAGGACTTAATCTACATGAAAAGGCTTATGAGCGTGTTTGGGGTTGCCTCAATGGTGATGGCCGGCATTTTTCCCTCGCCCGCGTTTGCGGGGGATGAAAAATTCACCATCAACGGCAATCCGGTCCCCGAGGTGGTGGCCACGGTCAATGGAACCCCGCTTTCGGCGGATTTACTGAAAAGGGAAATTATCTCCTACCAGCTCAACGAATCTCATACCCGGAAAGATGTCCCGCCGGAGGAGCAGGGAAAAATCGCCCGCCAGGTACTGGACGATGCCATCGACCGCGAAGTTCTGTTCCAGAAAACGCGGGAGATGAACATTGTGATTCCGCCGGAGCAGGTGGAACGGGAAATCACCCAGATCAAATCCCAGTTTCCGGGTGACGAACTGTTCATGAAGGCCCTGAAGTTTCAACACCTGGACCTGGACACGTTGAAGGAGCGGGTGGAGCGGCAGATGGCGTGGGAAGAATACGTCCGTAAAGAGGTCGCCCCCCATGTAAAGGTGAGTGACGCGCAGGTGGAACAGTTCTACCGGGACAATCCGGATATGTTCCAACAGCCGGAAAGGTACAGCGTTCGCCATATATTCCTGAGCGCCACGGATGAAGCCCATCGGGAACTCCCCGAAGATGCCGCCGACCGGGCCAAGGCCGAACGGCTCATCGAGCGGCTCAATGCGAATGCAAAAAAAACCATCGATGAAATTCATAGTAAATTGAAATCGGGCGGGGATTTTGCCGCCCTCGCAAAGGAATATTCCGAAGACGTCAATTCCGCCGGGAAAGGCGGGTCGCTGGGTCCGTTAACGTGGGATCACCTGCCGGAGGAATTTCAACGGTCGATCAAGGATATGCATGCCGGGGATTTCAGCCCCCCCATCCAATCCTCGCTGGGCTACCACATTCTTCAACTGGATGAGAAAACCCCCAGCCACGTCATCCCCCTGGATGAGGTGAAGACTGAAATTCTCAATCACCAGCTTCGAATCGAAACGCGGAAGGCCATGAAGGAACACGTCGCCCGGCTCAGGAAAAAAGCCGATATCCGGATTTTCATCTGAGGCAGGCACCCTCTGGCAAGGCCGGAAGGGGGTCATCCCCGTCCATTTATCCTGTCATCCTGAGCCTTCGGCGGAGGATCTGGCTGGAACATAATTGGGGCATGCTTCATACTATCGATGCAAGATTCTTCGGCGCTGACGCGCCTCAGAATGACACGTTGGTGCTTTGGATGTCATTCCGGCCTTTTTAAAATGTCATCCTGAGCCTTTGGCGAAGGATCTGGCTGGAACGTCAGGGACGCATGCCCCCAAGTAGACCGGGGCAAGATTCTTCGGCGCTGATGCGCCTCAGAATGACACGTTGGTGCTTTGGATGTCATCTTGGGCCTTTCTAAATGTCATCCTGAGCCCTTGGCGGAGGATCTGGCTGGAGCGTTAGGGCTTGCCACGGCGCCGCCCTGGGGAGCCGGGACGCATGCCCCAAAGTGGACCGGGGCAAGATTCTTCGGCGCTGACGCACCTCAGAATGACATACATGGTGTCATCCTGAGCCCTTGGCGAAGGATCTGGCTGGAACGTCAGGGACGCATGCCCCAAAGTAGACCGGGGCAAGATTCTTCGGCGCTGATGCGCCTCAGAATGACAGGCATGGTGTCATCCTGAGCCTGCGGCGAAGGATCTGGCTGGAGCGTTAGGGCTTGCCACGGCGCCGCCCTGGCAAGCCGGGACGCATGCCCCCCCATGCTGGATCGAAATGACAGGGATAAAGGGAACCCCGTGGCAAGACCCCGGGGAATTGGAAAAAATTAGCGAGAAACATGATGGGCGATAAAACGCTGGTCACGGGAACCACGGGATTTTTGGGTTCGGCGCTCGCGCGCGCCCTCCTGCGGGAGGGGCGCTCCGTGAAGGTCCTGGTGCGCCGCGAAGCGGACGACTCCAACCTGACGGGGCTTGACGTGGAACGCGCGGTGGGGGATCTCCGCGATCCGCCTTCCCTCGCCACCGCGCTCAAGGGATGCGGCACGCTCTACCATGCGGCGGCATATTACAGCCTGTGGTCGCGGGACCGGAACCTTATTTACGATATCAATGTGCAGGGTACCCGGAACCTGCTTTCAGCGGCTCTGAATCAAGGGGTCCGGAAAGTGGTTTACACCAGCACGGTGGGTTGCATTGGGCTGAATCGGGACGGAACCCCGTCCAACGAGGAGACACCGCTCGACCCGGCCACGTTATGCAATGATTACAAGTTATCCAAATTCCGGGCCGAGGAGACGGCGCGCGAATTTTTCGGCAGGGGGTTGCCGGTCGTCATCGTGAACCCCAGCACGCCGGTGGGTCCGCGCGACATCAAGCCGACGCCCACGGGGCAGATCATCGTGGATTTTCTCAACCGTAAAATGCCCGCTTACCTGGACACCGGATTGAACCTGATCGATGTGGACGATTGCGCCCGAGGCCACTTGCTGGCGGAGCAAAAGGGGAAACCGGGAGAACGCTATATCCTGGGCAATCGCAATATGTCTCTTCAGGAAATTCTGCTGACGCTGGAATCGATCACCGGCCTCCAGGCCCCCCGGATACGGATGCCCTACTGGGTGGCCTACGCCGCGGGCTGGGTCTGCGAAGCTCTCTCCAACGGGGTAACGCACAAACCCCCGGCGGTGCCTCTCGCAGGGGTGCGCATGGCGAAGTATTATATGTTTTTCGACCCGTCCAAAGCGGTCCGGGAACTGGGACTCCCGCAAACTCCGGTCCAAAAGGCCCTGTCTGACGCGGTCCAATGGTTCAGGGACCACCACTACACCCAAAACTGATCCATGGAATTTTTATCGCTCTTGTGGGGAACCGTTCTCCTGCGGCCTTACGTCTTCGTTTTCCTGGCGGCCTACCTTTTCATCGCCTCGATCGAAATGGGCCTCCGCCGCGCTCTCCTGTGGACGGTGCTGGCCTATTCGATCGCCTTCCTTTCGGAATATTCTTCGACTCGAAACGGGTTCCCGTATGGATTTTACAGTTACATCGACGCGACGCGCGGCCAGGAGTTGTGGATTTCCAACGTGCCGTTCATGGACTCGCTGTCGTACTCGTTTCTGAGCTATATCGGTTACTCCATGGGAATTCTGCTCTGGTCCCCTCTGGAAGGGCGGGGATGGGACATCCGCCGCGTGGAGCGATCGGAAGTACGCCATTCCTACCGGGTGGTGTTTACCGGAGCCGCCCTGTTCATGTTGCTGGACGTGATCATCGATCCCGTCGCGTTTTTGGGCGACCGGTGGTTTTTGGGGCAAATTTATACTTATCAGGAGCAGGGGGAATATTTCCATATTCCGCTCACCAACTTCGGGGGATGGTTTCTGGTGGGCCTGGCGATTCTGTACACGTTCACGCGGCTGGACCAAAAGCTGTGTTCCCGATGGCCCTGGGGGGGACGCGACCTTCCCGCCAAGGGTCTCCTCGCGCCGGGTCTCTATTTCGGCGTCCTTGCCTTCAACCTGGGGGTCACTTTTTTCCTCGGCGAGATTCCTCTGGGTCTGTGCGGGAGCGTGATTGCGCTGGCCGTGTTGGGCCTGGTGCTTTACAAAATAAGGAATCCGGACCGGTGGCGCGTATAACTCTCCTGGATCGCAGGGACCGGATTCCTGGCCACGGCCTATTGTCGAGTGGCGGACTCAACCTTCCCGATAAATATCGTTGCAACAGGGGAAAGAATTTATTTCGAAAATTTTCCGCTGATTACGTAGAAACCGAAAATCACCACTCCCGCCACGGCGATAATGATGACGTTGTCGATCATGATCGTTTTCCAGCTGATCGATGGATTGTAATTGAGCCACGGAATCATCATGAAAAATACGCTGATGAAACCGATGGCGAGCAGGATCGCGATAGCAATGATGAGTGTTTTTGCATTCATGGGTAAATGCCCCGGCAGGTTCGACCGGGATTAATTGTATCAATGGTCCCTGAAATAAAAAAGATTTCTCTTTATGGACAACCTCCCCCGGGCTTGATATAAAGTCTCTCTTGACATAATCCATTCGGTCGATCCCATGTCATTTAAAAACAACCAGCCTTACCAAGTCAATGACGACCGGGCCAACGAGCTGATCGAAGAACTGGCCCAGCGGTCCAACGCGCCCGGCTGTAAGGAACTGGTTCGGCAGATCCTCACCACCGTGGTGAAATTGAGCCAGGAGTATAATGACCTGGGCGAATTCAAACTGATCAATGTGGCCCTCAAAGAGCTTCGGCATGCGTTTCGAATCTTTCTCCCTTACCGGGAGGTTCGGAAGGTGGCGGTGTTCGGTTCGGCGCGGATCCCCAGGTCGGATCCCTGTTACCAGATAACCCGGGACCTGTGCGACCACCTGGTCGACAAAGGATTCATGGTGATCTCGGGGGCGGGGGGAGGCATCATGGCCGCCGCCAATGAAGGGGCGGGAAGGGAAAAAAGTTTCGGCGTCAACATCAAGCTACCGTTCGAGCAAAAACCCAATTCGTTTATTGATGGCGACTCCAAACTGATTGAATTTAAATACTTTTTTACACGGAAACTGATCTTTATCAAGGAATCGAGCGCCACCGTTCTGCTTCCGGGAGGATTCGGCACGCTCGATGAAGGATTTGAGAACCTCACCCTGTTCCAAACCGGGAAATGCCTGCCCCGCCCCATCGTCCTTCTTGAACCCCCAGGAGGAACCTACTGGAAACATTGGATGGAATTTATCAAGGAAGCCTTGGTCCGCCAGGGGTTCATCTCTCCGCAGGACATGCACCTTCTGCATCTGACCCACTCTCCGGAGGAAGCCGCGGAAATGATCGATACCTTCTACCGGATATACCATTCGCTTCGATATGTCGGCAATTTGACTGTTCTAAGATTCCTCCGGACGATTCCCCAGGAAATAATCGACCGGTTGAACCGGGAATTCAAGGATATCCTGACGGATGGAGAGATCCGGTCCTCGGGCCCGCTGGGCGATGAAATTCGTAAAAACGAATGCCTGGCTCTACCCCGGCTGGTCATGAATTTCGACAAGCGAAACTTCGGTAGGCTCAATGAACTGATTATGACCATCAACCGGATAACCCCTCTCTGACCCATAAATTGTATAATTTTTGATACACCCGGGGTTTAAAAAGTCTCCTTCATTGGCCTACCTTCCCACCCCCTTTTCTTCCCCCACCCCATAACCCATTCAAAAATAAAAGGTTTTCAGGATGACCGAAAAGTATTATAATTTGGTCTGTTTTTTGCTACTTCGTTGAATAGAGCATTGGACGGACAGCAGTCCATTTTAAGGAGCCTACCATGCCCGCCGTAAAGCGAACCGTCAAAAAAGGTGAAATGATTTTCCATCAGGGTAATTTTTCAGACTGTGCCTACATTATTCAGTCCGGGAAAGTGGAAATTCTTGAGCACAACGACGACGGTTCCCTGAGCACTTTGGGTATCCTTCAGGAAAACGACATTTTCGGTGAGATGGGCCTCATTGACCAGATGCCCCGGTCCGCCAGCGCCCGGGCTCTTGAAGATTGCGAAATCTTCGTGTTGAGCCGGGAGGCGTTCGACAACCTGGCGCGAAGCAATCCGGAAACCCTGATGCCCATACTCAAGGTTCTCACGTTTCGCCTGAGAGAAACCCTGGAATTACTGAAAGCCGGCTACATGCTCCCCGGCAAGGAGAGGAGACAAAGGCCTTCTTAAGGCCGGAGTTTCGCCATGAAAAAGACTTTTAATAAATCGGAAATCATTTTCAAGGAAGGGAGCCGCGGCAATTGCGCGTATATCATCGACTCGGGCCGGGTTGCCATCTCGGCCCTTGGCCCTTCCGGAGAAAATCGTATTCTGGCCACACTGGGCAAAAATGAAGTGTTCGGGGAAATGGGCATCATCGACAATCAACCTCGAACCGCCACCGCGGTGGCAATGGAAAATTGCCTCCTGACGGTGATTCGTAAAAAAACCATCGACTACCTTCTCGATGTCGACCCGCAGTCCCTTAAACCGGTATTGAAGGTTCTGAGCCAGCGGTTACGGGAAACCACTCGCCTGCTCGATCCGCTTTGAGGTCTCCGTTCCGGAAGTCACGGCCTGCGGCATTTCGCCTCGGCGATGGATGAAACGGTTATGAAACCTTTATACAAAAAACCTAAAAAACCCGGCAAAGGAGAAAGCGGGCACGAAAGGCGCCTGTTTCAAAAAGGCGAGCCCGTTTTTCGCCAGGGCGACCTCAGCACGTGCGCCTACATCATCAACTCCGGGCGAATCGGCATCTTCAGGGAATCCCCTTCAGGGGGGAAATCCGTCCTCCTCAAAATTCTCGAGGAGGAGGAGATTTTCGGCGAAATGGGACTCATCGACTCCAAACCCCGCTCCGCCTCCGCCATCGCATTGGAGGAATCCATTCTCACGGTGATCAAGTCCGACCGGTTCGAATACCTGGCCGATCACCATGATGCGTTTTTTGGAACCCTTCTCAAATCGCTCACTCATCGACTCAGGGAAACCCTCAAGCGGGTCAACGCCCAAAAAGCCCTCCCCCGAAAATCCAAGAAGCGCTCTCCTTTTAATCCCTTCAATTCCTGAAGGATAGAGAATCCATCCCCGCCCCTCCGGAACTGGAATATTGTCTTTTTAATCACCCCTGGTTAAAAAAAATGACCAGGATCAAAAATTCAAGCCCGGTTCCTCCACCTTTGCACCCGTCATAAAAAATTGATTATATTTGAATTTCCGCAAGTTATGCAATTCCCAAGGCACATGAATCATTTTGGCTCGAACTTTGCTCAATATGGGTAGTAGTGGTTAAACATCCTCAATCCAAAGTTAAAGTGAGGTGAATTCTTATGTCGATACCCCTTACCGTAAAAAAAGGTGACATTATTTTTCGCGAAGGCAATTTCAGCGATTGTGCTTTTATCATCGAAAAGGGACTGTTCGAGGTTTCCAAAACCGATGAGGAAGGGAAGAAAAAAGTGATCGGCGCCTTGCACACCGGCGACATTTTCGGGGAAATGGGATTGATCGACGGAAAACCGCGGTCGGCCACCGTTATCGCCCTCGAAGACGGCCGGATCAGCATTTTAAGCCGGGAAAGCTTTGAAGCCCTGGCCGAGCGCAAACCGGAGTCGCTCATGCCACTTCTCCGCGTACTGTCAATCCGACTGAGGGACACGCTTCAACTCGTGTCCTTGCATGGAACTAATTCCAATTCCACGATGTCTTCCTTTTGATCGCCGGGCGGAAATCCGCTCCCCGCCCCCCCCTTAGGACGCGAATCGTTGATATTGCATCATTTCCTTTTACCCAGGATCGAGAGAATCTAGGTTCCCGCTCCGAGATCCTGGGTTTCCCGCCCCTGCCTATGTACAATGCGCACATCTTGACGTAAAATAAACCCCTGTCCGGGATTCAAGTTTGTGTCCCGAAAAGCCGAATCTTTCTATATCGGGGTCCAGTATTTCAGGTGGACCTTCAATATATCCCGACAAACGGTATCGGCTTGCCAGGGGGTAGTCCCCCAGGCGTCCGATTTGATTCTCCCCTTATCGAATGCGTCGGTAGTGATTTCTTCGGAAAAAGAGACATCTCGAACCCTGATGACCAGCCCGCTGGAGACGAGGATTTATGCCCCGGAAGTTTCATCTTCTCCCAGTTCCTGCCCCCCTGAAGAGGCCCCACCCAAAACACTGATTGTCATTCCGGCATTCAACGAGGAACGGAATATCGGCCGGGTCATTCGGGGAGTTCTCGAATACGTCCCGTCCATCCCCCTTCTCGTGGTCAACGATGGATCCTCCGACAGAACCGCAAAAATCGCCAAGGAAAGCGGGGCGGAGGTCATCTCCCTTCCCTGCAATCTGGGTTACGGGGTAGCCTTGCAGACGGGTTTCATTTATGCTCTGCAACGCGGTTATACGGTGATCGTGCAAATGGATGGCGATGGTCAGCATGACCCCAGCCATATTCCCGATCTGCTTCGCGAGTTGCGCCAAGGGGATAATGAAGTGGTGATCGGCTCAAGATTCCTGCATAAAGACAAATACACCACCACGCTTCTCCGCCAGTTGGGAATGAATATTTTCAGTCAGCTGGCTTCCATCTTTTGCGGTCAACGGGTGACCGATCCCACTTCCGGGTTCCAGGCCCTGAAGGGCCGGGCCATTCACCTCGTCGCCAGCGGTTTTTATCCGCCGGACTACCCGGACGCGGATTTCCTCATACTGCTCCACCGGTGTGGAATCGGAATGCGCGAAATCCCGGTCAAAATGCACCCCAATCCTGAAAACAAATCGATGCACAACGGGCATCGATCGGTCTATTACGTGGTCAAGATGTTTCTTTCAATTTTTGTCACCCTGTTACGGCAAAAACCTCAATTGTGAGCCGCCATGCCTCCGCGAATCCGAATCATCTCTATCCTGATCTGCATCATTCTGGTCACCTACGTTTTTGAACTGGTCCGCCGCAAGCACTTGAACGAGGAATATTCCATCGGCTGGCTGGTCACCGGAAGTCTCATGCTCCTCCTGTCCCTGTCCGATGACCTGTTGATCTGGATTTCCGGATTGGTGGGGGCCACCCTGTTCACCTCCACCCTGTTTTTCTTCGGCCTCCTGTTCCTGGTCGTCATTTGTCTCCATTTTTCGATTCGGATCTCGGCTCTGACCAATCACGTTCGCGCCCTGAGCCAGCACATTGGCATCCTCTATCACGAGAAACAGGTTCTGGAAAAACAACTGGACCAGATTACCGGGGAACCCGGCGCTTCAAGGTTGAATTCGTTTTGAAAATCCTGAGAACCATCGAAACGTTTCTACCTCACGTCTGCGGTCCCACCCAGCAGGCATTTCAGATTTCCCGCCGCCTGGAAGCGCGGGGAATCCCCTCTCCCGTGATCACCACCTTTTGCGACGTGGATCCCATGCTTCCTCCGAACGACCGTGTGGACGGCATTTCCGTCACCCGATTGAACGTCCCGGTCCCGGCGATGCGGTACTGCTTCGCGCCGGGCTTATCCGCCCAACTGAAACGGCAGGAGTTCGATATTCTCCACAGTCACAACTACCGCAACTTTCTTTCCGATTACGGTTTTTTTTTGCGTCCCGGAGAGGCAAACCGTTTGTCCTGAACACCCACGGCTCTCTGCTGGGATTCGAAAAATACCTTCCGCCCGGCTGGCGGCAATGGCCTTACCGGCTCTACGATGCCTTGACCTTCCGGCAAACGGCGCGCAAGGCCTGTGCGGTGATCGTCTCGTCAAAAATGGAATATCAGGACGCGCTCGAGTTCGGGATCGACCGGAACCGGCTCCATATCATTCCCATGGGAATCGATCTGGACGAGGGGACCCTTCCCTCCCCTTCCCGGATTCACGACGCGCCGCTACATTTATTATTTGTAGGACGAATCGCCCGGGTCCGGCGCGTGGAATTGCTCCTGCAGGCGGCGGCCCGGTTGACCTTCCCCTGGCGGGCCACCATCGTGGGGGGAGAAGCACAGACCAGTAGCATGTCTCCGCCCGGTTACGTACGGGAGCTGGTTCACCTTGCGGAAACGCTGGGCATACGGGACAAGGTCCATTTTGCCGGATCGCAACCCCCGGACCAGCTCAGGTCCTGGTACCGCGCGGCCGATATATTCATATACCCTTCGCTCTACGAAAACTTCTCCCAGCCGCTTCTCGAAGCGGCGGCGGAAAGGCTCCCCATCATTTCAACACGTGTGGGAATCGCGCCGGAGCTGATCCGGGAGGGAGAAACGGGATTTATCGTCACCGGAGATCCTGCAAGCCTGGCCAGCCGCATTGAAATGTTGAAAGATCCGGATGTGCGGCACACCATGGGAAATCGTCTCCGCCAACGGGTCAAGGAACAATTTGGTTGGGACCAAATCATCGACCGGTACCTGGATCTTTACCAGTCTCTCTAGGCAAACATGAACCCTCACTTCGAAAGCCTGGCACAAAATTACAATACCGTCGTCGACCGGGCCCTGCAGTCTACGGGATTCGATACGGACCATTTCGTCCGCGCCAAGCTTAACACTCTGAGCCGGATTTTTCCCGGCCTGAAACAGGAGCCGTTTGACTTTCTCGATTTCGGGTGTGGAGCGGGAAACCTGTTCGCGTTTTTTCCCGATGTCTTCCCCGCGGCGCACTATACGGGAGCCGACCTGTCGGAATCCTTGATCCGGCAGGCCCACCGGCGATTCGGCGAGAACGCCCCCTTCTGCAATCTCGAGGCCCCGCAATGGTCCGACCGGAAATATGACCTGATTCTGGCCGCCGGCGTCTTTCACCATATTCCCCGGGAACAACAAGGGCCCTGCCTGGAACGGCTCGGTGCCCTGCTGAAATCGGACGGGAAGGTTCTCCTTTGGGAACATAATCCCCTGAATCCCTTCACCCGAAGGATCGTCCGCGATTGCGAAATCGACCGCGACGCAATCCTTATCCCCCCCGGCCAAATGAAACGGTTGATGCGATCCCTCTCGCTCGATCGGCCCCGGATCATCTACACCACTTTTTTCCCGAGTCTCCTCAAATGTTTGCTTCCGCTGGAACCCGCCCTGGGCTGGTTTCCCCTCGGGGGACAATACATTGCCAGCGCCGGGCCGCGGCAACCGGCACGGGTTATTTCAGATAACGGTTCAGTCCCTGCTCCAACCGGCAGGGATTGAATCCGATTCGGGATTTCGCCAGCGAGATATCCGACGATTTGGGGCACAACAGGCGGGGAACCTGGTCGGGAACCAGAAGGTTCATTCCAAGCAGGGAAGAAAAACGCGCCAGCAGGTGCACCGCGCCCAAAGGAAGGTGAATGCGGGGCTTGCGCCGGTCCAGGTACCGCAAAAGCCGGTCCAGCAGTTCATCGAACGTCATCTCTTCCGGTCCGGCGATCACCGCGCATTCCTTCTCCATCGCCCCCTCCGCGACCCGAACCAGGGCTTCGATCACGTCATCCACATAAACCGGGCTCAAGGTATACTCGCCCGTTCCCGGAACGGG
>Ga0210019_1003795_pt1 | contig 13630 bp, 12 predicted proteins | sample CryGeyCG2114_020_2_FD_183969 | JGI IMG/M metagenome (GOLD analysis project Ga0210019, IMG submission 183969) | Groundwater microbial communities from aquifer - Crystal Geyser CG11_big_fil_rev_8/21/14_0.20 (SPAdes) (version 2) | ecosystem: Environmental > Aquatic > Deep subsurface > Groundwater ...
CTGCACATGCATACCCAATCATTGTCAGGATTGTAGTTGTACGCAACGTTCCTTCACGATTACGACATAGCTTATCCATGATTATGGTGTTATTCATAACTATAACTTCCACAATCACAGAACCTGCGTGAACAAATCCGTATGTCCAGATAGGAAATCCATGAAACTCAAGTAACGGTTGATACAGCCAAATCATAGGTCGTGCAAGAACCGTTGTACTTATTAAATCAAAGGCCAGTGAACCAAGGTGTGGATCCTTTCGGATGATGCGAATTCCGTCAAACAAGCTTGTCCATCGGTATCCTTTCTCTGTTGGTTCCTCGCTTGCTATGCGCGGTTCTTTGAGTGTGAGTACGCAAATTGCTGCCAAGCCTGTGACAAAGGCGGTGATTTGCATTGGTAGAATAAGGTTACCTGCATAGCCGATAACACTTCCTAGGGGTGTTGCAACAAGAAGCCCAATCATTTGAAAACTACGTAACCGTGACTGGACTTTGTCAGCGGTATGCTCTAACTCAGACTCAACGAGACTATCGTAAAGTAGCGCTTTGTCCGACCCAGACATCAATGCTGTAGCTAATGCTAGCAGTATTTCACCTGCTATAAAAAATGGCAACGCTGGCTGTAACGTGTATACGGTAAACCCGATAACACCAACAACAAGCCCACAAAACATTGATACTTTTCTTCCGAATACATCTGCAACAAGCCCTGTTGGAATTTCAAAGATGTTCACACAAAACATGAATAGGCTCTGAAGTAACAGGACTGTTGTAAACGAGATCCCACCCCACACCGTAAGCATGGGGACCATTACTCCTCCAAACAAATGGAAGTTACGTAAAAATCCCACAAGATACATCTTGCGAATGTTGGACATGATTTTTCTCCTTTGATTGTTAACGAACGACGTTATGGCTTAATGTGTAGCCACGTGCCGTTGTTAGAAGGAGGGGAAGAGGGTTAAAACAAACTCACAACCGTGCGTGACCTCACATTGAATGCTTCTTTCTGTCTTGCAGACAGAAAGCTCGCAATCCTGTGTGGACGCGTTAATTTGCTTACGCAAATTATATAGGTTGTTCATACAATTTTGCTTGTACATAATGAGAACTAGTATACACTATGGGTTCAAGTGTGTAGTGGGAAATATAAAAGCTGTGAATAATGGTAGGTAGAATTCAGTGGAGTTTTGTAATCTAAACTCCGTGTTTGCGAAGCAAACATGGTAGCGGGTACGGGATTTGAACCCGTGTTACCAGGATGAAAACCTGGCGTCCTGACCGGACTAGACGAACCCGCCACGAATACCTTCGCATTATAACCACATTGCCCTCGTATGTAAACAAAAATGCTACAATTACGATAATGAGTACTTCAAACCCATCTATTGTAATTGTACATGATGTTATTGACACCTATGGAGGTGCTGAACGAGTAGTAGAAGCCTTACTTGACGCATTTCCCAAAGCTGACCTTTTTACATCAAGAGCAACACAAAATCCACAAACAAAAACCCTACGTGAACGCATTGTCGGAACAACATTTATGCAAAAGCTTCCGTGGCTTCCAGTAGTAAATAAAATCTACACGCCCTTGTACCCATTAGCATTTGAGTCACTTGATTTACGATCATATGACATAGTCATCTCATCTACCGCTCATTTTGCTAAAGGAGTACTCACCACTCCAGACCAGCTACATGTATGTTACTGCCATACACCGCCACGTTTTTTGTACGGTTATCCTTCCCAAAGTAGTATAAGAAATACTCGCTTAGGAAAACTATTATTATCAAAAATTGATCATAAACTACGTGAGTATGATTATATTTGTGCGCAAAGACCAGATGTCTTCATCTCAAATTCACTAACAGTTTCTAAGCGTATTCAAAAATTTTATAATAGAAGGTCTGTAGTGATTCACCCCCCTGCTGGATTAGTTGTTAATAATAATAAGCCCTTTGATAACAAAGAGAAAAACTATTTCCTTTCAGTTTCTCGCTTAGTTCCCTATAAAAACATTGATACGTTAGTAAAGACATTTAACACACGCACAGAAAAACTTATCATAGTAGGAAATGGTCCTGAGTTAGACTCGTTACGTAAACTCGCTGGAACCAATATTGAGTTTAGAGAATTTGTATCTGATAAAGATCTCTTTGCACTTTATGCTAATGCGCGGGCATTCTTGTTTGCCTCAGTTGACGAAGATTTTGGTATTACACCTGTGGAAGCAATGTCGACAGGAGTGCCTATTATTGCCATAAATAGTGGGGGAGTATCTGAAACAGTTACTCACGAAACCGGTGTGTTTTACGAAGAAAATACCATAGATTCACTTTCACATGCACTTCAAAAATTTATGGATACTGAAGATACCTTTAATCGGGAGAACATAAAAAAATATGCGCAAAAGTTTAATAGAGAGCGTTTTATCTCACAAATGAGAGCTGAGGTAAAATCAGCTTTTACAAAAATCGTTTCTCAATAATCAGAGAAGTCGTATATGCAACTAGTCCGAGAATAAACGTGATTAAAGGCACAGTCACTGTTTTAGATACATCAAAAATCCCTGTACTTGGACTCGAACCACTAAACACACCACTACCTAAAACTTTTCCAAATGAATCCAAGTCATGAGCAACGCATACGGTTACCGTATCGTTAGCTACAGACTCATTACCATAGATTAGGTTAACTACCATAAGGTTACAGATATTATCCGAAACCGCAATATTTGTTGAGTTGGTGATAACTGTGAATTCAATCTCTTGTGTTTCATTTCTGCCCAGGCGAGAAATATTCCACGATTCTTGTCTAAGCGTAAGGTTTTTTTCAGTAATTGCTATGATCAGAAGATCAGTAAAGACTGCATTTTTATTGTTAGTCAGGGTAATTTTAAACTGAACTTCATTTCCAGAACCAACATTTTGAATAGTTTTTTGCCAGGATTCATCACCAGGTAATTTAGTCTTAAGAGTAACACTTAAATCTGATGCCTTGGGACTTGCAAACCACCCACCAATAAGTGGAATGTCTGACCATGAAAATGCATTAACTGAAGTAGGTGAGAGTAAAAATATAGAAGTGATAAGTAAACACCCGATTGAAAATGCGCGTGCCTGTTTTGCCCATGCGCTCATATTCATAAAATTATACGTTAAATTTACGTGCTTTTTCAGCTATAAGTGTTGAGTTTACAATGATAAACCCTGAAAGAATTGCTATTACAAACAACCCAATTGTTCCATTGTTAGTAATACCTGTATTAGGTAACTTTGTGGCAAGTACTTGTCCATTTTTAATACATACACTTGCGGTATCTGAAGCTTTTGTTTCGTTATTAAACACAACGTTAGCAACGTTAACTACACAGTTTGTTTGACCTTCAGCTAATCCTTTAACATTAGCTGTCGCAGTAACCATAAATGTACGCTCTTGGTTAGGAGCAAAGTCGTTTATTGTATAGTCAGTTGAATTGGTAGAAGTAAGATTAGCTGGCAGTACATCAATTAACTTAACATTTGATACGGTAGTATCACCTGTGTTTTTTACAGTCACACTAAATTCAACTTTAGAATCATCCCCAGCATTTACTTGCTCAACAAAAGTTGATTCTCCAGCTTTACGAACTGTTTTTTGTATTGAGAAAGATATGTTTTGTACAGGACAATCAATTTCTTGTCCATAAGACCCAAAACATTTTGCATCATTTGCAAATGAGAGAGTAGGGTTAATCATAGAAAACGCTAGGGCACCAATTGTAAGTGCGCTTGAAATTGTAATCGCATTTATGTTGTTCAAAACATTCTTTCGCAAATTCATGACCTGGAGTATAACACAAAAGACACACATGTCAACCCCATAGTTTAGGTAATTTAATACTATGGTAGGACATGTATACCAAAGTTGCAAGAAACTACTTATTGAATACGTGAAAAGTTTACTTTGCATTCCGCATGCCTAGGTCCTATAGTGTTTGACAAATTTGCAAAAATAGCCTATAATGACATGGGTACATATTTTGAATAGGTAACATAATCCAAGTGTACAGACTTTTAGAAGGTACATTAACAATACATTGCCTATAGTTGTTCCAAATCATATCTAGATGAGGACAACTTCAGAAGCTATCCTAGTTAGGGTAGCTATAAATCAAGAGAATAGCGTGTTTTCCCTCTATATGGATGTATGTGTATTCCCGCGGTTTTTAGTGTTTTACTGTAGAAATGATGGCTCAGTACGATACTAATAACCGTGGGAAAACATCACCCCGGTGAATCTATTCAACGCGTCAACGCGGGTGATACCGCACATATCCTTTAGAAAGGGAGCTTACTATGCCTACAGGCAAACACAGTTTGATCGTTTTGGTCGCCACCGCTCTTTTACTGGTGGCAAGTTTTGTGTCTTTTGGCTTCGGGCACACACCCGTTGCCAGTGCAGAGGTCACGGCCCCAGAGGTCGTGGCTGTTTTTCCGGCGCAATGTGATGATCTCAACCAGATCCCGGGCTGGGACCCCCATGTACGGGGTGATCAGCGGCTGAAAGATCTGGCCGCAGACCCTGCCCTTTTAGCGGCTGAAATCAAGATCCAAGCAGGGGTGACGGCAACGTTCACCATCTGTTTGGACGAAATGGGCTACCCCAACGGGGGGACCTTTTGGTCCCACACCCTTGAGGCATTTGGGAGTAAGTATGTCTCCCAGAACGAACGGGTCGAAATTTCCTTCCTCCCGACCTATGGGGAGGCAGGCCCTGTGGACGCCGTCTATGGTCTTGGGGGGTATGTAGAACCCCCGACCGCCACGGCAACTCCAACAGCGACCGCTACGGCTACGCCGACGGAGACCAATACACCGGTCCCCACGGCGACCAACACGCCCACGGCAACGCCGACCAATACGCCAACTGAGACACCGGCCCCCACGGCCACGCCAACCGATGTGCCGACGGCCACGCCAACCAGCACTCCGGTGCAGGAACCGGTGTTGGAAGTTGGCATCACCCACGGCGAAGTGGTCGCTGGGGAAGAAGTCGACTTCTCATTCACCTTGACCAACACGGGCAAAACCCCCATTGTTGGTCGACCCACAATCACCATCACGATTGACGGGATTGCTCAGGGCCCGTACACACCGAAAGTCTCGATCCCGGTGCGGGGAAGCCAGGACATCCTGACGTCCCTGGAGATTCCCCAAACCACGGGCACGCACACGGTGTGCGTATCCGTAGAGTACCTGGGTATGGTCTACGGACCGGCCTGTTCCGAGTTTCAACTGACCGTGATCACCAAGATCTACCTGCCGATGGTGATCACGCCACCCACAGTTCACCTGTCTGCTACGCCCCTGACGGGCTGCGTGGCGGATGATCTCAGCCAAATCGAGCCCTGGACAGTGGGCTGGTTTGGCAACGAGTCCGCGCTGACCGGCGCTCTGGGACAAGAGCTGGGTGTCATCAGCCTGGTGCAGACCAACTCAATAGAGGTCTGCGTTCACAACCCAGAGCAGATGCCCCTGGGAGCCCATGTCGTCCCGGTCATCAACGGGGAGCAGGACTGGACCAAAGTGGTCGACCTGCATCCCGAACATCGTGGCGTCCTGACGTTCACTCCTGCCGTTGAGGCAGTGGTGTTCGTCAATAGAATGTCTCAATAATAAACTCAGCACCCTGAAGATGGGGTGTTGATACAAACGAAGGCCCGACAGTTAGTACAACTGTCGGGCCTTTTTCATGCAATGTAGAAACGATATCACTTCTAGAAATAAGAAAAACATATACTGGATTCCCACTTTCGTGGGAATGACGATTGTGGAGGTAATTGAAAACAATCTTGTGGGGTTTGCGGAGTAATCCTCGCTGGTTTGTTTTAAGTCGATATCTAGACCAGATAGAACTACTGCGTAGACCAATCAGGCCAAAGACATTTATAGATTCTGAAACAAGTTCAGAATGACAGGTGTGGCAAGATAAAAATATAGGCTCAGTTCCCATAACGGGAGTTGAGCCTTTTTGTTTATTCATAACCTTTCCAGACCAGACAGGATTACTTCGTAAACCACTCAGGACTGAAAACACGCCCATAAACGAAGAAGAGGGTGAACCACGAATGGCTCACCCCTTCTTTTTCCTACAACTTCATTTCGATGACCTTCTAGGGGCAACCACCAAGGTTGCCGATGCTGTAATGAACACCCGGTTTGAGGGTGAACTCATTGACCACATCTGGGACAACCACGTGCGTTGACCCGTCAGAGCCATAGAGTACGCCGCCGTCGGCGTCCATGCCGTTCCACTTGCAATAAGCGGATTCCAACTGAACCTGAATGACCAGGTCAGCGCCACTTGCATCGCCGGGAACATCGAACTCGCCGATCTCGTTCCCAACCGCCCCAACCGCAACGATCGGGCTGTAGCAGTGACTGAGTCCCCAGCGATCCGGGGTTACCAGGCTGCCATTGCAGTAGGCGTTGGTTGTTGCGCTCGTTGCAGAGACTGCAGATTTCCAGAAGACGTTGTTGTCCGGGTTGGCAACCAGGATGTACTGCCCGCCAGCCTTCAACGACAGCTGACGAGGAGTTACGCCAGTAACCGACGTTGCCGCCTGATACCAAACGTCCTGGTTAACCTTGACGGTGAATGTAACAGTGCTAGACACTGTCACAACAGCAAGCTTGGCCATGGTAGCGGGATTGAGACCTTCAACCTCCACGCCCCAGTCGGACCAGGTCCGACTCAAGGCGGTTGTGTCGGTTGCAGTCCCAGATAGGGCAAACTTTTGCGGGGTGGAGGCAGCAGCCGTATTTGCACAGACGGGTGGCTCGGTAGTCATGACATCGGTTGCAACCCAACGGCCAGTGCCGTCGGTGAGCTGCATCCAATCATGACCACCCGCCTCCACGAGAGTACTGTCCTCAACGGCGACTTCCGTTCCACAGAGGAACGTGTCGTCGACGTCAGCACTAACGGTCGGGCCCATCCGAACGTTCACACCCCGCTGGGGAGCGTAGAACGTCTGGCTTGCAGCCAGCGCACTGCCGACCATAACGGCCAGCATACTGATCACCAGTGCGGTTATCATCCAAAAACGATAATTCTTTTTGTTGAACATTGCAATGCTCCTTTACTAAAATTGAAACTCGAGTTTCCAGATTACGTTCTGGTACGACGAAGTGGGAAAGGTCACCGGTGAGTCCACTCAACGGGAAGGGATTAGTAATTCGTAACTAGTAATTTGAAAAAATATCTTTAGTTAGAAAATTCCTTGCCATTATGTGAACCCACCTGAGATGATTACATCTCTTCAAGTATGTCTAACGACAACTTGTATCTTAAAAAATGATTACATCTCGTTAGTCATCGAATGAAGTTTTTAACGTACTAACGTTCTAACTCGAGGAGTATAACAGAGCAAGAGTAAGAAGTCAATGCTATGGGGTGGTACTACTACCAAAAACGACCAACTTTAAAGCTAGGTAATTCCACAGAAAAACAACACTCATAGCTAGTATTTTACCTAGCAGAGGGTCAAAACCAAGGATATCGACTGTTACGAACAGTATAAGCAAACCGGCTAGGTAATTAAATACTACAAGTGTTACATATTTAGGTACCTGTTTTCGTTTGCTCCCCGTACTATTAAAGGTGATCGAACGATGCATTAGGTAATTCAATAAAATTGCAAGTGGGTCGATAACAGCCGATGAAAATAGATACCACATGCCAAACTGAACAATGAAAATATAGTACAACAGGTATCCCAACCCAGTTGTGGCCCCCCCCACCCACAGATACGAAAGTATTTGCTTAACAGGAATTTTTTCTTTTGCGTTTTCAATATGTTGTTTCATGGTTTGTTGATTTCAAATACCGCAGCACCGTTGTTGGTGAATACTTTTGTAGCGACACCTGTTTGTTCAAGCATATCAATGTACTCAAATGCCTGCGGAGTTAAATCTCGTGGAGCCCAGACTGAAAACGTTTGATCGTACTTTTTATCATCTGGTGCGTTCTGCCACTGCATGAATCGACCTGAAACAATTAATAGCACTGTTTCTGGCTCACTATTAACAATACTATCGTTGATGGTAAATAGAGCCTCTATATCTTCTGCATTTACTGACGGATACAGTTTGGCAACCAACGATCTTGTTTCAGAAGACGCAAAAGCACCTCCTTGAGAATTAACACCAGAGAGTGCCTCAAATACGTGTTGCGTTGCAGGGTCAGAAACGATGAGTGTAGTTTCGTACGCTCCTGAATACTCATTCTCTATGAAAAAGGCTGCTTCAATTTCTAGGTTTGAAACCGTTGCCCTGATATCGTGATAGGCAATTGATGATTTGAACGAAACGACACTATGAACAAAAACATTAAGCATAATAAGCCAAATTGCTGCATACGCGACAAACTTTACCCATTGCCGACTAAGAGAATCAAGTAACCATACCAGCCCTATTGCTACTGTAACATTAACAAAAAACCTTGTTACGGTAAGAAACTTAAGACTGTATGGAATCGGTAAAAATACTGCTGCCAATAATCCTAACGAAATTCCCACTACATACCTTTGATTATCATCTCCTGTTTTCATCACTCTCCATACTCCACATAGGTATGCTGCAATGAGAGGGGAGTACCACGATATAAGGAGGTCAAGTTTTTCTCCTAGTCCAAAGGTAAGGGCAACACTTTCTTGTGAACTAAAGGGATTAAAATCTCCCAACGATTCAAATATGACTGCTACAAATACGCCCAAAAGTCCAATGTATATCAAAAACTTGGGGATACCAACAGAAAACTTTTCATTAATATATTCAGATGATACGAAAAGAAGCCCACAAACGATACCAAGTGATCCAATCACAAAATGAATAAATATGGTGCCGAATAATAGCGCCAATCCCAACCTCTTATTACCTCGCACCCATAGAACACATCCTAAGACAACAACAACAGCAGCTAGTGTTTGAGGAATCAAGAACATTGATGTGTGGGCAATAACAGATTCAAAAACGAAAGCAGATAAAACTCCACTAAGTATTGCAGCTGCATAGCGCTTGGTTGTTACGTACCCTAGTAAAGATCCGACAATAATCACAACTACGTAGTGGAGGGTATCTAGAACAAAGTAGTACCCTGTGAGAGAAAAAAAAGGTATAACATATCTTCCAAGACCAATGAGAATCGCAAAGGTTGGAAAATAGGTATTAAGAAGAAATGTATCTGAAATTTGTGTAGGGAATAAGCTAATATTGCCCTGTAGCATTGAATTAACAACATGCTGATGAGCAAACATGTCCCAATCCATAATCAAAGGATATGGACTATCAGAATGCCATATTAGCAAACCCACTGCGCCAGTGAATGAAAGTATAAGCAATGCTAGTATTCGTTTTGTAGTTTTAGTACTCATATGGATGTAATTGTAATGTTTGCTCATCTGCAAACCAACCAAATATTGACCGGTCTTTTTGTTCAAAATAAATCGTTGATGCAATAACAATTCCAGCATCGCTTGAAAAGAATGCTACTGATTGGTCTTTCTTAACTGGTAACTTAATGATATAGGGAGAGCTGGACATAGATATTGTGATCTCATTTACTCCATCCGCAATAAATCTTTTACTTTCCACTAAAGGAAAATCACGAACCTCGATGTAATTATTTATGAGAATTTTACTACTAAATGGCACAATCAGTGTACGACGTAATCCAACTATCTGTTTAGAGTCGTTCTTGACATTACGACTAATGGTAATTTCACCACTTGTAACATGGGCCGTATAGTACGAATGTATTTTTTTAGATACATGAGATGGTGTCCGTACAGACGTAAACAAAAAATACCATAGGTCTCCCAATATGTCACTGCTCACATCCCAGGAATTTATAGTTGGAACGGTAGTTAGAATCGTTTGCTCTGTTCCATCAACATACACAACGGCATCATCGTACATACTGGCGGTAATAAACTGTCCCGGTTGATACACATTATCTAGAGCAATATTTGAAGATGCACTTGAAACTCTGTAAGACCCAACGTAAAGGGATAATTGATCGTAAAAAAAGAAAACCCCAAAGTAACCCATAAGAATAATAACTAATAGTATTAGTTTTCTATTCATATTGTGAATTGTAGCAGTATTTTCATGTTGGTACAACACTCTTGCAAAAACACTATAGGTATGTTATAGTTACGGGTAATATGAAAACAATTACAGCAGTCGTCCCCTGCTACAACGAGGAAAAAATCATTCAAAAAACCATTAACCGCCTTAAACCAGTTGTTGATAGGATCATTGTAGTTGACAATGGTTCTACAGACAATAGTGCGTCTATAGCTAAGAAAAATGGTGTCCTTGTGATTTCTGAATCAAGAAAACACAAAGGAATTGGTGTTGGATACGCCATGATAACTGGTATGAATAATGCCACAACCGACTATATAATTACCGTAGATGCCGACGGTGAACACCCTATTGAACGCATCCCCAAACTTGTAGAAAAAGCTATTGCTTCTGGCGTAGACTTTACTAACTGTAGTCGTACAAGCCGTGATGCTAAACACCTCATGGCTTCCGTACGGTCATTTGGAACGAAAATCCTCAATTATGTAGCGTTTTTACTATACGGTTTTAAAACACAAGACCTTTTGTGTGGAATGTGGATTGTCAAAAGCTCTATTGTACCAAAGCTCAATTTGCGCCAAGGAGACTGGAATCTTGTTCCAGAAATTAAGGTTTCGGCCTGGACAAACGAAAACATATCTTATGCAGAACTACCAATCACTGCTACCGTTCGTCAAGAAGGTTCAAAGCAGGTACTCTGGAGAACATTTAGTATTCACTTTTTGTTCTTACTTGAATTTAGATTAGAACTTCTTATCAAAGAAGTACGTAATGTTTTTGTGCCACCTATTGCTAAGCTCTTTAGCTTAACGGTAAAATAGCTTGATGCAAATACTGTTTATCTCAGCATTTTTTTATCCTCATAAGGGTGGAATTGAGTTATATGCACAGGAACTTATACTGAACCTGACGTCAGACCACAGCAACATTACTGCAGATATCCTCACATACAATACCGATAACTCGGCCAGAACAGAAACATATGACGGCATTTCAATAACCCGTATCCCTTGTTTTCCTATTGTACCTGGCCAGTTTTATCTCCCGTACCTTTTTTCTCTCATTACAACACTCTGGAACCTACGTTTAAACAGCTATGACATTGTCATTACCCAAACTCGGTTCTTTGATACGACCTGGTGGGCATGGATTTATGCGAAACTCATTGGAGCAAAATCCATATTCATTGCACATGGAACTGGCTTCGTGAGTCATACTAATCCTCTTGTTCGTTTTATGAGCAAGGTGATTGACTTAACGATTGCATCATTTTCAGTCAAGAGGTATGACGAAAGAATTGCAATTAGCAAAGCAACTCAGGATTTTTATAAAACCAAACTTGGTATAAACGACACTATACTTATACCTGGGGGAATTGATACTCAGCTATTCGATATTCCTAAATCTGAATCATCAATTCTAAATAATCTTAATCTTTCGCCCGAAACAACAATCATGACCTACGTTGGTCGCCTTATTAGAGCCAAAGGAATTTTTGGGCTTGTTGATGCTGTAAGTGAAGTTAGTACTCATAATCCAGATAAACCCCTTCACCTTGTGGTTGCAGGTACAGGACCTGAAGAACAAGAACTACGAACATATGTAAACAAAAAAGGATGTTCTGATTTTATATCCTTGGTTGGTTCAGTAGAATATTCAGAAATTCCTCTGCTTTTATCAAATACAACAATATTTATTAACCCTTCGTACAATGATGGACTACCTCGATCTGTTATGGAGGCTGCTGCGTCAGGTATTAGCGTAATTGCAACAAATGTTGGGAGTACAAAAGATATACTCAATAAGTATGGTTTTTTGGTAGAACCACACAATGTATCGCACATAGCTGATGCAATTACTACTATTTTGCAAAACCCGAAGGAAGAAAGGCAACGAGCTGCGGAACACAAAACCTATATACAAAAAACTTTCGACTGGATCGTAATCAGTAATAAAATCTATGAACAATTTATCCAATTAGGCAAGCCGCATGAATAAACTTTCTTCTCTTACCATATTTTTTCCTACCTATAATGAAGCTGAGAACATTTCGAAAACAGTTCAAGATGCAGTAACTGTAGCCAAAAGTGTAACAATCGATGGAGATTATGAAGTTATTGTTATAAATGATGGCAGTACAGATTCTACTGCTGCTATTGTCAATACACTTTCTGCTAATAACCCCAAAGTAAAATTAATCACGCACGGTGTAAACCAGGGTTATGGCGGTGCACTCATGACCGGATTTACCAACGCAACAAAAGACTGGGTGTTTTTTAGTGACAGCGATGGTCAATTTGACCTTTCAGAACTAGAAACATTTCTGCCACATACTGACACTAAATCTGTCATCATTGGGTATAGAATAAAACGCAATGACCCCCCTGTGCGACTCCTCAACGCAAAAGCTTGGAATTTTCTCAATAGATTTTCTTTTGGCTTAATCGTGAAGGATATCGACTGTGCTTTTAAATTATTCAAGCGAGAATCATTACAAAAGGTTTTGCCGGAGATGCACTCTCGAGGAGCCATGATTTCGGCTGAACTCCTTATACGGTTACAACGAGCAGGATTTAATTTTGTTGAAGTTGGTGTAAATCATTTTTCACGCACTGCAGGATCCCCAACGGGTGCAAAACCATCGGTAATTTATCGTGCATTCCGAGAACTTGCCCAGGTGTATCGAGGCGATTTGGGAGCTCAATGGGTTAAACAGGTTATTAAATTCCTCCTCGTGGGTGCCATGAACACAACACTTGATCTTATTGTTTACTTAATTCTCACAAGGTTTGTGCCATTCTTCTCACTTCATAAAGTGTGGGCAAAAGGAGTATCCTTTATTGCAGGCATAACAAATAGCTTCATATTTAATAGGGCATGGACATTTAGATCTGAAGTTAGTCTATCGTCATTTGTTCCATTTATTATTGTGGGGATAGCTTCTCTCGCAATAAACACCGGTGTTATGTATGTTCTTTTTGAAACAATGAAGGTTAACGAGTTTCTATCACTTGGACTAGCTACTTTAGCAACGTTAAGTTGGAATTTTTTAACCAGTAAATTCGTGGTGTTTAAAGATTAGTTTTTAAACCACCATAGGTTACAATAAACTCATCGTGACGTTTGAGCATTATCACCGGCTTAAGATAAAACCACTATTTACTCTGGAAGGTCTAACATATATTTTACGCGGAATCGGCATTGGTGCTATTGTTATTGGACTCGTAGGTCTTTTGGTTGCTGCATATCCAATTATTGCCTCTGAAATATCGTACGAACTAGACACACGAAATGGTCCAACACCAACACCATATCAAAAAAGCTTTGGTGAAGTTCTCTTAATCGCACCACAACTATCTGTAGTTCCTGTAAATACAACAAATTCAATAATTATAGAACGCATTGATGTAAATACCCCCATTGTATGGGATGTTACCGTCTCAGACGAACAGGCATACAACAATGCTCTTAATCGTGGTGTAGCTCATGCAGCAA
>Ga0210019_1003802_pt1 | contig 13611 bp, 15 predicted proteins | sample CryGeyCG2114_020_2_FD_183969 | JGI IMG/M metagenome (GOLD analysis project Ga0210019, IMG submission 183969) | Groundwater microbial communities from aquifer - Crystal Geyser CG11_big_fil_rev_8/21/14_0.20 (SPAdes) (version 2) | ecosystem: Environmental > Aquatic > Deep subsurface > Groundwater ...
TAAAACATTTATATACTGTAAATCAATTTGATGAAAATGCCGGAATATTTCAGATGGAATCGCCAGCCAGCCGTGCTGTGGTATGGGGATTCTTCCGATTGAAATATAAAACGGCACTGACAATAAATATAAAAAATAATAGGAATGGCACATGTTTGATGACGAGCAATTTGGAGCTTGTATTTACGACGAAGGCAGATAAGGACAAAGCTCTTTTCTTTAAAGCAGACAAGATTTGGCAGAAGCATATGAATGAAGAAATGACTAAGGCGGTTGCGATGGTCGGATGAGCGTGAGAAGAAAAGGCTGGAAAATCGTCTTAATGATTTTGTCATCAAGATATATAGGGAAATATTTAAGCGGAAAGAGTGGGATTTTAAGCGAGAACAAAAGCGCAAGGAAGAAGAAGCGAAAGCGTACAAAGCTGAAGAGTCAAGGAAACAGCAGGAACTGGAGCGTCAAAAGATTCAGTTACTGGAGAAAAATGCTGCGGATTGGGAGAAAAGCAAACTTGTAAAAGCATTTATTGAAGCCAAGAAAGTTCTTCATATTAAAGAGAACAGCAGCGTCGAACCGGATAGCGAATTTGCTCAATGGCTGGCGTGGGCGCATCAGCATGCGGATCGGTTAGATTCGTTAAAAGAAAATGTGCTACTCTCTAAATCTTTAAAATTTGGCCATATACCTATACAAATATGGACAGTTTAGAATGAGATTGCTATACGCCTGACACAGGACTGCGCAGTACTTCGACTCGCTTCGCTCGCTTTAGTGCGAACCCGCCAGAAGTTTTTTTGAAATGATCTTTCCATCGATTTTTTGTCTTGTCTCGCCGGGGAGGTTGGATTACAATCACGCCCATGATTATCCTTTATACATGTATGAGTCTCGCGGTCGTCAGTTTGATTTCCCTGGTTGGGATTTTTACGCTCTCTTTGAATATGGACCGCCTGCGAAAAATGTTGTTGTACATGGTTAGTTTTGCCGTTGGAGGGCTTTTCGGTGATGCGTTCATTCATCTTTTGCCGGAAACGTTTGAAAAAATCGGCTTTAACATCACTACGTCGCTTCTGATTTTATCCGGAATCATTTTGTTTTTTATCCTCGAAAAATTTTTACGTTGGCAGCATTGCCACATCCCCGCATCCTCTGAACACAAACATCCGGTCGTGGCGTTGAACCTGGTTGGCGACTGCGTGCACAACATGCTCGACGGGATGCTCATCGCCGCGAGCTTTATGGTCAGTCCCGCCGTCGGATTGACGACGTCCCTGGCGATTATTTTCCATGAAATTCCCCAGGAGATCGGCGACTTCGGCATTCTTGTTCACGGCGGTTTGTCCGTGAAAAAGGCGCTCTGGTATAATTTCTTCTCGGCTTTGTTTGCGTTCGCCGGAGCCGGCCTGGTTTTTGCGCTCGGTCCCCGGATCGATAATTTTTCCGTTTATATTCTGCCGGTGACCGCCGGAGGATTTTTGTATATTGCAGGCTCGGACCTCATCCCGGAATTGCACGAACATGACGCTCATCCGATCGCATCGCTGGGACAATTGGCGTGCATCCTTCTTGGCATTGCCGTCATGGCTGCGCCGGTTTTACTGGAATGAAAAATTCAGCCGCTCGTCCTGCGTCAATCGCATCATGAAAGCTGAAGCAATTATCAAAACACTTCGCCGCGAGGCTGATTCCGAAAGAGCAGAAACGTTCCGGGGATTTTTCAAAACAGGCAAAGGCCAGTATGGTGAGGGAGATGTCTTCTGGGGGATTTCCGTGCCGCAAGTCAGGGCCGTTGCCAAACGGTTCAGGGATGTGCCGCTGGATGAGATTCCACGATTGTTGAAACATCCCGTCCATGAAATTCGTTTGTGCGGCGTGCTTTTGATGGTGGAAAAATATTTTGAAAATCCAGCCGCTGTTTTCAGGCTTTATCTGAAACATACGAAGTTCATTAACAATTGGGATTTGGTGGATTTGTCCGCGGATAAGATCGTCGGCCGTCATCTCGACGGCAAAGACAAGCGTTTATTATTCCGTTTGGCGGAATCGAAAAATTTATGGGAACGCCGTATCGCGATTGTGGCCACATTTCATGGCATCAAGAACGGCCGGCCGCAGAAGACGTTTGAAATCGCTGAAAAACTTTTGGATGATGAGCACGATTTGATTCACAAGGCCACAGGATGGATGCTGCGCGAAGCCGGCAAAAGATGTTCTCAGCGCTCTGAAGAGAAATTTTTGAAACGTCACGCCCCGCGGATGCCCCGGACCATGCTGCGTTATGCGGTTGAACGTTTTTTACCGGAGAAACGGTTATATTACATGACCCTCAAAGAAGGAACATGAACAAGGGGCATCTGAAGGAATCCAACACGTAACATGAGAATTTAAAAACATCATTTTTAAAACAGGAGGCAACATGAAAACAATACTCAAATTTTTTCTTTGTTTGACTCTGGTTGTGCTCGTCAAAACAGGATTTGTTCCTGTTGTTTTTTCCGAGGATAAACCGGCCGCCGCGGTCACAAGCAAGAACGTTCAAACTCCGGTGGAAGCGCGGGAGAAATCTGTAGAGGCCGACGGTACTGTGCAAACACAGGTTGAAGCCATTGAAAGCGCGACAAAACCGGCGAGCAATAAACTCAACGTCGAAGTCCAAGCCCAGGAACCTGCGATGGAACCGGCCAATGAAGTTAAGGAAGAAGTTCAAACTCAGAAACCTGCGGACGAAGTCAACGCGGCAGTGACGCATCAACAGATGCCGGCCGTCAGTGCCGGAGCCGCAACCGGAGCGGTCGGTTATGCCAAGATCCAGCCGACGAATGATGCCGGAACTCTGACAGGTCAGGTGAATTTTGTTGAGCAGAAGGGCGGTTTGCAAGTTGACGCCGAAGTGTTCAGTGTTCCCGGGGCCGGTCCGCACGGGTTTCATATTCATGAAGTCGGCGCTTGTCATAAGAACGGAGACGCGGCCGGAGGTCATTACAATCCGCTGGCGGTCAAGCACGGATTTTTACCGAAAGATGGGCATAAGGCTGCGCATTTGGGCGACATGGGAAGCATCGAAATTGATGCCAAAGGTCACGGCAAACTGTCGGTTTTTCTGGTGGGCGTTTCCTTGACCAGCGGGGAATATGCCGTCGCGGGGCGTGCCGTCATTTTGCATGAAAAAGCGGATGATTTCGGCCAGCCGACCGGCAACGCGGGCGGACGCATCGGTTGCGGAATCATTGCCGTAGGACAGAATTCCGGGGAATAAGCGCAGGTTGAACTGGAAAGTTATCCTTTTGCTCTTTGGAGTCGGCCGTCAAAGAAGAAACGTAAACCAGTCCAAAATTTCCGTAGACATTTCAAACCTTCCTGAATATAATATCGCCCTTCTGGAAGCCTTTTAGAGTTCTCTCAAAGGGGAAGGTGTCTTTTTTATGCCCGAATTGCGTTCGATCATTTTAGCCGCCGGCAAAGGGACGCGGATGAAATCCGATGTGCCCAAAGTTCTGCATCCGGTTTTGGGCCGGCCGATGATCGATTATGTTTTGGATGTCGCTGCCTCTGCAGGTTCTTTGAAAAATGTGGTGATTTTGGGGCATGGGTTTGAACAGATCAAAACCCACGTCGGCACTCGCGGCATTGCTGTCCGTCAGAAACGCCTTTGGGGAACGGCGGACGCGGTTCGTTCGGCGGAGTCTCAATTGCGCGGATTCAAAGGCGATGTGCTTGTGCTCTGCGGGGATACGCCTTTGTTGAACAGGCAAACGATCCGGAATTTGATCCGCCGGCATCGCAGTTCCAAAGCGGCATGCACTGTGATGACGGCGGATGTTCCTTGCCCCGCCGGCTATGGCCGTATCATCCGCAGTTCCGACGGCAAAAACGTTTTAGCCATCCGCGAAGATAAAGATTTGAACGATGAGCAGCGCTCCATCAGTGAAATCAACGTCGGGCTGTATGTTTTTAACAGCGCCGCGCTTTGGGCCGCTCTTAAAAAAATCAAACTTAATTCCAAAAAGAAAGAATTTTATCTGACCGACATTGCGGCAATTTTGGCCGGTGAAGGCCAGCCGGTGTCCGGATTTATGATCGACAATCCTTATGAAGGATTGGGCATCAACACGCGCGAAGATCTGGCGTTGGCCGAAAGCGTGATGCGCCGGGAGATTTTAAAAAAGGTTATGCGCGACGGCGTGACGATCATTGATCCGACGACGACGTTTATCGGACATAACGTGAAAATCGGCCGTGACACGGTTTTGAAGCCTTTCACTCATATCGAGAATGATGTGACGATCGGCAAGCGTTGTGTGATCGGGCCGTTTGCAAGATTGAGGCCGGGGACGAAGCTGGCTAACGAAGTTGAAGTTGGCAATTTCACGGAAGTTTCAAGAACAACCGTTGGCTCAAAAACATTCATGAAACATTTTAGCTTTTTAGGCGACGCCCGTGTGGGCGCGAATGTCAACATCGGCGCGGGAACGATCACGGCGAATTTCGACGGCAAAAATAAACACGTTACAAAGATTTCAGACGGAGCATTCATCGGCTCCGACAGTGTTTTGGTGGCGCCGGTGGCCATCGGCAAAAATGCAGTTGTGGGGGCCGGCAGTGTGGTCACCGCCGGACGCAATGTTCCTTCCGGGGCGTTGGTGATGGGCGTTCCGGCGCGGAGAGTTCAAAGAAGAGTTAAGTAGAACTTCCGCGTTTGGTCTGCTTGCTCACCGAAACGTTCTTTTCTGGAAAGATTTAAGGTAGAACTGGTTTCGAATTTCGCTTCACAGACCAAACACGGAAGTTATTAAAAATTTTTTTCAAAGGACACAAACATGAACAGTAACGGCATGGCGATCATCAACGGCAACGCAAACCCGGCGCTCTCCGTTAGCGTGGCCAAACATCTGGAGATTCCCTTGATGGACACGCTGGTGGGGCGTTTCAGTGAAGGGGAAATCCGCGTTTTACTCAAAGACAATTGCCGCGGGAAAGATGTGTTTATCGTTCAACCGACATGTCCGCCGGTGAATGAAAATCTGATGGAACTGTTGATCATGATCGACGCTGTGCGCCGCGCCTCCGCCGAGCGCATCACGGCTGTTCTTCCTTATTATGGATATGCGCGCCAGGACCGCAAGGATCAGCCGCGCGTGCCGATCACGGCGAAGCTGGTGGCGAACATGATTGTGGCGGCCGGCGCCAATCGCGTGCTGACGATGGATTTGCACGCGGCCCAGATCCAGGGATTTTTCGATATTCCCGTGGATCATCTTTACGCGATCAATACGATTTGTGATTATTTTGAAGACAAAAAAATTCCGAACCTCTGTGTGGTTTCGCCGGATGTCGGCGGGATCAAGATGGCGCGGGCTTACGCCAAGCGGCTTAACGCGGATTTGGCCATTGTGGACAAACGCCGCTACAGCCCGGAGCAGACAGAAGTCATGCACATTCTCGGTCCGGTGAAAAGCAAGAATGTTGTTCTCGTCGACGATATTTGCGCCACGGCTGGATCAATCATTGAAGCGACCCAGGCGTTGAAAGATAACGGCGTCAAAGAGGTGTATGCCGGCATCAGTCACGGGATTTTGTCCGGGCCGGCGATTGACAGGATTAAAACTTGCGAAGGTTTGAAAGAACTGGTGATCACGGATAGTATTCCGCTGCCGTCGGAAAAGTCCATTTCAAAAATCAAGGTGGTGAGCGTCGCGCCTTTGCTGGCGGACGCGATCCAGCGGATTCACGAGGAAAAATCGATCAGCATCTTGTTTGATGCGATCCGACAATAAGGAAAGGGTCAGGTGTCATATGGAAGAAATTCAACTGGAAGTCCAAATCCGAACTACGCAAGGCAGCCGCAAAGTCAACGAGATGCGCCGCCAGGGGCTCATTCCCGGCATCGTCTACGGCGGAAAGCAGAAACCGACCGTCATTGAGCTTGACGGCCGCACGTACAGCAAAATTATGCGCCAGCATCGCGGGGAAATGGTGCTGTTCCATCTCAGCGTCAAAGACGGCGATAAAAAACTCCGCGATTACGCCGCCGTCATCAAAGAAGAACAAATTCATCCCGTCAGTGATGACGTGATCCACATCGATTTCAACCGCATTTCCCTCACAGATGAGATAGAAGTCAAAGTTCCCGTGCTTCTCAAGGGTGACGCCGCCGGTGTCAAGCAAAACGGGATTTTGCAGCAATCCTTGTTTGAGCTGGATGTCATGTGTTTGCCGACCCATATTCCGGGGCACATCGACATTGACGTTTCCGCGCTGAACATTGGCGATATGCTGCACGTCAGTGATATCAAATTGTCGGAAAACGTCAAAACCAGGCATGATCTGAAAGCGGTTGTGTGCACGGTCGTCGCGCCGAAGAAAGAAGAGACGGAACCCGCGGCTGAAGCCGGCCCGACGGAACCGGAAGTGACCAAAGAAAAGAAGAAGGAAGAACCTGCGGCCTCCGCGGATGCCAAGGCAGGGGATAAAGATAATAAAGAGAAGAAATAAGCATCAAGCATCAAATATCAAATGGCAAACAATATCAAAATTCCAATGTTTTAAATTTAAAATTTTTGGTGATTGGAATTTGTTTGAAATTTGATGCTTGGAACTTGGAATTTTTGCATGCCTTATCGCATGATTGTGGGATTGGGAAATCCCGGCCAAAAATATAAATTTACGCGGCACAACATCGGTTTTCTCGTCGTGCAAGAATTGATGAAACGATGGGGCGCCGAATCGGCGGCCCAGTCCGGGGTTAATGCCGATGTTGCCAAAGCCACGGTGGACGACATCAGCCTGTGGCTGGTGAGACCCAAAACATATATGAATCATTCCGGTTCGGCGGTTAAAGCCGCGATCGGAAAGCTGGGGATTGATTTCTCGCAAGAATTGCTGGTGGTGGCTGATGATTTGAATCTGGACTTTGGCCGCATACGGCTTAAGACCAACGGCAGAGACGGCGGCCACAACGGTTTGAAGTCGATTCAGGCTCATTTACAAATGCAAAACTATTCCCGGTTAAGAATGGGGATAGGCCGTCCCGCCCCAGGAGAAGATCCGGCGGATTTTGTTCTGGGAGAATTCCTCGCTACCGAGCGGGATGGTTTAACCGACTTTCTGGCCCAGGCCTGCGATTGCTGTGAGATATGGATGCGCCACGGCGCGGTCAAAGCCATGGAATGTCACAACACAAGTACCCCGACAAAACCGTTTTTGCATGCTGATTCCTCTGAGATCAAGGAAATCAACATGCAAAAACAATGCTGTCGGGGCACAGGGAAGGATAAAGAACACGATGGAAAAAAGTGAATGTTTGAAAACGTATGAACTGGTCATGGTTCTCGACGCTCATTTGCCGGGTCCGGACAAAGACGCTGTCTTCAAAGACATGACGGACAGCATCACCAAAGCCGGAGGGAAAGTCATTGACCAAAAAGTCTGGATCGAGAAACAAAGGATGGCGTTTGCTATCAAGAAAGTCCAGGACGGAACTTATCATCTGACGCATTTCCAGGCGTCCGGCGCAGGAGTCCAGAATGTGCGCGCGGCGCTTCGTTTGAAAGAAAAAATTTTGCGCTCGCTGCTGTTGATCGCGAAATAATTTTCAACGACTTAAGGGGAGGATGATATGGCGAATCTGAATAAAGTTTTTCTCATTGGCAATTTGACCCGCGATCCGGAACAGCGCCACACGCCCGGCGGAACCGCCGTGGCCAACCTTGGTTTGGCCGTCAACCGCAAGTACAAGGACAGCTCATCGGAATTGAAAGAAGAAGTTTGTTTCCTTTCGGTGACCGCCTGGGATAAACAGGCGGAAGCCTGCTGCCAGTATTTGAAAAAAGGAAGCGCGGTGTTTGTGGAAGGCGTTTTGCAATCGCGGTTTTGGGAAACCAAAGACGGTGAAAAACGCAGCGCCATCGACGTGCGCGCCGAGCGCGTGCAATTCCTGGGATCTTACGGCTCCGCCGCAGGCGGAGGAAACCGTGAAGAGAATCACACGAGTGCCATGGCCGATACGACTGCCGCTCATCAAACAACAACAGAACCCATCAAGCCGGAAAATATGGCTTGGGACGAATAATTAGAGGAGGAATGACGTGAGACCAAGAATACCCCGCAGAATCAAAATGGAACCCATCGATTCGAAAGCCGAGATCGATTATAAAAACATCCCGCTTTTGCAGAAATATCTGACGGAACGCGGACGGATCGTATCCCGGCGCATTTCCAGCGTCACCGCCAAACAGCAGCGCAGGCTCTCCGAAGCCGTGAAGCGCGCGCGCTTTTTGGGATTGCTGCCGTCGGGACGAGCAAAAATATAATTTTTTTATAGCGTTCAGCGTTCAGCGGTAAGCGATAAGAAAAAACTTAACGCTTTGCGCTTAACGCTTACCGCTGAATCAAGGAGCCAGTCATGGACGTGATTTTAACGCAAGACATCGAAAAGCTCGGCAAACTCGGAGATGTGGTGAAAGTCAAAGACGGATTCGCGCGCAATTATCTGATGCCGCGCAGTCTCGCCCACGCAGCCTCGCCCGCGGCTTTGAGACAAATTGAAATTCAGAAAAAGAAACAACAAGCCTTGTATGAACTGGCCAAAAGCGAAGCCCGTGATGCGGCCGGAAAGTTATCCAAAGTTTCTTGCGCCATCGACGTGGAAGTCAACGAGCAAGGCAAGCTTTACGGTTCCGTCACGACGGCCGATATCGCCAAAGCTCTGGCCGTCGAAGGTCATGTGTACTCGCGTGAAGACATTACCATCGATAACCCCATCGAAGAATTGGGAATTTTTGAAGCCGGCGTGCGGCTTCATCCGGAAGTCACAGCCAAAATTCGCGTATGGGTCACGAAGAGATAAAACTCCCTCCCCAGAATCTCGACGCGGAGAAATCCGTGCTTGGAGCCATGCTGATCGATGCGGACGCCATCGGAGTTGCGGTGGAGACCCTTGATGAAAGCTGGTTCTACTCCGACGCCCATCGCCGGATTTACCGCTGTGTCATCGACCTTTACAATGACCATAGAAATGTGGATCTGGTCACGATCTCCGACAGGCTCAAGAACGAAAGTGCCCTTGAGTCCGTTGGAGGCGTGACCTATTTGTCCCAGCTGATTGATTTCGTTCCGTCTTCGGCGAATGTCGAATTCTATTCCAATATCGTCAAGGAAAAAGGCGTCCTGCGCCGTTTGATCAAGAATGCCACTCAAATCATTTCCGAGTGTTATAAGGCGGAAGGCGATATCGACGGGATTGTCGACCGCGCCGAGAAATATATTTTTGAAGTCGCTGACTTGAAACAAAAGCAGCAGTCGGTCCATATCAAAGACATCGTCCGCGAGCGCATCGAAACCATTGACCTGCTTTACCAGAAGAAACAGCACATCACAGGCGTCTCGACGGGATTCATGGACATCGACAACATGACCTCCGGCTTTCAGAAGTCGGATTTGATCATCGTGGCGGCGCGGCCGTCGATGGGAAAAACAGCGCTGGCCGTCTCCATCGGCGAGTACGCGGCCATCCAGAGTAAAATTCCGGTCGCGATTTTCAGCCTCGAGATGTCGAAAGAACAACTCGTCCAGCGGATGCTCTGCTCCCAGGCGCGCGTGAATGCCCATCACGTTCGTTCCGGATATTTATCTCCGTCGGATTGGCCGAAGTTGACCAAAGCTGCAGGACAATTATCTGATTCCAATGTTTTTATCGATGATACACCGGCGATTTCGGTGCTTGAACTGCGCGCCAAAGCGCGGCGGCTCAAGGCCAACCACGATATTCAACTGATCATTGTCGATTACATCCAGCTCATGCGCAGTTCCAGGGCGGCGGAAAGCCGCCAGCAGGAGATTTCTGAAATCTCCCGTTCACTCAAATCCCTCGCGCGCGAGCTGCATGTTCCGCTCGTCGCGCTGAGTCAGCTCTCCCGCGCTGTCGAATCCCGCCAGGATCATAAACCCCAGCTCTCCGATTTGCGCGAATCTGGCGCCATTGAACAGGACGCGGACGTGGTTATTTTGCTTTTGCGCGAGGAATATTACGATCCCAAGCCGGAGAACGAAGGCATCGCGGATGTGATCATCGCCAAACAGCGCAACGGCCCGGTCGGCACAGTCAAACTCACCTTCCTTAAAGAATTCGTCCGTTTTGAAAACCTCGCCCGTGTCCACGAAATGGCACCGGGTTGACACGCTGTAATTTTCCCGGTAATTTTCCGATTACCGGTTGACATCAATTTGGGCCGCTCTTATAATCAGCCCAAACTTTTAACAAAGGGTTTGCATGACATCGACTCCGAGGATCCTTCTCTTAATCTTATTGTTGACGGTAACTTTCAGTATTTCTTCCCGTGTACAGGCCCAGGATGCAGAGTCCGCCGATTCGTCAGCGGAGGCCGCAGAACAGACCGTGGACACGGCCGCCCCCGCAGAGCAAGTGTCCGCTGCCGCTGAAAGCCGGATGATCAAGGCCATCGAAATCACCGGCAATACAACCATCAGCACAGCTAAAATTCTCACCCAGATCAAATCCCGCGTCGGCCTGCAATATCTCGAAACGGTTGTCAGTGAAGATATCAAGCGCCTTTACAACACCGGTTATTTCACGGATGTCCGTTCCGAAATTGAAGATCAGGACGGCGGCACTAAACTCATTTTTGAAGTCCAGGAAAAACCTGTCATCGGGGACATTACATTTTCCGACATCAAGCGATTCAAAAAAGATAATCTCCTCAAAGAAATCAAGACCAAACCCGGCGATTTCCTCGATAACAAACAGATCAAAGAAGACGTCAAAACGCTTCAGGATTTTTACGCCAAAAAGGGCATGACCGACGCCATAATCGAGTCTGAAATTCACCTCGACGATGTTCTGCACAAGGCCGATGTGCATTTTGCAATCACCGAAGGCCGCAAGATAAAAATCAAGATCATCGACATCCTCGGCAATCAGGCGTTCAAGGACCGCAGGATCAAGAAACTGATGAAGACCAAGAAGGACAATATTTTCCGCAGCGGCCGGCTTAAGGAAGATGTTCTCAAGGAAGACACCAGGCGCATCGAGGCGTTTTACGAGCAGAGAGGTTACATCGACGCCACAGCCGATTACGACATCGAATACCTCAGCGAAGGTAAAGTCAAAATCAATGTGGAAGTGATCGAAGGCGGACAATATTTCATCGGCGAGGTGACCATCAGCGGCTACCAGATCGTCAGCCGTGAAGAAATCGACGAAGCGATCAAGAATCTGAAAACCGGCAAGGTCTTCAGCCGCGCCAAAATGGAAGAAGACATCAATGCCATCCGCACGCTGTATTTCGACAAAGGCTACATTTTCGCCAGAGTCGAGGACCGCACATCCATCATTCCTGAAACCGGACAGGTGGCTGTGGATCTTCAAATCACGGAAGGCGAGGAAGCTTACGTCGGGGAGGTAAAAATCCAGGGCAATGCCCGCACCCGCGACATCGTCATTCGCCGTGAAATCAGGCTTTTCCCCGGCGATAAATTTGAAGGTAAAAAACTCAAACGCAGCCGCGAGCGCCTGCAGAATTTGCAATATTTTGAAGAGATTGATTTTAATATTGAAGACACCGATGTGACCAACGTCAAAGATCTGGTGGTTGACGTCAAGGAAGCCAAAACAGGATCTTTCAGCTTCGGTGGGGGTTTCAGTTCGGTCGACAAGTTGATCGGGTTTTTTGAAATCGAGCAGAAGAATTTTGACATTTCCAATTGGCCGCATTTGACCGGCGGCGGGCAGCAGTTGGCCTTCCGCGCGGAAACGGGCTCCAATCGCAGCAATTTCAAGTTGAGCTTCACGGAGCCGTGGATCCGCGATTATCCGGTCTCCGGCGGTTTTGATTTGTATGTGGCCGATAAACGCCGCGATCGGGACGTCGGTTATATCTTCGACGAAAAACGCGCCGGCCTTGTCCTGCGCCTGGGGAAAGAATTTACGGAATATTTTTCCGCCGGAATTTCCTATAAATACGAGCAGGTCAAAATTTCGGATATCGAAGTCGGCGTTTCCGCCGACATTCTGGCGGAAGAAGGCAAAAACAACATCAGTTCCATCAGTAATGTTTTGACCTACGACAAACGGGACAGCAAGGTTGCGCCGACGGAAGGATGGTATGTCACCAATACGTTCGACCTGGCGGGAGGCCTCTTCAGCGGAGACAAGGATTTTTATCGCGAACAACTGCGGGGCAGTTATTACATCCCGATCGAAGTGGATAAATACGACTGGCTTTCCGTCCTGGAATTGAGCGGCCGCGTGGGTGTGGCCGATGCCTACGGTGATTCCGCCAAAGTGCCGATCTTCGAGCGGTTCTTTGCCGGCGGCGCCTACACGATTCGCGGTTATGAAGAACGCTCCGTCGGTCCTTTTGACCCCGGTTCGTTTGATCCGACCGGCGGGGAAAGTATGATTGTCGGCAGTCTCGAATACACGATTCCCGTCATCGATTTTATGAAGCTGGCGTTTTTTTATGATTTCGGGAACGTCTGGGCCAAAGCGTCCGATATCGCCTCCGGCGGATATAAGTCAGGCATCGGGTCCGGGGTCCGCGTCAAAACTCCGATCGGGCCTATTAACCTGGATTACGGTTATCCGCTGGATGATCCGTCCAACGGCGACGGCAAGCAGGGCCAGTTCTATTTCAGCATCAGCCGAGGGTTTTAATCAGTCATTGGTCAGGTTGTATCACATCAAACAATGGAGGAGGGTATGAGAAACACAGTTGTCACAGCATTTGTCGCAGCAGTTTTTTTATTGGGCGCCCCGGTCATCTCTCAGGCGGAAGTCAAGAAACTTGGATTTGTGGATTTGAGCAAAGTTTTCGACAGTTACCACAAAACCAAAGAATACGATAAAGTTCTGGAAGCCGAACAGAAAGCTTATGAGACGGATCGCAACAAAAAGATCGACGCGGTCCGCGAAGCGCAGGGCAAGATCGGCCTTTTATCCGATAGTAAAAAAACATCCGCGGAACAAGACATTGAAAAAATGAAAAATGAGCTGGTGGAGTTCGACCGCCAGAAACGCGAGGATTTGACCAAGAAACGCAACGAGAAAATTCGCGACATTCTTCTGGAGATCGAGGGGGTTGTCAGCAAATATGCCGAGAAGGAAGGGTTCGATATGATTTTCAACGATCGCGTGCTGATTTATAGCGCGCCTTCGCTGGATGTCACGCAGGTGATTCTTGACGAGTTGAATGCGAAATGATTGTAGGGGCGAACCCCGTGGTTGCCCTTGATATTGGGCGGGCACAGGGGCCCGCCCCTGCGTTATAGCGCGCCAACCCCGGTTTTCTACCGGGGTTGATTTTGTAGGGCGTGCGCCATCGCGTCTGCTATAAAATTTTATGATCACAAAAACATTAAAAGAAATCGCGGCCTTGATCGGCGGAACCGTCGACGGTGAAAATGTCACCATCACCGGCTTCAACGGCATCAAGGAAGCCAAAAGCGGGGATTTGACGTTTCTGGCCGACCGCAAATATTTGCCGCTGGCGTCCCAAACCAAAGCTTCAGCCATCATTGTGTCCGAGGACATCGGAAAAATTTCCGGGCCTTCTGTGATTTTCGTCAAAGATCCGGCCGGCTCTTTTTCGAAAGTCG
>Ga0210019_1003803_pt1 | contig 13610 bp, 17 predicted proteins | sample CryGeyCG2114_020_2_FD_183969 | JGI IMG/M metagenome (GOLD analysis project Ga0210019, IMG submission 183969) | Groundwater microbial communities from aquifer - Crystal Geyser CG11_big_fil_rev_8/21/14_0.20 (SPAdes) (version 2) | ecosystem: Environmental > Aquatic > Deep subsurface > Groundwater ...
CATAGATTTAAAATTTAGTTATTTATACTATATAATATAGCATAAAAAACGAAAAAATGAAATACAACCATACTTCCCCGCCTAGCAGCAGTCTCTTAGTAAAGGACTGCTACCTAAAACGTAGAAATTCATTATCATCTTTATCTAAAAAAACAAAAACTGGCAAATCCTTAGTTATGTTGTATTTCTGCACGGCTTCTTTATCCTGGTCAAAATCGTAATATTGGGCCTCGAGCCAGGGATTTTCTTTTTCAATTTCCTCCCATCTTGGTTTCATAATCAGGCACCCGGGGCACCAAATTGCCCCAAATTTTAGAACTTTCATAATTTTTTTAATGATTAATTAACTTGACTGCGAACATTAATAAAATTCCTAATATAAAAATAATAAAGGAATTAACGGATTTTTTTAAATTAGTTTCCTTCCTTATCTCCGGCATAAGGTCGGAAGCGGCAATATAAATAAATCCGCCGGCGGCAAAAGGCAATAGATAAGGAATAAGGCTATGCAATGTAAAAGATAAAAAATATCCGGCAATCCCGCCGAAAACAACGGTTAAAGCGACCAAATAATTTATAGCCAAAGCTTTTTTCTTTTTAAACCCGGCGTAAATAAGAACTCCAAAATCGCCTATTTCCTGGGGAATTTCATGCAGGGCGATCGCTAACGTGGTGGCAATGCCCAACTTAAAATCAATCAAAAACGCGCTGGCAATGACCAGGCCGTCAATAAAATTATGCAAAGCGTCGCCGGCCAAATTCATATAACCGAAAGTATGAACCGGACAATTTTCTTTATGGCAATGGCGCCAATATAACAGTTTTTCCATAAAAAAGAAAAAAATAAAAGCGGCCAAAACCATCAGATATAACCTGTCATTTTCTATTTCCCGGGAAGCTTCCGGCAATAAATGCAAAAAGGCGCCGCCCATTAGCGCTCCGGCCGAAAGGGACACTAAAAATATCGTTATTCTGTTAAGTGTTTCTTTGTTAAGATACAAAAATAAAACCGCCAGCCAGACGCATAAGCTTATTGCCAAACAGGCGATGACGATAAAAAATAAATTACCCATATAATTATTTAATTATTTTAATCGCCTTGCCCTCAATTAAGGCCTCGGCGATTTTTTTATAGGCCGAATATAATATTCTTTGATAAGTGCTCTGCGAAGTGCGCATTTTTTTAGCCGCTTCTTTTTGCTCAAGATCGTTAATGTGCCTTAAGCGGTAAGCTTCCATTTCCTCGGTAGTTAATTCCACAATCTCAAGCTCCCTCATGGGCACGCCCTGGGGTTTAAAATAGGTGATATTCGGATTAAAACTAATTTTTCGGCAAAGTCTTGGCCTGGGCATATTATTTATAATAAATTTATTGGACTATTCTCTTTTTAAATTTATATCGCAAGTCGGGCATTTTAAGCTTGAGCAAGGAACTCCTTTTTGGTGAGGCGTTTTATAGCCGCATTTTGAACAAACGCAATGCCCAGCCGGGCCTTTACCGGCCGCTTCCTCTACTTCGCCCTTAAATCTGCCTCGTCTCTGCCAGCCAAAACTTTTACCAAAACTCGGTTTATAAAAATTACTTTCAATTTCATGGCTGGCAATTTGAATAACCACATACCGCAAGCTTTCAATTTCTTTAACTAATTTTTCTCTTAAACCGTTAGAAATCCTGGCGGCTTCTTCTACTTTAAGATTATTCGGAAAATTTATTTCTAAATTAGCGGTTGTCGCTGGACCTTTCTTCTGCGTTTTTAAGGAAGATATTTCGATATTTTCTTCTTTAACAATTGATTTTATTTTACTCTCTATTTCTTCTCCGGCCGAAACATCAAGTAGGGAATCTGCCGCCTCTTTACCTATTAAAAAAGCTTCTTTGATTATATAAACGCCTATCAACAAAGCTAAAACTGCGTCCGCATAAATCCAATATTTAGTTAAAAATAAGCCGATTAAAATCGCCAAAGAAGTATAGACATCAATTCTTGAATGAACGCCGTCTGAAAGCAGGCTGACCGAACCTTCTTTTTTGCCATAATAAATTTTTAATCTTGACATTGCCTCGTTGGCCAAGACCGAAAAAATCATCACTCCAAACGCCAAATAATTAATTGCAATAACTGCCGGTTCAAAAAAATTCCGATAAGCATCATAAATTATTCCCATACCGGTTACGAGGATAATTATTGTAATAATGAAACCCCCTAAAACTTCAAACTTATAATGGCCGTAAGGATGTTTCTCGTCCGCCGGTTTTCCGGACATCTTAATTCCGACATAGCTTATAACAGACGAAAAAATATCCACAAACGAATCGATGCCTCCGGCTAATATCGCGGCTGAATTTAAAAAAACGCCAACAATGATTTTGCTGCCCGCTAAGATTATATTCGCCAAGATTGCCGCGGCTGCTATTTTTCCTTTCACCCCGTTAGCCCCGCTTAGAGATTTATCTCTAACGGGGTTAGAAATTTTCATAATAATTCATAATAACTAAATTAATTGGCTTCTCCCCGCTAAAATTCAAATTTCTAACGGGGTTCATCTCTTTTTATTTTAATCCCGCCCTTATTTTATTAATAATTTCTTTAAATAATTTTCCATACTTTGGATTTATTTCCACCACCGGTTTCATTTCTATGGTTGATCTAACAAAATCTTTTTTATAAGGAATCTTGCCGATGATCGCGATATTATTTTCCCTGGCAAACTTTTCTATTTTTAAATAAAATTTTTCCGCCAAATCGTATTTATTAATCACGATTCCGCGCCTTATCCCGAAATGATCGGCCAGATATAAAACTCTTTTTAAATCAAAAAGAGCGGACGGCGTTGGCTCGGTTACGGCCACAATATAGTCGGTGCCGACCAAAGAAGCGATTACCGGGCAGCCGATTCCGGGCGAAGAATCTATAATCATTATATCGGTTTTTATCTTCTCTTTGATCTTATCGGAATATTTCCTTACTTCGGCTACCACCTCGCCGGAAGCAAGTTCTCCTAATTTAAGCTCGCTGGAAACCAAATCGACATTATAATTTTTCCCCGTATAAATTGTGCCGATTTCCTTTTTTGTTTCCGTTATCGCGCCGGTCGGGCAGGCGACAATACAGGCCTTGCAACCGATACAGACGTCTTTCACAAAAGCCGGGTATTTGCCTTTAACGGAAACAATGGCGTTTTGTCTGCAAACCGAAGCGCATTTGCCGCATTTTACGCATTTGCTAAAATCCCATTTGGGAATCGGCTGATAGACGATGGCGTATTTTTTTCTTTTTACGGAAAGCAGAAGGTGGTCATTCGGGCATTCCGCGTCGGCATCCACCAACATAGTTTTAGTTTCTCTGGCGAATTCCACCGCGAGCGAACTTGCCACCATTGATTTGCCCACCCCGCCCTTGCCGCCGGTTACGGCAATTTTTAGTTTTGCATAATTCATTTTTTTATAAAAATATATTTAATAATCTAAAAAATAATCCTCCCGCCATAATAGCAAAAATTATCTTAAACAAAGTAATGCCTAAAGCCCGTCGCCAGCCAAATTCTTTCCCCAAAACGGCGATGGTAGCTATACAAGGGATATAAAGCAGGCTGACTAAAGCTAAGGTAAGCATCTGGACAGGGCTTAAAACTTGAGCAAAATTTGTCGTTCCTAAAAGCATAGCCAGCATCACTAAAATGAGTTCTTTTCTTAAAATACCAAAGATAAGTAAAATCCCCGTAATTGCCGGCAAGCCTAACCATTTTACCGTAACCGGACTTAAAAAATCAGCCAGGGGAGATAGCCATCCGGCCAGATAAATTCCCTTGATGATTATTCCCGAAATTATTACTAAAGGCCCGGCAATATAAATGAATTCTTTTAATCTGGACCAGGTCTGCAAAATTATTGTCTTAAGATCAGGAAATTTGTAATCAGGCATTTCCATGATAAGTTCAACGGGTTCTCCGGGCAATATCTTCGCCGCTAATTTTCCTAACGCTAAAATCATTAAAACGGCAAACGCATAAAAGCCAAAAGCATAGCCTATTCCTAAAAATTTTCCTACCAGCCCCATAATAACCACTGTGACCGCGCTGCAAGGGACCAAAGTGGTTAAAAATCCGGTAATGAATCTTTCTCGCTGGGTTTCCATTATCCGGCAGGAAAGACAGGCTGGGACATTACAGCCCAGACCAAGCAGCAAAGGAATACAAGCCTTTCCGTGAACTCCAATTTTGTGCATTAAATTGTCTGTTAAAAAAGCAATCCGGGTTAAATAGCCCCAACCTTCCAATAAAAATAAAAAAAGATAAAAAGGAATAATGTAAGGCAGGGCGATTTCAATTAAAGCTAAAGCTGATTCAACAACTGCCCAGCCGAAAGAGGCCCAGATTGAAATTCCAAAAACCGCTGCCCAGCCCGCCTGCCAATTTAAAGTTATGTTTCCTAATACCGAAGAAAACCAGTCTCCGAATTTAAAAATAGCTAAAAACATCAAAGCCAAAATTGCCCCCATCACCGGGTAACCCCAAATTTTATGGCTGGTGAGAAAATCCAATTTTCCCCCGAAGCTGTTTTTTTCTGGTTTTGTAATCTTAAAAACTTTGCTGATTATTTGAAAAGCTAAATGGCATCTTTCATTGGCCATCACGATCGAAGAATCATGGCCGTGAATTTTTTCAAGTTCTAAACATAAACTTTCTGCCTTTTTTAATATTTCTGCTTTTTTATTTTTTATTAATTTTTCAACTTCTCCGTCTTTTTCTAAAAGTTTTATTGCTATCCATCTTTCAGGATAAGGCAAATCTATACCTGTATTTTTCAAAATTTTGGTTAACTCGCTAATTCGCTCCTCAACCTCTTTCCCGTATCTTAGTTTTGGCTCCGCCTCTTTTCTGGCTATGGCAATCCCTCGATCCAAGACTTTTGTTAAACCCTTTCCGTAAATAGCCGCCACCGGCACAACTGACACCCCTAAGATATTTTCAAGTTCTTCAAAATTAATTTTTATTCCTCTTTTTTTAAAAAGATTAACCATGTTTAAAGCTAAAACGGTCGGTCTGGCTAATTCTAAAAGCTGTAATGTAAAAATTAAATTTCTTTCAAGGTGGGTGGCGTCAATCACATTTATTATATAATCCGGTTTTTGGACAGCGATATATTCTCGGGAAATTAATTCTTCAAGCGAATAAGTTGATAAAGAATAAATTCCGGGCAAATCTAACAAATCAATAATATGGCCTTTGTAATATAAAGTCCCTTCGGCTTTTTCTATTGTTTTGCCCGGCCAATTGCCGATATGCTGATGAAGACCGGTTAAATGGTTAAATATGACGGATTTTCCGACATTAGCCTGGCCGGCCAAAACAATGTTTAATTTTTTTGTTTCGCTCATAATAGTTTCACTAAAATTTTTGCGGCTAACCCCCTTCCCAAAACTAATTTTGATCCCTTTATTTCAATCTCTATCGGTCCTCTCCAAATAGCCTTTCTTAAAATTTTTATCCGGGTTCCTGAAACCAATCCTAAATCAGCCAGCCTTTTAGCCGCCATTCTGCCGCCGGCTACAGAAACTATCTCCGCTTCCTGGCCCTCTGATAAATTTGTAAGTGGAATTTGATTCATATCTTATGCTTATCGCAAGCATCTTCTCCGCCTGCTTTTTAATTTATTATTTTTCCCGCCCCATTTTCTATAAAATTATCTTTATATTCTTGCTTAAATAATTCTCGGCACCTATCGCCGGAACAATGGCAGGGAGCGACTTTTTGGACACCTAAATTTTTAAACTCTTCAATAATTTTTTTTATATCAAAATCACTGGTCTGAAATAAATGAAAGCCGCCCATCACTAAATAAAGCTGCTTATCGGGAAACTGACTTTTAACGCTCGTAATAATATTCACTATGCCGGGATGGGCGCAGCCGGTAATAATAATTAGCCCTTTTTCTGATTCAATTATTAAAGATTGCTCTTTAATTCCATCTCCCAGGGGGCCGGTAGTCCAGATTCCATTTTCAATTTTAACCGGGCCGGAAAAAAATTCCGGTTTGTAAACCGGCAAATCCGGTTTTATCTCTAAAATCCCGGGCAATCCCCCGATATGGTCTTCATGAAGATGGGAAATAAAGACAAAATCAATTTCCCCGGGATTAATCCCCAGCTTTTCCATATTGGAAAGTAAAATAGGGCTGTCAGCGCCAGTGTCAAATAAAATATTTTTGTCCTCGGTTTTTACCAGACAAGAAAAACCCCAGCCAGTTTCTAAGCGGGAATCGGCCAAATAATTATCATAAACAGTCACAAGGGAAATTTTTTTTATAGGTTCGGGAGGAATTTCCGATTTAGTTTTTTTGTCCATATTTTCCGATAATCGGGGCTGAATTTCACTTCCTTGGTTAAAAAAATAAATTACTAATCCTAAAATTAAAATAATTAAGACAAAAATTGCGATTTTCACCCCGTTAAAAATTTTCATTATAATTTATAACCGCTATATTAATTTATTTTCCCTCTTTAAAATTGGAATTTCTAACGGAGTTCATATTCTATGTTCCTCGCAAGCGTCTTCTGCGCCGGCTTTTTTAAGTTTATTGTTTTTCCACATTTTAAAAATCTCTCTGACTGTTTCTGCTTGGCAGACATAAACTTCTATCCCCAGCTCTTGACATAAATTAATCGCTCTCGGCCCGATGTCTCCGCAAAGTAAAACGCGAGCCCCGTGCTTTTTCATTAATTCCGGCGGCAAACCTTTCCCTCCCATATGCTCGCTGGTATTATTTATAATTTCCACCACCTCGCCTTTTTCGTTAAGAAAAGTATAAGTTTGGCAACGGCCGAAATGGTCAGCTATTTTATCATCTAGGCCTTTTTTAGTGTTTGTCGGGATAACCAATTTCACCCCATTAAAAATTTTTTTTGTCCGCGCCTTCATAAATTTTTGCATATTAAAAATCTTGCCCGCTTCATTCTCTATAAAATTATCATCGTTTATTGACAATAGCATTCGCAATAATACCGGCAACGTTGTCAAAAACATCCGGAAGAATTTTTTCGGGTGTCGGTTTAATTATTCCCGCCAGCGCTTGAGCGGCCGCTAATTTCATGTTTTCTGTTATTTGCGCTCTTATCTTTAACGCTCCCTTAAAGATGCCCGGAAACGCGAGCACATTGTTTATTTGATTAGGAAAATCCGATCTGCCGGTCGCGACAATTTTTGCGCCGGCTTTTAACGCCTCTTGAGGCATAATTTCGGGGGTAGGATTCGCCATCGCGAAAACAACCGATTCTCTGGCCATTGCCCTTACCATTTCTTGATTTACCAAACCAGAAGCGGAAACTCCGATAAAAATATCGCTTCCAGCCATGGCCTTTGCCAAAGAACCTTTAATTTTTTCTCTATTTGTTATTTTTGAAATTTTATCCTTTGCCCAGTTCATATTTTCCCTCCTTCCTTCATAAATCGCGCCATCTCTGTCACAAACGATTATATTTTTAAAGCCGTAATTAAACAACATCTTTGTAACTGCCATACCGGCAGCTCCGGCTCCGGAAATCACTATTTTAACTTTTTTGTCTTTTTTGACAACTTTCAAAGCATTTATCACGGCCGCCAGTACGACAATGGCTGTGCCATGCTGGTCATCGTGAAAAACCGGAATTTTAAGATCCTTTTTAAGTCTTTCCTCAATCTCAAAACACCTCGGCGCGGAAATATCTTCAAGATTTACGCCCCCGAATGCCGGAGAAATTTTTTTTATAATATCAACAATTTGATCGGCTTTTTGCGTTGCTAAACAAATTGGAAAAGCATCAACGCCTCCAAATTCTTTAAAAAGAAGGCATTTGCCTTCCATAACGGGCAAGGCTGCTTCCGGCCCGATATTCCCAAGCCCTAAAACCGCGCTGCCATCCGTAACAACGGCGATTGTATTGCTCTTTATGGTATATTTGTAGATATTCTCTGAATTTATCGCTATTTCTTTGCAAACTTCGGCAACACCCGGCGTATAAACAAGAGATAAATCCTTTTTATTCTTAACAGGAATCTTAGAAATTACTTCAATCTTTCCTTTATGCCTTTCATGTATTTCCAAAGCTTCTTTTTTCAAATCCGCTTTAAACCCTTTGTTTGTTTTTGTCATAAAAATGCCAATCTTTTAACGCTAGATTAACGGTAAACTCTTTTAACTATAAAATCTTTTTTAGCTTCCCCTCTATAAATGCTTGCAAAACATCTTTCACTATTCCTTCTCCGGAATAAATCTCAATTTTGAATTGTTTTAAAACATCCAGAGCTCTTGGACCCACATTGCCCGTTATTACCGCCCTGACATTTTTTTCTGCTATTAACTGGGCGGTGGCAATGCCGGCGCCGCTCATTTGATCCGTGCTTTCATTCTTTATGGCTTCGGTTTTTCCAATTTTCTTGTTCTCTATTTCCGCAATAATAAAATAAGGACATCTGCCAAAAACATCGGAAACCTTACTCTCAATGTTTTTGCCGATTGAACTAATTGCTATTTTCATATATTTTACTAAATATTATTTATTCTCCCACTTCTTCTTTTATTTCCTTTTTTCCGGCCTCCAATTCTTCAACTTGTTGTTTATCCCTATTTAATAATAAAGCCTGGAATTCCCCCACATGCGTTTTCTCTTCCTTGGCGATATCCAAAAGAATCGCCTTTATATTTTTATCTTTAGCCATGGCCGCCATTTGCTCGTATAAATTTATGGCATCCAATTCCGCTATGATGCCGGCTCTTAATATTTCCGCGTCTAAACTTTTTTCCTCAACTTTTTCTAAATTTATCGGTATTTTTGATAACATATTATTGCTTTTTATTTTTAGGGGATTTTGCCAAACCCTCTTTATTAATTATAAACCAAATTGCCCTATATCACCATCTTGATATAGGGCAAGGATTAGCTTTTATTTTTGGCCTTTAAGTTGGGCTAAGCGGGCTTTAGCGGCCCTTAGTTCTTCTTCTAAAATTTCCGCTTCTTCCGAAAGCATTTCCGTTTCTTCTTTTTTAGTCGGGGTAGCGGCGGGGTAATATCCCCAAAACCTTCTCCAGCCCAAGCCTCGGCCGCGGCCAGCCCCTCGGCGGCCATAAGCCATTCCGGCCCCGCAGGGACCCAAGCCCCAGCCAGTGCCAGGGCCCGAACCTACAGGTCCGGTTCCATTATATCTTGGCATATATTTAGACTTAATTGGTTAATAATTGCCGGCAATCCGACCTTTCTCTCTTGCCTATTATGAATATACACCCATAACTATTCCTTGTCAACCCCGTTAGAAACTCGTCCTGTTAGAAATAACATTTCTAACGGGACTCGTGCGGGGCATGAAACCGAGCCACACGAGTTATTTACCCCGTTTAAAGATAAATCTTCTAACGGGGTTTATATTTTTACTCAACCACAGCAAGCTACGGGGCATGTTTCTAACGGGGTCAAGGGTTAGGCACGCCCCTGGGCCAAATATTGGAACTTATTTTAGAACTTTAGATTTCACGCCACTTCTTCCCGCCCCTCGAAGTCCCACCCCTCGCGAGGGGAGGGACGAAGTGGGGTCAACCCCCTTTCATCAAAGGCCCGTCTCGCTGACGGCTTGCCGAGGCGGAGGAATAGGGGGATTTTTCCTCCCCCTTGCTAAGGGGGAGGTTAGGAGGGGGTGGCAAGGAAAGTAAAACGGATTAAAACAAAGTGGGGTCAACCCTGTTCAGTTAAAACTTTACTTTTAATCTTTAACCAACGGGCAGCCAAATAAGTGGAAATGGGCATAGACAAAGCAACGCCGATACTGCCGACCAAAGTCCTGACTATCTCGGTCGCGATCATTTCATTATTTATCACCTGATTAAAGGATAAAAATGGCTCCTGCTTAACAGTAAAAAGAAGTAGGAGCGGCAAAGAAGCTCCGGCATAAGTAAGAAAAAGGGTGTTAACCATTGTCCCCAAATGAGTATTGCCGACCCTATAAGCCAGTTTAAAAACTTTACCGGCGGGCAACTGCGGATTGGCTTCCTTAATCCGTTTTACGGTTTCCATCTGGCCGACAATAATGTCATCCAAAACGCCCACGGTTCCAATCAGCATTCCAGCCAGTAGAAGTCCTTTGAAATTAATCGCCTGTTGGCCAATTCCCATTAAAAAAGCCGCTTCTTCCTGGGCCAAACCGGTTAAACGGGCCAAACCGGTAAAAATTACTGATAATATTAAAGTGGCGACCAGAGATAGCAAAACGCTGATAACGGCCAGATGCGACTTCCTGTTCCAACCTTCGGTTAAATAAATTATTATTGCCAAAATAGCCAGCGAGCCGAAAACGCTTATCAGCAAGGGGTTGCCTCCGGCAAGAATTCTCGGCAAAATAATTTTGATAATAATAAAAAAGCTGATTATCAAACTAATTAAGGCTTTTAATCCTTTCCTTCTCCCAACAACAATAATTACGGCGGCAAAAAGAAAAGCTAGCAGATATAAATTTCCCCTTCTGACAAAATCTATGATATAAAATTGTTCATTATCATCTCCCGGAATTATGCTTCTTTGCACAAGCACCCGATCGCCCTCTTTATAAATATTGGCATTGGCCACGATTATTTCGGAAATTCCTTTATAAGTTATTTCCTGATTTTCCCATTTCCCCTCCAACCCATTCAAAAGAATGTCTTGTTGAATAATTTTCGCCCCGTTCTCTCCTATAACTTCTTTCTGCTCTAAAATTTTAACAACCCCGGCTTCAAAAATTTCATCAGCCATAACGCTATAATCTTCCGAAAATTCTTGGGCAAAAATAATTTGCGGAAAAAGCAAAATAAACAAAAAGGGGATTATAATTATTTTCTTGGTCATAAATTATTTTATTGCTAAAACTTACTTTAGCCCTGGCAAAAATTTTTCGCTCTGGCAGAATCTCCCGACAGGGATTCTGCCATTAGTTTATTATCTTTCACCTAGGCCATTTTTATAATATCATTGGGCCAGTTGAATTTTGTTGGATCAAACCCCTCCCCGCAAGCGGTTTCCAGTAAGGCGGTAAATACCTGATAAGGATCAAGGTTGGCGGCCGGACGCCTGTCTTCTAAATGCCCCCTGCCCTTATTATTAGTGTCCATGGGAATGCGGACAGAAGCTCCGCGGTCGCTCACGCCATAGCGAAATTCATGAATGCCGCAGGTTTCATGTTTGCCGGTCAGACGCTTATTATTGTCAGCGCCATAAACTTGAATATGCTGGTTATGAAACTTGCCTAATTTTTCGCAAACCTGTTTTATGACGGTCAAACCGCCTTCTTCGCGCATAGCTTTGGTACTGAAATTGGTATGCCCGCCCGCCCCATTCCAGTCTCCGGACATAGGTTTCGGGTCAAGCTTGGCATAGACTTTATAATCTTCACCCAGGCGATAAAGCAGCCAGCGGGCCATCCATAATTCATCAGCGGCCGCTAAGGGCGCTAATGGTCCGATTTGAAATTCCCATTGCGCCGGCATCACCTCCGCGTTTATTCCATAAATCATTATCCCGGACTCTAAGCAAACCTTCATATGCGCTTCTACCAAGGGCCGGCCGTACACCTCATCATATCCGATTCCGCAATAATACCGGCCTTGCGGATACGGGAAACCCTTTTCCGGCCAACCAAGCGGCCAGTCTTTGCGGTAGAGTGTATATTCCTGCTCGACGCCAAATAAGGGCTCCTGCTCCTTATACTTTTCCGCAATTTGGGCTAAGACCGCCCGGGTGTTGGAAGGATGAGGGGTGCCATCCGGATTAAAAACCTCGCATAGAACTAAGATATTGTCTCCTCCCCGTGCCAGGTCAGGGATATAATACACCGGTTTGAGCAAACAATCGCTGAAATGGCCCTCGGCCTGTTCTGTGCTTGAGCCGTCAAAACCCCAGGACGGAATTTCTGACAGAGCCTTAACCGGACCATTAATAATTTTGGTTTTTGACCTTAACTTAGAAGTTGGTTTTCGGCCGTCAATCCAGATGTATTCGGCCATAATTTTACCCTGTGGCATACGCTTTTTTATTTTTGTCGCTCAAATCCTGCCCCTCTCTTAGGAATCGGCGCAAAGTTAATTTAATTCTAAAAATTTTTTTGGCAAATTCTTTAAAATGACAACTCGCACCCATTATTTTCTAAATCAATGTCTCTCCTGCTTTTTAAAGCGATGGCTAAAAACAATTATATTTCAAGTCAAAAACCGAATTGCCATCTATAAGAATTTCATAATGATAGACGCCGGGCGGCGGATTGCCGCTTAAATTTCTTAAAGAAACCGGCTCGCCGTCAATTCCTGTTCTAAAAGCGTCTTCGCTAACCCCAATCCAGGATGTTTTATCAATATTGCCTTCTGCATCAGTTATGAAGGATTTCACCGTTCCGCTTATTGCCTCCCCCTTTGGAGACTGGACCCAGGCGGTTACCGAATCGTTCCCTTTTTTAGTATAGCTGTCGTAATATTTATTCGGGTCGCCGTCGACCGTTAAATAGGCCGTTAACTTTGATAACATTTCTTTATCATAAGGCACGATGGAAAAATCACTTTCCGCGATGATTGTCCTTTTGGCTTTCTCTATTTTAATCAGCTGGATGGTATAATCGCCAAGGCTTAAAGGGAACCAACCGTCTAGATTAAATCCGCCGTGCAGAGCGACGCCCTTTAGATCAAGCCAATTTATAACTAGGCCGCGCTGGACAACCTTTCCGTTTGTTTTTATTTTTAAAATCGGCCACCGGCCGAACGGGACAGCCATATCTCCGTTTTTACTTATAACCCGATAAACATAAGTGCCTTTTTCCAGCCCCTTCCCTCGGGGAGAAATTCCCCGGTTAAAATAAAAGGCGGTGGCCACCTGGCCCGTATCGCCCACCAATTCAAGGCTAATCCCGCTATCCATTTCTCTGCCGATGGGCAAACTCTCTTCGGAAACAAAAGTGGTTTTATATTCCCAAAAAAGAAGGAGCGCCAAAATTGAGACGAAAGCCAAAGCGATCGGGGCGTGCTTTTTAACCCTGAACATCCGCAAGATTGCGGAAATAAACATATACACGGCCGAGCCCAAAATTAAAAAGCCGTCGGGCGTGGTAATAAAAAATACCGTCAACCCGATGATGAACAAAACTAAAAAGGAAAAAAGATTATTTTTTCTCGTAAAAATAAGAACTAGTCCTGGAATTAATCTTGGCAAAGTGATAAACGGCGGCTGCGAATTAGAAAAATAAAAAACCAAGCCGATTATTAATAACCCTAATATTATATTGATGGGCTGCCATTTCTTTTTTGCCTTTATTTCCTTAATCTTTTCTTCAGGCATATATTTTATACTTCCCCAAACATTTCTTTAGTTTTAATTACCATCCCGCCGGCGTACAGGCATCATCAACCACTTTTTGCAGGCCTCTTTCATTCCCGAACATCTGGTCAAGGGTGTCTGTATTTAAAGTTCCTTTTGGAAAATAACAGTTAAGATCTAAAGCATTGTTTATCTTCCTCTGAAAATGGCATTTTTCACTTTCTATGCCGAGAATTGTTATGTTAATAGCGGTTGTACCGTCTGACCCCATCATTTTAGTGGTTACCGGCAAGCATTGGCTCATTCTGTTTA
>Ga0210019_1003804_pt1 | contig 13609 bp, 10 predicted proteins | sample CryGeyCG2114_020_2_FD_183969 | JGI IMG/M metagenome (GOLD analysis project Ga0210019, IMG submission 183969) | Groundwater microbial communities from aquifer - Crystal Geyser CG11_big_fil_rev_8/21/14_0.20 (SPAdes) (version 2) | ecosystem: Environmental > Aquatic > Deep subsurface > Groundwater ...
AAGTGGCAGGAGCCGCTCAAAGGTGGTTTTTTGGTTTTTGTTGGGCTGTCAGTTTTTATTACGCTGTACGGGTTGTTTATTCTGGTTTTTAGGCCGAGCTGGTGGGGGCTGCCGTATTAAATTAATGTCAAATTAAAAAGATACCTTAATTTGACATTTGGAATTTGTCATTTGTCATTTCGACCGAAGGTCTATGCCGGGTCGTCTAATGGTAGGACCGCAGACTCTGACTCTGCTTATGAGGGTTCAAATCCTTCCCCGGCAAAACTTAAGTCTTGAGAGTGAGTAGTTAGTTTTGAGCTCAAGACTCAAGACACGAACGAATTTGACAGCGAGCGACAAAAAATTGCCAACCCATAAGGCTTTTGTTATACTCTTTTAAGAGAGATGTATTTAGCTTATTTTACTAACCTTGAGTGTAATTTAAAGTGTCCGTATTGCCACCAACGGGCTTGCCATGAAACCTCACGCTTGGCTAAACATCCCTTCCCAACTATGACTGACCCAACCCCGATAATTAAGTACTTATACGATGCTCCGTTCCCCAAGGGGAGAGAATTGGCGGTAATGGGGGGGGAGTCAACGCTCCATCCAAACTTCAAAAAGATTGTTGAGGAGCTTGAGGACCGCTATTTTATAGTAGTGACCACTAATCTGGGCAGCAAGTTTTTTGACAAGTTTGATGATGAGTTTTTGCCCTGGGCTAAAACTGTTAAGGTACGCTGGAACTTAACTTATCATCCCGGGGTCAAAGATATTGATGAGTTTATCAGGCGGGCGCGCAAGCTAAAAAGGGTAGGGCATGGGGTCTATCAATTTGCCGCTGTTGATTCACCATACTTAACGCCAGAAATGAGAAAAAAGCTAAAAAGTTGTATCTGGCGGATTTTTGGCCGTTTTGATTTTTACTATCAGATAATGTGTGATTATCAAGATGGGGTTTTGCGGCCGACCAGGGAAGAGGTTAAAGCTAACAAGAACAAGATGGCCTTTCATACCGGGATAACCCTTGAAAATTATGACAAATATGCTTTGTATTGTGGGCAGGGGGAAAAGGGTATTTATAAGGGCAAATGTGGTAATGATGCTTTTCTTATTGGGCCAAACGGTGATATTTTTATGTGTCATGCCCATTTGTACAATGCCACTCATGCTCTTGGTAATGTCAAAGATAGAAAATACAATTTTGAGTTTCCCCGCCCATGCGACATGATTGGCTTGTGCAACCAGTGTGATTTTCGTGGGATTAAAGACACCATTGTGGTTGAAGCGCCCGTTAATAAACCCCTTGCGTAATTCGAGGGAAAGGCTATAATTAATCTCAACGCTTTAAAGCTTGAAAATAAGGAGGCGAAAAAATGGCAAAAAGAAAACCAAATGCTGCTTTTATGAAACCGCTGACCCCAAGCACAGAGCTGGCGGAAATTGTCGGCTCAAAACCATTGCCCAGGACGCAGGTTGTCAAGAAACTTTGGGCTTATATTAAAAAGCATAACCTGCAGGACGCTAAGAACAGACGCAACATCAATCCCGACCAAAACTTAAGCGCGGTCTTCGGCAGCAAAAAAACAGTCAACATGTTCCAAATGACAAAACTGGTTAGCAAGCATCTGAACTAGTTTATAGTTTGATCAAAGAGACAAAAGGCCTTTAGGTAAAACTAGAGGCCTTTTATTTACATGCCCTGTTGCCTAACTCTATCAAATCCTGGCCTGGATATTTTAAGCTGATAAAGAGCAGGAGATAGTTACGCAAATTACGGGTTAAGAGGAATTTTTCGCGCACATGCTCTTTGCCGAATTTGCCAAGCTGTTTTGCCACTTCAGGGTTATTCAGCAAATACCTAATTTGATAAGCTGTCCCTTCGATTGAGTGGACCAGCATACCGGTAAAATTGTTGATTACTTGAATTGGAATCCCGCCGACCGCGGTGGCGATGACTGGTTTGCCTTTCCATAAAGCCTCTGTCACTGTCAGGCCAAAACCTTCGCGCAGAGATTTTTGCACCACAATAGTTGAAGCGCGCTGGAGAGCATTGACCTCAAAATCAGAAAAGGGGGGGATTAAAAGGATATGAAAATCTTTTTCATTGCTCGCCCTGTCCTGGAGTTCGGCCAAGACTTTGCTCCCTTCAGGATCGTCGCTGGCTGTGCCGCCGGCATAGATAAACTGGCAGTCGGTGTGCTTTCTGGCCAGTTTAAAAGCTTCAAAAACACCAATCGGGTCTTTGAGATAATCAAATCTTGAGATCTGGGTGATGATTGGCTTATCTGAAGTAATCTTGAATTTTTTTAAGACAGATTCGATCTCCCCCTGGGTCAGCTCGCGGTTTTTTTCCGCAAAAGGGTCAATGGCCGGGTAGATCATGTACTGGGGGATTTTGAGCTCCTTGGCAAAGCTGGGGGCAGAAAAAATCGATGCATCATACCTTTCAACATAGTTAGTTAAAAAGTTCCAGACCGCAGGAGTTGGGTTGGAGGTATCAACATGACAGCGCCAGATCCATTTGGCCTTATGTTTGGCTTTTTCTTCAATTAAGCCGGCAGGTTGGGGGTCGTGGATAACAACAATATCTTCATCAAAGCTCATTTCGGCTGCGTTCTGGCGGTTAACCTCTTTAAAAGTTTCCAGCATTTGGTTGGTAATATTGACTTTGCTCCCGTGCAGGCCGTTGTGAAAAGCCTTGGTCACGTTGAAAAATTCGTTGGTTCCCTTGATGACCTCCCATTTAACTTTGAGCCCGAGATCGTTAAACAATGGGATGACCCGATGGAGCATCTCGGCCACGCCGCCCCCTTCTGCGGTTGAGTTGACCATTTTAATGGTTGTCCCCTCAAGCTCGCGGGCGAGAAGCCTGATCTCTTCCAGGTTTTGCGGCCTGATAACAGTATCGTAATCTTGGATTCTTATCTTTTTCATTGGTTTTGTCCCAGTAGTTTTTTGGCCAGGATTGTTAAGTTAAAGCCGGATTTCTTTGAGGATATTTCTTTGCCCAAACAAATCTGGATGATCCGGTCCCGCAGCTGGTCCATGGTCATAAAATAGGGATCAAGCCGCTCTATTTTCTCTGCTACCTGTGGTAGTTCTAAAGCAAAAGAGATCCAATGAGAAAAGTCATTGGTCTTATGGCCCAGCCGCAAGCGCGCATCAAAAAAATGATAGTAAAGAGAGCGCATCCCCACTTGTCTTAAGGCTTCGCTGAATTCTTTAAGGGTCCAGACCTTAAATGGGGTGGGGGCAATGATGCTGGTGCTGCGCAAAAAGTAAAATTCCCGGCCGGGTGGGGCTTTGCGAATTTCAAAGGCGTTCATCAGGTGTTCTTCAATAATTTTTACAATCTGGCTGCGCAGGCCGGCAATATTGGCAAAGTCATGGATATTAATGGCCGAGAGCCGCTCGGCTAAGGTTGCCTCTTCCAGGTCCTCGGCTACCCAGCGGGCAAAGTCATTGGAGTATTGGCCGGCGGCAAAACTGTATTCGCGAAAAGTGTGGTGGACGTGGAAGAATATTGAAGAGTCGTCAATGTTTTTTAAAATATTAACCAGTTCTTTTAGGTGATGGGCTTTTTTGCCGGTAATCTCAACCAGGAGGGAGGAGGTGATAAAACAAAAAGGTTCGCTAGCTCTCTTATTAATCATGGTTGGGCTTATCTTAGCAAGATTTTGCAGGGATTTCTAGCAACAATGTTTCTAGGAACTTGTAAACCGTCTCGATGTCCTTGACCGATTCCTGGGCCAGGGAGTTTTTGATCGGTCCAACTTTAATAGTGACCCCTTTGCCGGCTAAAACCTTAAACGCGTCTTCGTCAGTGGTGTCGTCGCCGATGTAGATGGGACAGTCCCCTTTTTGGAAATCGAGATGTTTCATCAGCCAGCGGACAGCTTCCCCCTTGTCCCACTTAACCTTTGGCCGCACCTCAAAAACTTTTTTCCCCTCAGTTACGGTTATCTTTGATTTAGGCCAGCCTTCAGCCAGCTTATGGAAGATCCGTTTGACCTTGGCAACTTTTGAGCTTTCCACACAGCGGTAATGAAGACTTAAAGTTGCCCCTTTATCTTCGACAATAATCCCTTTAATCCCGCGCAAGCCCTTTTTGAGCTCTAAGTGAATTTTTTTCAGCAGCGGCCTGATCTCTTTGGCCTTGGGAAGGACAAATTTTGTTTTGGGCCCGCTGATTTCAAAACCGTGGTTGCCCGCATAGTAGCTGCCGGGAATATTTATTTTTTCTTTGAGGGTTGCTAGCTGACGGCCGGAGACAATGGCCATTGTCACGTTTGGAGTTTTAGCCAATTTTGTTAAAAGCTCAAGCTTATCTTTGGCCAGTTTAGCCATTGACGGTTTATCGACAATTGGGGTGAGGGTCCCGTCAAAGTCCAGGAAGAGGAGATATCGCATTATGAAAGCCTTAAGAGGGCTTGGATGATCTCGGCTGACCAGCGGTAGATGTTGTTTTCTGCAACCTCGGCTTTCATCTTGTCCATGCGAGTTTTGCGCTGTTCCTCCGGCATGGTTAAGGCTTGCTTGATCGCCTCGGCGCATTCGTCAGGGTTGTAAGGGTTAAAGGTGACTGCTTCGGTCAGCTCGCGGGCCGCGCCGGTAAATTTAGAGAGGACCAGCATCCCTTTATCGTCGGCGCTGGCAGCAATAAACTCTTTTGCTACCAAGTTGAGGCCGTCGTGGAGGGAAGAGATCAAGCAAATATTAGCCATTCGGTAGATGGCCAAAAGCTGCTGCGGGGTAAAGTACTTTCTGATAAAGATAATTGGCGACCAGTTGTCGGACGAATATTTCCAGTTGATCCGTTCTACGAGGCTGTTAATATCGTCATTGAGTTTTTTGTATGTTTCCAGGTGGATGCGCGAGAGGGAGCCTATCTGGATATAGACAAAACGTCCCTGAAACTCTGGGTATTTTTCGAGAAAACGGTCGATTGCCTCAAGTTTTTCCAGTAGCCCCTTGGTGTAATCGATCCGGTCGGTGCCGATGCCGATCCACTCGGAGGTAATCCCTAATTCTTCTTTAACCTTATCAATATCAGTCGCCACAGCCTGGCTGGCCGCCTCTTTAGAGATTTTTTCAGAATCAATGCTGATGGGATAGGGGCGGATCAGGGTTTCTGTCCCTTCATAGGTAACAGTTGAGGTAACCTTGTTAACTTTGGCTTCCAGGTTATGGTTAATTGTCTCCATAAAATTATCAGCGTGGTAGTGGATGTGAAAACCAAGCAAATCAGCCGCCAAGAGCCCTTCTAAAATCTCGTTTTTCCAGGGGCAGATGCGAAAGACTTCGGGATTCGGCCAAGGGATGTGCCAAAAGAGGGCGACCTTGGCTTTAGGATTGGCCTGTTTAATTAATTTAGGGACCAGGGTTAAATGATAATCCTGGAGAAATATAAAAGCCTCTTTATCACCGATCTCATCAAGAATAGCTTTGGCAAAACGTTCATTAATCAATTGATAAGATTTCCAATCATTGGCTGAAAATTTTGGTTTGGTGTAAACAATGTGGCAGAGTGGCCAGAGGGCTTCGTTGGCAAAACCATAGTAATAACCAGCTTCTTCGGCTTTACTCATCCAGATGCGTTTTAATGTATATTTGGGGTCATTTGGTGGTACCTGGACACAGTCTTTGGCATCAACAACTTTCTTATCCGCATCGCCGCTGCCGTGAGCGACCCAGAGGCCGTTGCAGGCTTGGAGTACAGGGTCTAGGGCAGTGACTACGCCGGAGGCCGGGCGAAAATGGGTGATTTTTTCCCGGTTAAACTTGTGAATATAGGGTTCGCGGTTGGAGGCAACGACAAAGGTATAATCTTTGAGTTTGTCTTTAATTAATTCTTTGAGACTCTCTTTGGTCCACATATTTTCATTTTAACATGGATTAGAGGGTGATGCAAAAGAACATGTGCAAATATGGGAGAACCTCAAACAACAAACTTACAAACTTGCAAAACAACTTAAAACTACAAAATCCCAATTTTTGAAGTTTTAGGTTTGTAGTTGTCTTGAAGTTTGCAGTTTGAGGTTTGCAAGTTTAAGTAGATATTTTTCTTCTCAAAAGCGAAAACTTTGAAGGTACTTGGTCAAGGTCATTTTCCACCCAAACCCTAGCCCCATTATGCGCTTGGTCTAAATTTTGGCCATCTTTATCCTTAATGCTTTTAACCTTGAAGCTGACGATCTCTTTTTTATTTGGATCAATCACATCTAATGTATCCCCCAGTTTTATTTGGTTGCGCACTGCTACCTCAAAATTATTATTTAAAATTGTCCCTACAAAAGTATAGGTTCTGACGTTCCCTCCTTGGACCACGCTTTCAGTTTCTTTTTCTCCAAGATAAAACCCGGTGGTAAATTGGCGGTGGGAGGTCTTGGCCAGCTCTTTTTTCCAGCTTGGATCATGTTTTGGCGACGCATCAATGGCTTCGCGATAAATTTTCGTAGTCAGTGCCGCGTAATAAACAGATTTCATCCGACCTTCGATCTTAAACGAGTCAACCCCGGCTTTGATCAGCTCTGGTATATGGTCAACCAAGCATAAATCTTTTGAGTTTAAAATATAAGTGCTACGCTGGTCTTGTTCAATCTTAAATTCTTCGTCCGGTCGGGTAACTTCTTTTAAACGATACTCCCACCGGCACGGTTGGGTGCACTCACCACGATTAGCCGAGCGATCAGTCATATGTTTGGAAAGCAAACACCTGCCAGCGTAGGAGATACACATCGCGCCGTGGACAAATAATTCAAGTTCAACTTTGGGGTTTTTCTTTTTGATTTGTTTAACCTGGGCCAGGGAGACCTCACGACCTAAAACTATTCTGCTAACCCCTTGCCGATGCCAGAATTTTACTGCCTCACTATTTAAGGTGTTGGCTTGGGTGCTTAGGTGCAGTTTTAACTTAGGTAATTTTTTTCTAACTATAGAAATGAAACCCGGGTCAGAGATAATAGCTGCGTCAATGCCGGCTTTTGTTGCGGCTTTGAGATACCCCAGCATCTTTGCCAGGTCTTCATCAAAAGCAAAAATATTAATGGCGAGATAAACCTTCACTTTATGTTTATGGGCAAAGGCAATCCCTTGTCTGAGTTCTGTCAGGCGAAAAGAGGTTGGCTCGGCTCTTAAAGAGTATGGTCCAGCGCCGACATAAACCGCGTCAGCGCCAAATCTTACAGCAGTTTCAAGTTTTTCCAGGTCCCCGGCAGGGGAGAGGAGTTCGGGTTTTGCAGGCATACTTACATTATACATAGTTTTTTCCAGATTGACTTCCCCCCTCTACATTAGATATACTTTAATTCCCTATGTGGCTCATAATTAAAAAAGCGCTTAAAGCGGTCTCTTTTGGCTTGGTGGTTGTATCGCTGGTCTTTTTATATTATACCCTTAATGCCCCCAAGCCCTTGATGAGCCAGGTCCTTTCCCAGCCGTCAATCACCGCTCAAACCAGCTCAACCTTGCGTTTTTGGCTGGCTTTCCTCTCGGTTGCCCTGGCTTCTTTTGCCTCTATCCAGATTCAGGAGCTGTTAAACAAACGCCGAAATTTTCCAGAGCTGGATATAGAACTACTTAATAAATTGGTCCCTAAAAATGACCTGATCAAACCAGAACTGCCTATAGTGGAGCCAGAAGAAAAACCTACAGCTTTAACTGAAGTGCCAAGGGTTTATTACGGACCGACCTTATTTACTGATTACGGCATTCACCTTTTTAAAGAAGGGAGCCACTTTAGCCTTTACGATAAGCTCGGGAGCCACCCGATGACTGTTAACGGTCAGGCAGGGGTCTACTTTGCGGTTTGGGCACCAAATGCTGACAAGATCTCGGTGATCGGCGATTTTAACTACTGGCAGGCTGATTCCCACAACTTAGCCCCGCGCTGGGATAGCTCTGGTATTTTTGAAGGCTTTATACCAAACCTTAAAGTTGGTGACATTTATAAATACAAGATTACTTCCAAACACAATAATTTCAGCGTGGAAAAAAGTGATCCGTATGCTTTTCGCTGTGAGACCCCTCCGAAAACTGCTTCGGTGGTTTGGGAGCTTGATTACGAATGGCATGATGAAGAATGGATGAAGAGCCGACATAAGGCCAATGACCTAAATGCGCCGATGTCAATTTATGAGCTCCATATTGGTTCCTGGCGCCGGGTGCCGGAAGAGGGTAACCGCTCTTTAACTTACCGTGAAATGGCGCCGCTTTTAGCCGAGTATATTAAGGAGATGGGCTATACTCATGTGGAGTTTATGCCGATCATGGAATACCCGTTTTTTGGTTCCTGGGGTTACCAGGTGACAGGTTTTTTTGCTCCCACCAGCCGCTTTGGCACGCCGCAGGATTTTATGTACCTGGTTGATTATCTCCACCAGCACGGGATTGGTGTGATTTTAGACTGGGTGCCGTCGCATTTCCCAGGGGACGAGCATGGCCTGGTTTATTTTGACGGGACCCACCTTTACGAGCACCAAGATGAACAAAAGGGCTTTCATCCGGATTGGAAGAGTTACATCTTTAATTATGGCCGCAGCGAGGTTAGCTCATTTTTGATTAATAGCGCCCTGTTTTGGCTGGAAAAATTCCATGTTGACGGCTTGCGGATCGATGGGGTGGCTTCAATGCTTTATCTGGATTATTCCAGAAAACACGGGGAGTGGACCCCTAACCAATTTGGCAGCAACGAAAACCTGGAGGCGATCGCCTTTTTAAAACGACTCAACGAAGTAATTTATAGTCGCCACCCTGATGTCCAGACTATTGCCGAGGAATCAACTGCCTGGTCAATGGTGACCCGGCCGACCTCTGTTGGGGGGCTTGGCTTTGGGATGAAGTGGAACATGGGGTGGATGCACGACACCTTAAAATATATTGCCGAAGACCCTGTCCATCGCAGATATCATCAGGATAAATTAACCTTTAGCCTGATGTATGCTTTTACCGAGAATTTTATGCTCTCCCTTTCCCATGACGAGGTTGTCCATGGCAAAGGGGCGCTTTTTGGCAAGATGCCAGGAGATGATTGGCAAAAGTTTGCCAATATGAGGCTCTTGTTTGGCTACATGTTTGGCCATCCAGGTAAAAAGCTAATGTTTATGGGGGATGAGTTTGGTCAATGGAAAGAGTGGTCTCATGAAGAGAGCCTGGAGTGGCACGCCTTAAATTATTCCACCCACCAAGGGGTTAAAAAATGGGTGAAAGACCTGAACCATCTTTATAGAAACGAACCTGCTCTTTATGAAATAGATTTTAGTGGGGCTGGTTTTGAATGGGTTGATATCAGTGACTCGGAAAACAGTGTGATCAGCTTTATAAGACACAGCCGGGCAACGAACGAGAAGATTCTTGTTGTCTGCAATTATACCCCTGTGCCGCGCCATGGTTATCGTGTTGGTGTGCCGGAAGGTGGGATGTGGCAAGAGCTCTTAAACAGCGATGCCCATGAGTATGGCGGGAGCGGCTTGGGCAACAACGGCGGCTTCTATGCTGACCAGATCCCAATGCATGGCCGGCCTTTTTCACTCAACTTACTTTTACCCCCTCTGGGTGTTGTCTTTTTTAAGCATATCGGGAGATAAACCATGAAGGCAATACTTTTAGCTGGAGGCTTTGGGACCAGGCTCCACCCCTTAACTGTTGATCGCCCTAAGCCCATGGTTCCCTTAGCCAATGAGCCTTTGATGAGCTACACCCTGCGGCTTTTGGCGAAACACGGTTTTACTGAAATCACAGTCCTGCTCCACCACCAGCCTGAACTTATTAAGAGTTATTTTGGTGACGGCGGCAAATTTAAGGTACATTTGACATATATTGATGCGCCGGCTGATTATGGGACTGCCGGGGCGGTGAGATATGCCTGCCAGGGAGAGAAAGAGCCGATCCTGGTTATTAGTGCCGACTTGTTGACTGAAATCAACCTGACAGCAGCAATTGATTTTCATCAGAGCCAGCAAAGCCTCGCCACTATGCTACTAACCCGCGTGGCAGATCCGAGCCAGTTTGGGATTGTTATTACTGAAACTGACGGCCGGGTCAAACAATTTTTGGAAAAACCATCGGCTGGCGAAGTTTTTTCCGACACGATCAATGCCGGTATCTATCTCTTGGAGCCCAAAGCCTTAAATTATATTCCCAAGGGTAAGAAATTTGATTTTAGTCTTGACCTTTTTCCCTTGCTGCTTAAAAAAGGGGAATCCCTCTTTGGGTTTGTGACCGAGGGAGAGTGGGATGATATTGGCCAGCTGGATGATTATCTTAAAGTTCACCAAAAATTTGTTCTCAAGCACCCTGAAAATAAGATCATCGGCGCTGGCTGTGAGATTGGTGCACAGGTGAAACTTGACCGTAGCGTCATTGGTCCTGACTGTAAAATAGGTAAAGGAGCGGTGGTGGTTGAGTCTGTGCTTTGGGATGGTGTAGTGGTGGGTGAGGGGGCAAGAATATTTAAAAGTGTGCTTGGGTCACAAGTTAAAATCGGAGCCAACGCTAACCTGCACGAAGGGGCGGTGGTTGGTGGGGCTTCTGAAATTGGGGCTAACTCTGAAATCCGGCCCTTTATCAAGATCTGGCCGCAAAAGATTATTGGTGAGGGGTCAACTGTCTCTCGTTCCGTTATCTGGCGCGAGCACTGGACACGCTCGATTTTCGGCCAATACGGGGTGACTGGTATTTGCGGCGTAGAAATCACCCCGCAATTTGCCGCGGCCCTGGGGGCAGCTTATGGCTCAACCCTGGAAAAGGGTTGCCGCATCTCTTCCAGCCGCGATGATCATAAGGCTTCACGCATGATCTATCGTGGTTTGGTCTCAGGTGTCCTCTCGGCTGGGGTTGATATTTCTAATCTAGAGACCATTCCTCTGCCAGTTAACCGTTTTGAGATCAGGTCGCTTAAATCACGTGGTGGCTTTCACGTGCGCAAATCACCTTTTGACCCGGAGCTGATCGACATTAAATTTTTTGACAGCCATGGCCTTGATTTGAGCTCCAATGCGGAAAAAGAGATTGAGAAAATATTTTTTAATGAAAACTTTACTCGCACCAGCACTGCCGAGACAGGGGAGCTCTCTTATCCTTTTCATCGCCTGGCAGAAGAGTACCGGGCCGAAATTATTGAGCATTTTTCAACTGATTCCTTTGTTTTAAGCCCAACCAGGTTTGTTATTGATTATTCCCACGGGAGCGCCAGCCAGATTTTCCCTTCTATCTTGGGGGACTTGGGGCTTGAGGTCATTGCCCTTAACGCTTATATTGACGAGACAAAAATTACCAAAGACCAGGAGACCTTTGAGAAATCGTGGCAGCAGATGACTCAAATAGTGAAAAGTACAGGCGCTAGCCTTGGGGTGATGCTGGACACTGGGGGGGAAAAGATATTTTTATGTGACGAGCAAGGCCGGATCATTGACGGCGACCAGGCTTTGGCAATTATGGCGATCATGGCTTTGGCTGCCAAAGGCGAGAGTCTAATTGCTGTGCCGGTTTCAGCTTCTGGGGTTATCGAGAAGCTGGCCAATAAATATGGCGGCCGGGTGGTCAGGACAAAAAACAGTCCCAGGGCTTTGATGGAAAAAGCCGAAAGCCGCGAATTTGTCTTTTTGGGTGAGCGCCACGGTGGGTATATTTTCCCTCACTTTCTCCCTTCATTTGACGGGATGTTTTCTATCTGCAAGCTGGCCAGGTATTTGGCGGAAAAAAAGATAAAATTATCAGAGCTGTTAGCCGAGCTCCCGGAGATGCATATTAAAGGCCAAAATATTTCCTGTTCCATGTCAGATAAGGGGAGGGTTATGCGCCGGGCAATTGAACAGGTTAAGGGTTTTGATAAAGTTGAGACAATCGATGGTTTAAAATTCTGGCAGGGGGATGCTTGGCTCTTGCTGCAGCCGGATCCCACTCGTCCACTGATTCATTTATTGGTTGAAGCGGAAACAAGTGAAAAGGCCGAGCAATTTTTGACAAAATACGCTAAAATAGTCGAGTCACTTAAGGAGGGATAAGATGAAGAAAGGAAAAAAGCTTAATGTTTTATTTGTTTCGTCCGAGGTTGTCCCGTTTGCCAAGACTGGGGGGCTGGCTGACGTGGCCGGGGCGCTGCCTAAAGCTTTAGAGGAGCTGGGGCACGACGTACGGGTCTTTATGCCGCGCTATAAAAAAATCGACCCGGCTAAATTTAATTTAAAGAAAATTAATGCCGAGACTTTTGAGGGGAAAATCCCGGATTCAAATGTCCCGGTTTATTTTTATGAAAATGAAAATTATTTTGGCGGTCGCGACGAGCTCTACCAGGTTAAAGGGGTAGACTACGAGGATAACCTGGAGCGCTTTTCTTCTTTTTGCCAGGCAGCTTTAAAATTTGTTAAAGAGCAGAATTGGCGGCCGGACATTATTCATTGCAATGATTGGCAGAGCGGTTTGATTGCTGTTTATCTTAAGGTTAATTACGGCAATGATCCTTTCTTTAAGGAGACACGCCTTGTTTACTCTGTCCACAACATGGGTTATTTAGGGATGTTCCCGAAAGAAAAACTGCCTCTCACCGGCCTTGGTTGGGACCAGTTTGTCCCTGATAAGCTCGAGTTTTGGGACAAGATCGCCTTGAGCAAGGCTGGCTTTGTCTATGCAGATGTTATTAATACGGTTTCTAAAACTTATGCTAAAGAGATCCAGACCGAAGAGTATGGCCATGGACTCGACGGCTTGCTGCGCGCTCGAAGTAAGGATGTCTATGGTATTGTTAATGGCTTGGATTATGATCTTTGGAACCCGGCCACTGACCCAAAAATCCCGGAGAATTACTCACCTGACAAGATGGCGGCCAAAAGTGAAGATAAGCTCGAGCTCCAGCTCAAAAATGGTCTGCCGGCTAAAAAGACCACTCCGGTGATCGGCATGATAACGAGACTGGCTGACCAAAAGGGGCTCGATATTTTAGCCGGGGCTTTGCCGGAGATAATGAAGCTGGATTGTCAGTTTGTGGTCTTGGGGACCGGCGACCTTAAATATCACGAGCTTTTGACTAAGCTAAAAAACGAGTTTCCAGAGCATGTTGGGCTTAACCTTGGCTTTGATGCTGCCCTGGCCCAGTTAATTTATGCGGGATCAGATATGTTTATGATGCCGTCAAGATACGAGCCGTGCGGCCTGGGCCAGCTGATCAGTTTTAAATATGGGGTGGTGCCGATTGTGCGCAAAACCGGCGGCTTGGCTGACACTGTCCATGATTTTAATTTAAAAACTGGAGCAGGTGACGGTTTTGTTTTTGAAGAATATAGTTCTGCTGCCTTGCTTGATTCCGTAAAAAGGGCGCTTGAGGCGTATAAAAACAAGACCGCCTGGAAAAAACTGGTCAAAAAAGTGATGAACCTTGATTATTCCTGGAACACGTCGGCCAAGGAATACGTTAATCTTTACGAGAAGGCGCTGGTGGGGTAGTTTTTTTTCTTGACTGGCCCAATTTAAGTTGTATAATGAAATCGTTAAAAAGGAGGCCTTTATGAGAGAACAAATTGGTGAAACAGCGGGAAAACTGTGGCGGGCGCTGGGGGAAAAAGGGGAGATTAATCTGTCCATGCTGCCTAAACTGGTCAGGGAAAAAAATGAGGTGACCTGGCAAGCCTTG
>Ga0210019_1003805_pt1 | contig 13609 bp, 22 predicted proteins | sample CryGeyCG2114_020_2_FD_183969 | JGI IMG/M metagenome (GOLD analysis project Ga0210019, IMG submission 183969) | Groundwater microbial communities from aquifer - Crystal Geyser CG11_big_fil_rev_8/21/14_0.20 (SPAdes) (version 2) | ecosystem: Environmental > Aquatic > Deep subsurface > Groundwater ...
CAGCGACCTCGGGGGCTGGTGGTGATGGTTTCGTAACTGTGGAGTATTAAAAATGAGATACCAACTAAATGACGGGCAAGTAATTGTAGCTGACCAAGCGTTTATTGATGCGAATCATCCTGATGCGGTGCTGTTGCCTGATCCTAGCATTGTTGTTCTATCACTGACCGAACTAAAAGCCCAGAAGATTTCAGCAATCCGTGCAAAGTTTGACGGCCTGGTTGCTGGCCTCAAAGCCGATGCCGCCCCTTACGAAGTAGAGACGTGGGCGGTACAGACTGCTGAATACTCTGCATGGGTAGCTAACAACACGACTCCAACACCTTATGTATCAGCACTCGCGGCGGCACGCGGTATGACGCTGGCTGACCTGATGGCAAAGATAGGTGCGAAGGTCGCCGGACTAGCCTCGATACAAGGCGCACAACACGCGCTTGAGGCCGCAGTGAACGCGGCTACGACACAGGCTGAACTCGACGCGGTGGTGTTTTAACCGTGAAACAACGCCTGCTCAACCTGCTAATCTCGCTCGATCAGTTTGTATTCTGCCTACTGACTCTGGGCGCATCAGACCCAGACGAGACATTAAGTGCCGCAGCATGGCGGTGGGAGCTGCAAGGCAAGATAATGGGGAAGCTGCTCCGCCCCACAATCGACTTCGCATTATGGTTTGACCATTGGCACTGCTTCAACAGCTACCAATCGGAGAAAATCGGCAGGCAATTACCGAAGGAGTACCGATGAGAATCGCAGTTATCGGAGATTCAATCTCCACCCGCAACAACGGTGCAAGTGCCGTATGTTGGCCTCGACTACTGGGGCAGATGATAGAGGACGGTGGGGTGTTCAATATCGAGGTGCGGAATTACTCTGTGCCTGGGTTGACGTGGCGCACAGCCAAAACACCGACAAAAGGGTGGCTTATTGGTGGACTCTCCCCCCTGCAAGCTGCTACCGCTGATGGTTTTGATTTGCTGTTGGTGTGTTTGGGGGTGAATGACCGGAATAACCCAGATGCTATGGCAGACGCACAGATGTTCTCCTTTGAGCTTGCAACCAATGCCCACTTCATACGCCAAAACATGTACGACCCTACTGGCGAAAATAATGCGGTGGTAACAGAAGAAGAGCAGAGACGCATGTATGCGGTCTATGACCATCTTGGACACGGCTTCCATCTGGGTCTTGGAAAGTTGTATGACATGGGTTACAGCTACGACACGTTGCACCCGACCAATTCGGGCAAGCAATGGATAGCTAGTGCGGTGTATATGTACCTTCAACAATTCCTACCCATCACTCCTATCGAACGAAACATTGCTTGGTTGTTTGAGCAGCCACAACATATACGCGAACAAATGCGGCGAGCGAACACATAGACATCGGTAGATCTTGATGACACTTCAACCATCTCCAGGCTGACTGCACTTGAGTCGGCAGGATTAATTGGAGTAGGTAGAGCCGCTGAGATTCTAATCTGATAGCTAGACAGGATACATTAAACTAAAATAAAGCCATGAACAAATTACCATACGCAATGCTTAAGGATGATGGGACTCCAATAAACCAGGAGAGTCCTGGTTTACTACGTACTCTAACTCCTGCTGGCGGTGCTCAGGTTAGAGAATACGCTGATGTTACTAACGCAGCTACCGTAGGTACTATTGAGATTGGAAAGACTTTTAACGTAGCAATTAATACTACTACGGGGGTTTGGGATGGGCGTGATACAACTGGCGAATGCTGGTTGGAAAAGTGGACCGATACTGGAGCACTTAAGGAATATTGGTATGCAGCCCCTGCTACGGCTGGAATAGTGCCTACTTGGGTTAAAACTCATTCAGTAGACGTTACTACTGGGGCAACCATAGTTGGTGATGCTACCCTACCAGGTCATGCAGTAAGGTTAGATCAAGTTGGAGTATTACCTCAAAATATCCAATCAGTTAGCTATACCACAATACTCTCAGACGCTGGTAAACACATATTACATCCAAGTGCTGATACCTCAGCCAGAACGTTTACTATTGCTGCGAATACTAGCGTCCCCTATAGGGTAGGGACGGCTATAACAATAGTGAATCAGAATGGGGCTGGTGTAATCACGATAGGTATTACTACTGATGTAATGAGATTAGCCGGTGCCGGGACAACTGGAAATAGGACCTTAGCAGCCAATGGTGTTGCTACGGCATTAAAGGTAACCGCTACAGAGTGGATTATCTCAGGCACAGGATTATCGTAATGGCTGCCACTCAGATGGTCATGATTGCCTATACTGGTGCCACCTAGGTCCTGGGACCACCGGATATGGTGCAGGTGGAACTTCTGTTTTCACAGGAAGTGCTGGCGCTGGGGGACCAGCAGGATTACGCATTATGTGGGGGGCTGGAAGATCTTATCCATCTACCAATGTTGCTGACCAATAAACTACACTAAATAACTAATTAAACATTATGGCTTACATACAAACAAACGAAAATGGCAGTTTCTCAACAGTTATATCTACTGGGATAAACATAGAGTGGGATAATAATCACCTGTGTCCAGTGGAGCGTTTAACACTAGAAGAAGCTACTCTATTCAGGATCAGTAATGCCACTGAAATACCCGCACCAGCGTACGACGCAGCTACTCAATTATGCGAACACAGTGGATACGAGGTGGTAAATGGGGAATGGGTTACTAAATGGGTAGTATCAGCACTTTCACAGGCACAGATAAAGGCTAATGCTGCTGAACTCCTGGCTAACGCTAAAGAAGCTAAGCGTACAGAGGTTCGTACTGCATATGAACTAGACGCAGGCGCAGACGTAACCGTAGGTACAATAGTGTACCAAGGTGGTTTTGACTCAGCAATTAAGCTTGACGCTGCTAAGCGTTTGGCTGAAGCGGCAGGACTGTTAGACGTTACTTTCTTTGACTCTACTAACAACCCTCAAGTGCTCTTGCTTGCTGATGCACAACTTGTTATACTATCAGTAGCTGCAGCATTTCAAACGGCACTAGCTCGTAAGCAAGCTGCGATGGTTAAAATAGATAAATCCACTACAAGCACGATAGCTAAAGTAAACGCTATTAGTTATTAAGGAGTATTGATGTACTACGGTAAACAACCACAATTTGAACAGTACCTAACTGATAGTTTTACTTCAGATGCAGTTACGTATGCTGCCGGATACCCACTCAGTTATAATCCGGGACTGGCTCAGGCCATAGACGTATCTGTAGGTGGGGCAGTACAACGTCCTAACTTAGACTTTACCATCTCAGGACAAACACTGTCTTTTAGCCCAACGTTACCGGACGGCTTGGCTATTTTCGTTAAGTATCTGGGGGTGTCTGGGTCTAGCGTCTCTATCCCAGACGCTTCTGTGACCCCTGTTAAAATAGTGGAGACGGTATTAAGTAAGTCTGTAGCCGGAGGATCTGATGTAACTTTGACGGCTAATGAGGCTGCTAACTCGGTATACGAGTTTACAGGGATTCTAACTGCTAACATTAACGTTATTGTGCCAGACACTATAAGGGGGTTTGTAGTAAAGAATCTCACTACCGAGCCTTTTACATTAACAGTTAAGACCTCTGCTGGCACCGGGGTAGTGTGCAGTAAAACCTTCCCCTCCCTCGCAATGTGCGACGGTACAAATGTCTTTGCAGTTAGTAGTCAAGGTGCTGGCACTGTTACTTGGTTAGTTAAAACTACCGCGTATACGGCAATAGCCGGAGATGCCCTGATGTGTGATACCTCAGGAGGAGCCTTTACCATAACTCTACCAGTTGCCCCAGTAGCCAATGACTCAGTTAAAATATTTGATTATTCAGGTACGTTTAACGTTAATAACCTAACTATAGCCGGTAACGGTAAGACTATAGTAGAGGCTGCAACGTATACCTGTAACTTAGTTAATGAGTCTCGTACATTAGTGTACCTTAATGATACCGCTCAGTGGAGGGTTATGTAATGGCAAATTCAAATCAGATGTTTGGTACATCTCAAATAACAGCAAAACTAGCACGGCTCTTAACGGATGCAGGATTATTCCAGTTCTCTTGGACAGCAGACGCGGAGCTGTAATAACATGCCGAAAATAGACACTCTTCATCCCTTGCTTAAATCTAAATACCTAAAACTAGAGCTCCTAGCCATGGAGAGGTTTGGTATTCGCATAGGCATGACTCAAGCCCTGCGTACTGAAGCAGTCCAATATGCCTACTGGTGTAAGGGTAGGTTTGAACTAGCAGAAGTGAACGCAGCTATGAAAGCTGCTGGACTCTATTACATTACGGAAAAAGAGAATCGTATAGTAACTAAAGCTAAGAGTGCGGCTACTACCTTCCACGGTTATGGCATGGCATTTGATATAGTTATCATAGACTCTGATGGTAAAACCTGGGTATGGGATAACGGTGCTGATACTAACGAAGATGGTATCACAGACTGGGATCAGGTAGGCTCTTTAGCTGATGAGTGTGGGCTAGAATGGGGAGGCAACTTCACCAGTATCTCTGATAAGCCTCACTTCCAAGACCGCATGGGTTGGACTATCGCTAAGCTAAGAGAACATAAGATTCCTAGTGGTATGGTATTTGCCGAAGCAGGATTCTTACCTAAAGAGGCTTAATCATGGAGCTATTAACAGCATGTTTAATTCTATTAACATAGCCAGCTATATACCTTTCCTGTTTATCTTGGTGGTTATGTGGGCTCTTATGTACAACGCTCATAAGGATCCCGACGTCTCCTTTAATATATACGACTGTTTAGTCGATCCTATTACTAAAGAAGCAGATGTTAAACGTATAGGAGTAGTACTAGCTATCTTAACTCTGACTTGGTGGTTTGTAGATAAGGCTGCCAGAGGAGATGCTGGAGTAGAGGATGCTATAACGTATGGGGGTATGCTGGGATTAGCAGAATTTGCTAGCATCTGGTTAAAGTCCAGATATCCTACCTCAAATAAGGGGTGACTCAGCTATGTCGGTAAAGATAGTTATTATACTTAGTAAAGATAACCCTTTAGGTAAACTAACTACCCTCTTTACCGGGTGTCCAGCATACCACATAGGGTTTATAGATGAGGACTCTAATCGCTTCTATGATATGGATATAGTGTTTAGGCGTAGGCTTTGGCCCTATTACTCAGAGGCTGAGTATGAACTATATGACTGCCCCATACCGTTGACTGTAACTGATTTAGAAGTTCATCTAGAGACAGATAAGGATTATTATGGCTTCACAGACTATCTATTTTTTGCCATAAGAAAACTACCCAAGTTTTTGGGATTTAAAGTTAAAAATTATAAAGGTGCTATTTGTTCAGAGAAGGTCAATCAGATACTGGTTTCTCACGGATGGGTATCCCCGTGGGGTGTCAATGAACCACCCCCAAGCCCGTGTGACTGGAGGGAATACTTGATAGGGACTAAAACTTCCGTTTAAAATAGGAGGATCATAGGAGAGTAGTTTTAATGTCAGATCCACTAACAACAGCAGCGGGAATTTGGGCTACAGCCAAAAGTAGTTTAGCGATGATAGTAGCCGGCATCTTAGGTGCTGCAGTATCATTAAAATTTGCATCACCCTCACTATCCCCGTGGGAAAAAGTAACAACAGTAGTTTCTGGGGCTATCCTAGCTCACTTCTTAGCACACCCTACCATAAATTATTTCAAACTAAACACATATCAAGAGACAGTAGGTTTTCTAATAGGTCTGTTTGGATTATCACTATGTGCAGCTATGTTAGAAGCCATAAAAAAATTCGACTTATCTAACGTTATCAAAAGGAAGCTGGGGTTATAAAATGTCTATCGACGTATATCTAAATATAGCGGCCAATGCTGTTACCTTCCTGGTATGCACCTGGGCCATACTGTCCCACAAAATAAAAGATGGGGTGGTAATCAAAGCGGGGTTAATTCTATTAGCATTCTCTTCACTATACTGTATGAGGTACTCCCATACCCCAGCGGAGCTAATAATAAATATGGGTGTGGGCTTGATTAGTGCTGGGGTATTTCTCCGAATAAAGGTGTATCCTATGTACTTTAAAGATACTACCCATATATGTAATATATGTAATACTATGTCGACTTCCCTAATGAAACGTAGGGCCTCGGATAGTGTTAAAGAAACTAAGGTAAATAATGATGTTAATACTGGATCAGTTTAAGTTATACATACGTAGTGGTATAGCACTAGCTATAGTGGCATTATCACTTATGTGCTGGTACCAATATGGTAAGATAGGGCAATTAAATAAAGATGTACTTAAACTAGAGCTATCAGTGAGTACCAAATCTGGCCTATTAGATAGCTGCTACGCCAGCATAGAAACCTTTAATAAGGCTCATGAAGATATCTCCAATGACGCTAAAGTAGCTGTAGATGAGGCTAAAAAATCCTCTAAAGGAAACTATGAGTCTAGTCGTCAATTCGGTAGTGAAATACCTAAGACTAAAGAGGACTATAAGAATACTACAGACTTATTCAACTTATACATAGCCAAGCGCCAAGCTGAGAAAGTACAGAAATGAAAAGACTACTAATTATTTTTTTACTGGCATTATTGACTATTAACCTAAGTGGGTGTGCATGGATTTGTCCCAAACCTGAGATAGTGATAATAGAAAAAAAGATACCTGTCCCAGTGAAGTGTGACGCCCCAGCCATAAATACACCAACTGAGTACCCATTTGATAGGGCTAAAAAAGAGATGACGACTTTCGAGAAGTTACGTCTAGCCATATCTGAATTAGAGATATACAGGGGATATACTAAGGAACTGGAAGCGGTAAAGAATAAGTGCACGGCTGACCCAGCAACGACTAAAATCCAATAATGGCACAAAGACAAACCTATCATATAGAAGTTGATGAAGGAACTGACTACGCTCAGGTCTTCACTATGACTGATAACTCCACCGGTCTTCCTCAGGATCTGACTGGGTATACTGCTCGGATGGATGTTAAAGGTCTTGGCTACAATTCTCAGTCCAGTGTTATTATACCTATTACTTATGATAGTACCACCAGTACTAGTGCCAGGGGTATAGTTCTCGGTGGGGTGGAGGGTACTATATCTATAGTCATACCAGCTGAGGATAACTTAGTAGGAACTTGGTATGGAGGCACTACTGGTACCTACGATATTTTCCTAATAGACCCAACCGGTATTAGGTCTAAGTTCATCAAAGGATTCTTTACTATTAAACCCAGTACTACCGTACTCATTTAATCTAAAAGAAACGGATTAGCCCCGTTTCTAGTCAAACTTTAAACTTCAAGACTTCTTAAAGCTTTTAGCAATACTATTTACTGAGGCTTTTATTTCCCCAATAGAACCAAGTATGGTCTCGATTGGATCAGACCCACGAGTGGATAGTACCCCCTGTATAGTAGAGTTGCTTAGAGCCTCAATCATGGTCTTACCAGCCTCTTCACTGGCACATGGGAATACCAATTCCCCAGTCATGAGGGGGTGAGTAATAATCATCTTACCCTCCTCCTGAGCATACTCTACATTTACACTTATAATGCTCATGCTTTAGACTCCTTAACCTTTGCATACTCAGTAGTTAAACGCTCCATTAGAAATTCGGCCGTTAGTAACTCCGGCTTAGTAGTTTCTACTATAGCAGTAAGGACCTGGTTATCCTCAATGACCATATCTGGGTCAAACTTGTTTGCATTCCAGTTCTTAAGGTACGTCCCATCTTTGTAGCCATTATTCTGGCGGAAGATATTCAGCACATTCTTAGGGACGTACAGGTTATACACGTCTTCAAGAGACATACCTACTGCATGTGTAAGTAGATACATATCCTCCACGAGCCTATTATAGGAACCGCCTAGCGAGTCGGAAATCAATATCCTTATAATGTTACGTAAAGTTGTTTGGTCCAGGGTCTTAATTCCTAAGGTTTCCATATTAGACGGTTTAATCCCTAAGATTTTCTCTGCGGTCATCTCCTCTTCCAAAGCTGTGCTTAGAACGAAATGCCAGATATCAATAACCTCCAACTTAATCTGACCCCAGTCTGGTTCCTTAGTAGTATCCTTCCACCATTTCCAACTAGTGTGGTCGAACGCTTCAGCTGCTTCCAACATTATAGCATCACGCCAGTTGTACTCAGCAGTTCTCCAATCAGAATTTACCAAGGCATTCATTGTACCCTGGAGTTTCATCATGTCTTCTATTCTTTGTAAATCGTTCATAATATCTCCTATCCTATCACTTTAGGTCCTAACTCTCCCATCTCCAGTGGTTACTTCTACCACTGCCTTAGAAGATACACACTCCCCTAGCAAGCCCCCATATGCTGCCAAGTCTACGTAGTCATCCCGGTTATAATTACCCTGACGGCCTCTTACCATCTTCAGCAGGATCATGAACTCCCAGCCTTCAGCTTCAGTCAGACCCTTACCCGTCAAGGCGTTGAATGTACTTACAATTGCCTCCATACTACGCTCACCCTCAGGCTTATCCCTCAGTGCTGCACGTTGTTTCATCACTGTACCTGCTTCCTCCAGGAAGGTATGGGCTTTATCTACTTGTTCTACCACGTTTGAATCCTCTCATATTTATTATTTTTGTTTTTTCTATTCCACACTTTATGCAGTACTTACTTATAGTGTAATATCCTCTACCATAAGGCTTATACACGCTTTTAATTACTCCCCATCCAGTCCAGGAATGGAAGTGTAGTAATTTTTTAAACCTATCAACCCAGCTTATAGTTGCCATTTAGAATCTTTTCCAACATGGGTAAGCTAGTCCTACCACCAGCAGCATTCCTATGACCGCCGCCACCGAAGGCCTTAGCTATCTCTGATACATCGGTAGAACTTTCCACTGTACTATCTGATCTAAATGATAGTATAACTTCCCCGGTCACTTCTATAAAGTACGTTATGGTGAAGTCTAAGGTTTTATCCTTAGTGTACATAGCTTGACTAATCTCGGAGACATACCCAGTAGTATTTAGAATACCTGTGGTATAGGACTTGCCCTTGAAAGATACTTTAACTTTACGCACTCTATCAGGTTTAGTGGCGGAATCCACTTTAGCATCTATATAAGTACATAGGGTTTCTCCCATTTTAATTAAGTCTAGTAATGTAGTTTTATCCCATAACACCATATCCCCATTAAGTGTAGATAGTCCAGTTGTAAGTTCCTTAGTATTAGTTAGTCTCCATTCCCATAAGTCCCTATCCTGAACGTGCAGCAGGATAGATGGTATCCGCTTCCTACCGTGGAAATACTCCCATGCCAACACCGCCCCAGACTTAGTCATATCAAATACGCAACCAGGCATACCTGTTAAGTCTGCTTCAGCAGTCTTATGATGATCTATAACCACTACTGACTTATGTTTAGCCCGCAGACTAAGCAGTATATCTTTAGGGTATGAGAAATCTAAAACGAATACTTCTAACCCCTCTGAGTCCTCTACTTCCTTCGGTACTGAGTTCTTACCATACATAACTGGTATGTATGTGGCCTTATCACCAAACTTCTTCCAGGCTGCATACTTAGCCCCAGTACCATCTAGACAATTGCCGTGATATAAAATTACTGTTGTTACCATTACCACTCCTCCTTATAACTGTTCATAAGTATATACGTTATACCAAAACGGGCCCTTAGTTGAACTAAAAAGAGCCTTAACTATAGGCCCTTTTAACCACTTAAAGTGGGTTGAATAAAAATAGACTATCATTGCCCGGCGAGGACCGTGATAGCCTAATGAGTGTAGATAGGGAAAATGATATAAACCCCCACCTACTTCTATAATCGTTTGTTCGTCTCATATTAATATACGGATGTGTATTAATGCATTTATATGACCAGGTAGTGGCGTTCGTTGTTTTTGGTACAAAAACAGAGAGAGCCGCGGTATGGTCAAATTACTACGTATAGAGTAACTCTATACAGGAATTTGACGTTCCATACACGAACATATTTATACGCCGTTCACCTCATGCGATTTTTTTTAAAAACTGATCCAGGATCAGGAGATAGATTAATCTTCAGATCTGCAGCTTCAGCTTCAGCTGTATTTTTTTCGCTCAACCCAGTGCCGCTTGCGGCATACTAGGTTAAAGATTTTAGAATAGAGTTTCTCTATTCACCTTTTGGCTCTTATACGTGAACATGCGGTAAAACAAAGGTCAGATCACTACAGATTTTTTTTTAATCGTATGCGTGCAGCCGGCCGTACGACGTGCCGGTGCCGTACGACGTATTAGTACTCGTTTACCTCGAGAGTACATAAATCAGCAGCAATCTGACGACGTGGGTGTATACGTAGTATACTCCTATCGGTCGTCAGTTGCAGTAGATCCAGAATACAGTTACTATATTCCAATACTGCTCAAATTACTAATCTGACCATTGTTTTATTAAAATCAAAAAAGAGCTTGAGGGGATCTGAGATTGTATCTCAGATAAGGTGCGCTCTTAGGCCTAAGCCCGTTTGTACACCCCACAGAAGTTGATCGTGCCTGTTAAGGCACAACCGCGGCACCCCTCTTTGCCGATCGATGCTATAGCATCATTGCAGCCACTTCTCTATGGTTACAAGCTATTCCCTTAGGAATGTTCGCATGTACATTCAAGATTGGTAGTTTATTAGTGGGCTCATTGAGCTCCACTATCTCATCATTACAAGAAAATAGAAACTTACCAGCTGAGTCCTCCAAAATAACAACCTCATTATATTGAGCGATAACCTTAGTCATTTAGTCTCCCTGTGACATGACACTTAAAGAGGGTATAGTTATCTGTACCATACTTATACCAGAAATAAGCTTTAAATTGACCTTAAACTTATTTGAAGTTGAGCTGCATGGTAGTGAACTCGTATACTGTTACACGCACTGCATTAGCGAGCTTGAACAGAGTGCGATATGAAGGAACGTAATTCCTGGCACCGTCAAGGGTAGTTGCTTTTTCGATACGCTTGATTGTTGCTGGGGTCAGACCCACTCGTGCTGCCATGTGTTTAACTGTCAGGCCATTCTCAATACGTGTTATGCGAGTGTTCTTTGCAATTTGTCTTACATTAATAGCTAGTTTAGGAGCTGTCATATGTCTGAGTCTCATCTGTAGTTAATTCGCTACTACTTAGCCGGAGTATGCCTAGCGTAAAACATACGTAGTGTTACACAGTGTTATACCAAAAATGCTGTGGAAATTGAATGACATTTATTTCTTATATACCCTGATAAACTCCTTAATTGCAGCCCAAGCTGACCAGTCAGTACGTAGTGCGTGAGTACCTTCCTCGTTGTATGGCTGAGCGTACAAGATCTGAGTCCAAGATGGATTTGGATTAACCCCCGTAATACTGGGGTGGTCATCTATAAGGAATGAAGATAAGTCTCCGCATCCCACTAAGGTTTTGTCCGGCGTCAAAATAGTTCTGTTAGCCCAGAAGTGACCTAGATGCTCAGACACCCATTGGATCTTCTCAGAGTGGCATAGGTAGTCTTCATATCCTGAACTGGGCTTAGTACAGATAAACGGCTCAATGAAGTCTAAACAATTATCTTCAATATCCCTAAGGGCCAGCTGGGCTTCTACGTAAGGAGTTAGCTTCCGGTAAAAACCCTTAGCTTCACATATGGCGTCCACATAAGTATGGTACTTAGGGTCGAAGGAGTCCTGCCAAAAATACGAGGTTAAATCGTGAACAGAGGGGACATCATCATCAGGGAATAGAGTTTTAAGCTCACGATATATTTGTCCGTACCAATCGGCACAGACCCCATCTAGGTCAATTAGAAGTAGTATCTTCTTATGTTCCACAGCTCTCCCCTCTATGATAAAAATTAATATTTGACATACTCTTCCCAGCCCTGAACGGCGGGGCTTTCCGCGCAAAAGAGATAAACATTTAGGTAATAAGTTTACTTAGTTCTAGTAGGCTTTCCATCTTTCCAATATCCTTTTTTTACGAAATAACCTTCAGGTCCGAATTCTCCTGTATTGGTTAGTTTTTGAAAGAACCAAACTAGATCCACAAAAGCATGCTTGAAATGGAAAAAGAAGAAATCCGATAAAGCGTCGGTCAAGTGCTTACTCACCTTCATGTTGGTAACATCTATGTCACCTAGTTCTAAGCACTGAGGGCATATAGTCTTTGCCGTGTGGACTCTACCGTGTTTACAGAGGGTGTTGGGGGTGGGATTGTTCATGTGATGAAAGTCTCTACTCTTATTATGAAGTAGAGACTATACCACTAGAGATACTTATTTGCAACAAGAGTGCTGTCAGGTAGTCCTACGGAGTTCGGAAGCCATGCGGCGCAGTTCGTTTTCGGCGTATGCCGTTATTTCACCATGCTCGCGCGCGTAGTATTCGGTTGCGTCAAACCACTTCGCCGCCGATTCCAGCGCCTCCGCCTGCTTATCCAGTAGCCATCGCTGGTCGGCTTTAGGGGAGAGTGCCTCGTCCAAGGCTCTTGCCGCATTGTCCAAGTTCCAATCATCTTGGTTCGTATGCAATTTAGTAGTTACTTCTAAGGCGGAAAAGTAATTACTAACTGCATCCGCCAGCCGTGCTACTCGCAGTTTCAGCTCTTCTACTTCTTCTTGTAGCTTCGCCTGCTCAAAGGCGGATAGTGCTTTATGTTCGCTCATTTCACTTCTCCTTCCTCGATAGCTTCCTTGTTAGTCTGTGGTGGTAGTGGGCGGAGTATTAGTGGAACCATATTGTGTTCGTTGTGGTGAGGAGTAAGTAGCAACTCAACAAAACCATTCTCGTCTTTACCAATCCACGCCACATCTGTGCAGTCGCTCAGTTCCTTCTGCAACTCGTCGCGTCCGGCTTGCTTGGCATTTGATAGCGCCCGTTCCAGAGCTTCGGAGGGGAGAGTTTTGGCGAGTGCTTCACGAAGTTCGGTTATTATCTTGTCCCTTGCGTTAGGGGAGGCTTGCACCAGAAATCCAAGTGTCCTTGTCTCTGTTACTTTAGGAAGCCCGAGCTTAGTCGGGTGGGGGTCGTGAAAGACTTCACCATCGCACCCGACTACAGAATGCCCAGTCCCGCTAAATCTGGGGCTGTCATCTCCTATCTCATGGTAGATAGGGATAGTTATTCCTGCATCCTTCTTCCACTGCGGTATGTCCCAAGCGTTGAAGGTCATATACACAAGACCAAATTGAGCGAGATACTCATTCACTCTAGTATTGAATGTGAGCGCGTCGCAGTTATCGTGCAGGAAGTGAGGGACTTGTTCAGTATCAAGACCAAGCAAGGTTGCTAGTGTTGCCCTGTAACAGTCTCCATATACCCCATTATCAGGGTCGTGTGGGATTAGCTGCTCTGCAAGTTTTATATCACCCACTGTCCTTGCATCCTTCTCCTTCAACAACGCATCACGCTCGGCTAATTTCTGGCGCAGCTCTTCTACTTCTTCTTGTAACTTCGCCTGCTCAAAGGCAGTTCTCTCTCCTTTTGCAACTGACTGCCTGCCTCCCTTCCACCCTCTCCACATATTATTAACGTCCTCGTTTTCATACCCATCACCCTTTCTGACAGTAATCCAAAAATTCCAGTTGATGTAACACCATTCTTCAAACTCTTTTCTGCTATCGGT
>Ga0210019_1003806_pt1 | contig 13606 bp, 10 predicted proteins | sample CryGeyCG2114_020_2_FD_183969 | JGI IMG/M metagenome (GOLD analysis project Ga0210019, IMG submission 183969) | Groundwater microbial communities from aquifer - Crystal Geyser CG11_big_fil_rev_8/21/14_0.20 (SPAdes) (version 2) | ecosystem: Environmental > Aquatic > Deep subsurface > Groundwater ...
GAACAAAGGATCTGTAGCTATCGAAGATTTCGAAATAAGAAGGAATTGCAGGAAGACATACTTCGACACAGACCCGAGAGGTTTTCGGAAGATCTTCGCCGGGCTGTTAGCCGGGGCACGGAATTTACTCCCAGTGCCGGCCTAACCCTTCGAAAGGAGCTTGAAGGCTTGAGCAATGCTCCCTAGAATGGAGTCAGTCTATGCGCGTATTTCCCAAGCGAGTTTACTTTATTGCCATCTCCGGTACCGGGATGAGTGCCTTAGCCGGTTTATTTAAGGAAAGGGGCTGCGAAGTTTCGGGATCGGATTTGGCTTGTTATCCACCGGTCAGCCATTTGCTCGCTAACTTAAATATCGAAGTGAATATCGGATACGATCTTGGGCACCTCAAGGCTTTCAATCCCGATTATGTCGTAATCGGAAATTTTGTGCGAAAAGACAATACGCAAGCTCAATATGTGATGGATGCAAAAATCAGCTACGCTTCGATGCCGAGCACTTTAGAAGGGTTGTTTCTTCAGGAATCTCGAAATTTTGTTGTTGTTGGAACGCATGGCAAGTCTACGACCACGACCTGTCTGGCCTATTTGCTGGAAAGCGCGGGTCGGGATCCAAGCTTTTTTGTTGGCGCGGTAGCCGTGGATTTTGGGCAGAGCTTTAAGGTTGGAAGCGGCAAGGACTTTGTATTGGAAGGGGACGAATACGATACCGCCTTTTTTGATAAAGAATCTAAGTTCCTGCACTACCGACCGCGGATCGGGATATGGACTTCCTTTGAATTCGATCATGCTGATATTTTTGAAAAGCTAGAAGATATTGAAGTAATGTTTCGAAAGTTTATTACATTACTGCCTGATGATGGGGCGCTGATCTATTGTCGAGATTGGGAAGCCGTTCATCAAATTGTTGATTCGACGCGGAATAGCCTGGCTTGTAAGAAGACAGTCTCTTATGGATTTCATCCTGAATCTGATCGTCGAATTGAAAATTTTGAAGAAGGCCAATTCGGAATGCGATTTCGGCTCGACGGCCAAGCGTTTGAGAGCTGTCTGAGTGGACGATTCAACGCGCAGAATTTAATTGGGGCGGCTTTGGCAGCAAAAGAGGCTGGCCTTAGTGATGCTGAGATTGTGACTGGCGTGCGTGGCTTTCGTGGGCTCAAGCGGCGACAGGAGGTTCGGGCTCAGATCGGCAATCACTTGGTGATCGATGATTTCGCTCATCATCCGACGGCTATTCGCGAAGTCACCCAAAGTTTGAAGCAGCGCTATCCCGACAAAAAGCTGGTGGTATTATTTGAAGCTCGATCCAATACAACGCGTCGAAAGATATTTCAAAAGGAATTTGAGTCCGCTTTTGTGGGCGCAGATGTTGTCTTGCTTCCTCAGATCTTCAAGCCTGAAGCTTTACCCGAAGATGATCGATTGGATATCTCTCAGCTTGTTGAGAGCCTTCAGAAGGATGCGATTGAGGCTAAGGGCCCCCTGTCAACGGAGCAACTCCTAATTAACTGTGTAAATTTGTCCCACAAATTTGCCTGTGCGTTTCTTCTACTCTCGAACGGTAGTTTTGATGGCTTACATGAAAAGTTGATTTCTGCTCTCAAGTCCCAGTAGAGTGGGCGCATGAAATCGATCGTCACTATTTTTGCTGTTGTTGTTACATTGATCTCTTTTAATTTTGCAGAGGCGCGAGACCTTACCTACAAATTTGGGATTGGTTATCAGCAAATGTCGACCAATGGATTTGTGCCCGATGGAACGACGAAGTCGACCAGCCCTGAGCAGCTTAATGGTGTAGCGGCAACTTATGGCATCGCTAAGGATATTCAAGTGGGGGGCTATTTTGGCTTTCATCGTGATTTTGATTCGTTTTTGGCGGGACCTACAATTCGATATGATTTTGAGCGTCTGATTATTCGGGATCCTAGTGTTTGGCGTTATCTAAATATTTTTGGCCAAGTTGGTTTTTTCATTAAAGCGGGTGGCGATGTAGAGACGGGAATTACATTGCATGCACCAACAATCGGAGTGGAGATTCTAGCCTTCGAAAGTAATGACTTTGCCATTCTTAGTTCGGCTGGTGCCGTTATTGATTTTATGGAAGATAATTCGATTGGTTTTACCAATGGAATGTTTGGGGATGTTGGCATCCGCTTTTATTTCTAACGCAGCGCGTTATTCAGCGATCTAGATTTAACAATGATTTGTTTGGATTCTATTAAGTTCCCTGTGGCGTGATACAAAGCGTTGACACCCCGCAGCCATTCAAGATTTCATAGCTATGGATGGGAAATCGAGGGGACAAGTGGATTCTAAGTCGTTTATTTAATTTGTTTTTCTCGAGAGCCTTCTCGTCTACGTCTGGAGGGGATGTTTTGGTGGCTAAGAGGACTTTTTTTCTTTGCAGTTGGTTGAGTTTAACAATCTTTTGGGTTGGCCTTGTTGGAGGGTTTCAGCTTCAAGCAAAGACGATTGTTTTGTCAGACTTTGATGATTCAATCGTTGAAGGCCGCCCCCATCGAGGCGGCCTTTTTCATACAAACTTCGTTTTGTATCGCATCGATGTAAGGGCCAATACCTTGCAAGAGCTTCAAACAACACCCTACGAGGTTCTGGTAACGGGGGCGGAGTTGTTTGAAATTAGAAATATGTTAGGCCGAGGAAACGGACGGCCGGGAATGTTAAATACCAAGGTTCGGCTTCGGACTGGTGTCGAGATAGTTCCTGGAAATTATTATCTTCGATCGCCAGAATCTTATCGCTTTCATCGATCGGACGATGGGGTGAATTATTTGCTCGAAGATTTTAAGGCTGCCGAAGCGAGCGAGGCTGCCGGAGCAAAAGGGACCTGGAAGGGGCAGTATTGGGATTCCATGGTCGAACTGCTTAAGGATCCGGAGACGGCGAAGTCCTTTGGAGTTTTGAGCTCGCGGGGGCAGAGCCGTGAGCATTGGGAGGAGTTTTTTAACTATCTTCGAGCGAGGGGCTATATCGAAAACCGCCCCAATCTCGATATGGTTCATAATGTCTTCCTTCATCGTTATGATGGGCTGAGCTTGACTCATGACGCGGTCGAACAAAAGGTTCGGATTGTCGAAAAAACGGCCAAAGCTCTTTCGCGAGTGCCACTGGATCAAGCAGGACAGGTTTTGCATCCAAGCGGATTCGATACGACAGATAGTTTTCATACGATCGTTGTGACTGAGAACGATCCCCATGTGATGGATCGCCTGTATGAGCGCTTGAAGTTGATCGCTCAGTCTAAGATTTACCCAGTGAAATTTGTTCTCGTGAATTTGGGCACTCCTGAAGAAATTTTACAAAGCCGACGACCAGCTAATCTGGTGATCCGTTCCGACGGCGGAGTGCGTCCTGCGCGCGAGGAAGAGTTGACAGGTGAGCTGTTTGCTTCGGCCGATGTTTTTTTGACAGGCGATTGTCCGATTTTGAGGGATCTTGCCAACGCTAGATAGTTATTTCGTTCTTGTTGAAGGAGGGGGTTATGTCGAATCGATTGTTAAAGCTAGTGCTTGTAGGGGTTATGATTCTGACAGTTGGACCGAGCTTAGCTTGGGCACGTAACTGTAAAGACGATTTTGCCAATCTCGAAAAATCTCGTCCTCTTTCTGATCGGAAGGACCACTATTCCGGAGAGGCTGTCGAATTCTTTTCAAAAAACAAAAGGCTGCCATCAGATTTGGAATTAGCGCGAGCTTTGAAGATTCCAGCTGAAGAGCTCAAGCGATTTTTTGCGATGAAAAGTACCCCCAGCAATGTGGCCGGGCTTGTGGAAATGGGGGGCAATCGAAGCCCTCGTTCATTAGATGCCTTAAGAAAAGACGCCGCCAAAATTGTCGCACAGAGTTTACGGGACGAATTGGGACTACCAAGTGCCGCTGAAATTGCGGAAGCTTTGGCCGTCGAAGATTTTGGAGTTTTTGCCAATCTAATGGAATCCGATTTGCAAGCCCCCGTTGTCTTCGCCGAAAAATATTACCCAAGCTATATCGAGCAAGCCCGTAACAAAATAGCAGGCGCGTTTGCGAAAGCCGCGGCCGAGTTTGGTGTGACACCGGGCTTAGATATTATGGCGGAAACTATGGGAGTTGAAGAGTGGCGCCTTAGTGCGATGATTGATGAGAAGACGGGATTATTTGCAAATCGAAATGCAATTAAAGAGTTAGCTCGCGTCCGCCATCCGGCAGCCTTTGATCGATTCTTGGATACAGATATATTTAATAGTGTTCGACAAGAGCGCTTATATGAAGCTCTGAAGTCAAAGCAACGATTGATCGTAACCACAGCGGTTTCGGGTGCTTCCGTGAACGGAGAGTTTTTCAAGGCTTGTAAGCTTTATGCTCAGGCTAACAATGCGGCGATCGTTGTCATCCCGGCCAATATGATAACGAATCATCTGGATTCTGGATTATTGGAAGACCCGGACGTTCATGTGTTAACGAGCACGGCAGAGCTGAATAGGTTTTTGGCGATCATCGCGGACTACAAAGTAACAGCGAAGCAAATGAATCCACTTTTGGGCTTAGAGGATAAAGGTCCGCGGGGCCAATCGCTGATCGTAGGATCGCCCAAAATGTTTTCGAAAACTGTGGCGACCGTGGATAATGAAATTTATCCTCACCGCTTATTCACTACCGGTGCGATTACCGATCCAAATTATTCGGGCAAGAAATTTATTTCGCAGCGGACAGATTGGTTGGCGGCTAAGGATCATGTCATCGGAGGATTAATCCTAGAAAGAAATCGTGGACAAAATAACTTTTTGGATATGGGTGGACATGGAATGTTTAATGCTCGGCATATCGAGTTCATTGCAGAAAAGAATGGTTTTATGGATGTTCATAGTTTTTATGGGGCTGATGGACAGATTGAGCGGAAGAGAGCGGGGGCTTTGATTATGGGAGACCTTCATGTTGGTCATACCGATCAAGTCGTTTTGGAAAGTGTCCGCGAGCGTATTCGGGATTTGAAGCCTGAGTTTGTGGTTATTCATGATATTTTCAATGGGCATTCGATCAGTCATCACGAGCGGGGACGGGTGATGAGTCTGGCTGAGAAAGCTAAGAATGGAGATTTGCTTTTAGAAGAGGAGCTGAATGCGGTGGCCGCAATGGTCAATGCCATCTTGGCGACGGATTCTGATCTTAAAGTTGTAATTGTTCCATCTAATCATGATATGTGGCTGCACCGATGGCTGCAAGATGGACAATATAATGAAGAGCCGCAAAATACGGATATTGGTTTGGAGTTGGCGCTAGTCATGAGACGAAAGGAAGATCCATTAAAACATGCGCTTCTCAATCCAGGCGTGAGATTTTCAAATGATCGAGATCATGACGTTCGGCCAGCCCGAGTTGATTATCCCAACCGTGTGATTTTTCTTGATCATGGAGCCAGTTTCAAAATTGGGCCGGAGAATCGACGTGTAGAATTAGGCTTACATGGCCATGCGGGAGCAAGCGGCGCGCGAGCTACCGTGAAGTCCATGCGACGAGCTGCCGATCGAATGGTTTATGGCCATACGCATACAAGCGAAAGACAAAATGGAATTGTTAATGTGGGAACGTTGACGAGACTATCGCTTCCTTACAATCTCGATGGCGTGAGTTCTTGGGTTCATTCGATGGCCTTAGTTGGAGAGAATGGAGAGATCCAGGTTCTCGAATATATGGATACGCAGTGGTATCAAGACGCAAACTATTCAGCATTGGATGACGATGTATTCTTTCCGCTAGATTATCCGATCGTTCGTCCTGCCAAAGAGTATGGCGGCGATGAAGGTCAAGTCGACCAATGGTCCGAACACTAAAGTCTACAGGTACCGGGAGACGTTTTGTAAACCTAATGCGTTTTAGCTTCGCCCTTTTCTAGGCGAGAATGAAGCTCATCAATAATCGGCTGAAGCTTGGGCTGATCGGCGGGAATGAATTGCAGTCCGTAATATTGAATCTTCTCTTCCTTGAGAATGACTTCCTTGCGATAAAGAATCAGGCCGACCATTGCAATTGGTGATGCGGTGATGCCTTTCCACTCAAATTCAAGATTTACCCGGCGCTTTAGATTTTCGTCTTCGCTAGGTTCAAGGCGAGGATCTCGAGCCGCACAATAGACCCCACAACCTCCCGAGCTCAGGGAAACCAAAGAGTTGGCCATGGAAATTCCGCCGAGACGGAATTGCAAATCAGGAAGGTGGGCTACCGTAAATCGTGTCGCATCTCTTTGAAATTTTTCACTCATAAAATCCCTGTTCCAGTATAGAAGGCTTAAGGTCTTAGCTTAAACTAAAAATAGGCGTCGAAATAAATTAAGAATGACACTTTGCAGAGTCGTCGGTGCGCAGACGCGCTGTTGAAGCTTTTTGGCGCGTCGCATGGAAAGCATTGTGCCTGGGCACAAAATGCGCTGCGATTTAGTGGGGCGGAGGGTTTAGCGCATGAGCTAAGTGCTTGAGGCTTCTGAGATTTCTTTGAAAGTCGAAGAAATTCTCGAATGAAGTGTTTGCTTCAAAAATTAGAGGCGCCGCGTTTAGCGCAAAGGGATGTGGAGGGATGTTCGTGCGAATAAACACCAACATACTCTCTCTGATGGCGCTGCGACGATTGGCGGATACGACCCAAGCTTTTGGTCGTGCGCTCGAACGTCTCGCTTCGGGCAAGCGAATCAATCGCGCGGGTGATGATGCGAGTGGCTTGGCGATCAGTACGGGACTTGAATCGCATGTGCGTGGCCTACGGCAAGCAACCCGCAATATCAATGATGCTCGCGGAATGCTCGAAACCGCCGGCGGAGCATTAAGCGTGCAAAACGATATTCTGCAGCGGATGCGCGAGCTCGGGATACAAGCAGCCAACGGAAGCTTAGGTAGCAAGGAAAGACAATACATCAATGAAGAGTTTCAAGCCTTGCTAGAAGAATTAAACCGAACTGCTGAAACCGCGAGCTTCAATGGCCTTAAAATGCTGGACGGAAATTTTGAAGACTTAAGCATTCAAGTTGGGCCTTCGCGTGATAACGAAATCAATTTAAGTCTGCAAGGGACCAAAAGGAATGATTTGTTTCCTGATGCAAGGGAATCGCGAGGGGACCTGAGTTTCAATCTCTCACAAAGCTTTGCTTCGGCAATTGCGAATCCTCGTTCAACTCGACTTGGTGATTTTGATGAAGACGGTAACCTTGATTTGATCGTAGTAACGGGCGACGGGAACACGGGGATTCGCTTAGGTGACGGCCAAGGCCAGTTTGGACCAGCGACCATTCTCGGGGATCTTGGTAATACTGGACTTGAGGTCTCTGACTTTAACTTGGATGGACATCTAGACCTTGTTGGACGCGCTGATGGGGCCAATGCTGGAGTCATCTTACTGGGGGATGGAATGGGCGGATTTCAAAGTCCGATTACCTATGCGGGAGTGGGAGCGATTACAGGAATCTCAATTGGAGATGTAAATAACGATGGAAAAAATGACATCGTCTCGACCAGCGACAGTGGGGACCTTGTTGAGATCTTCTTGGGCGATGGGACGGGTCATGTTAGTTTATCAAGTAGCTTTGCCACATTGGGCGGTAACAGCAATGTTCTTGCGGATTTTGATGGCGATGGAAATCTCGACTTAGGCATTGCTTCGCTCCAAGTCTTTGCGGGGAATTACCTAAGCATTCATTTCGGAGATGGCAACGGTGGTTTTGGGGCGATTCAAACCTACTTTGTCGGCGATGACCCAACGGATATTGTGAGTGGAGATTTTGATGGTGATGGTGATATCGATATTGCCGTCAGTGCAATAACAGAGCAAGACATCGTCCTATTTAAGAATGATGGTAGTGGCCAGTTCTCACCCTCTCAAACGATTGATGTTGGCAGCGTTAGCAACCTCTTGTATTTGGACGTCGATAATGATGGCGATCTCGATATTGCTGGCTATGGGAAGAATTCAGAAACTCTCTCACTTTTGATCAACCATGGTAGCGGGCAGTTTAGTTTAGATGCAACATTTGTAACGGCCGGAGATTCTGGTGGCTTTGGAGAGCCAGTGACGCTGGGAGACATTAACAATGATGGGATATTGGATTTAATTAGTGCCGATACCGTGGGCAATCAAATTAACGTTTATCTTCAAGGCTCGTTTTCTGTGAAAGTTCCGCTCGTGTTGGATATTGCAACCCAGTCTCGGGCTCAAAATGTGCTTGAATACATTGATATAGCCATGACAACTTTGTCGGGTCGACAATCTTCACTCGGTTCGCAAATCAATCGCCTTGGCTATGCGGAATCCAATCTATTCCTTACGATCGAAAATCTTGAGGCGGCTAAGTCTCGAATCCTCGACACAGATATCGCCGCCGAGACCGCAGAGCTTGCGAAGCAGCAAATCTTGCAACAAGCGGGGTCGAGTGTACTCGCTCAAGCGAATGTGAGTTTGCAGATCGTACTTCAACTTTTAAAGTTCTAGGTTTACAAAACGTCTCCCGGTACCTGTAGAGGATGAGTCACATTCCTAAGGAATGTTGAAGTCGGCCTAGAGCGATCAGGGGGAAGTAGTTGCGATAGCCGTCATAGCGAAGATAAAAATGCATCGGGAATCCGGTGCCGGTAAATTCTTTTTCTTCGAGTCCATCGTAAGAAACTTTAGTCTTTAGGAATTCAAGGCCGCGCTGAATATTTTCGGCAAAGTCGTCGTTAGATTGGCGGCAAGCTTGAAGCGCCATCAGGGCCCAGGCGGTTTGGCTGGCTGTCGAAGTGCCAACAGCCGTCTCGACATGAGGTCGGTAACAATCACAATTTTCACCCCAACCACCATCTTGATTCTGAGCAGTAACGACAAAATGAATAGCTCGCTGAAGATAGGCGGCCTCTACAGGCTCGCCAATTTTGCGAAGGCCAACTACGGCCGCACAGGTTCCATACAACGTATGCACGCCCCATCTTCCGAACCAGGAACCATTATTACGTTGAACGCGTTTCAAATAACGAACGGCTCGTTGTGCGGCTTTTGTTTTGCCATAGCCCAACTCACCAAGAGTTTCCAAAACATGACCCGTGACATCGGGATTAGAGGGATCAATCAAAGACTTAAGATCCGCAAAGGGAATTTCGTTCAAAATCCACTGATCGTTATCACGATCAAATGTGCCCCAACCACCATCAGAATTTTGCATTCCAAAAATCCAGTTCAAGGCGGGTTTCAATTCATCGAGACTCATTCCGGTTCGGTGCAAAACAAGAGTTACGACGGCGCTATCATCCAAATCAGGATAGTTAGAATTATGGTACTGAAAGCACCAGGCCGCGATTGGCTCATTAGGCTTGAGTTTGGCTTTGTAGGCCCAGTCGCTTCGATGTGTTATGCGATTGTCCCACAACCATTTGCGAGCTTGCTGCATTTCCTGAGACTGCGGATCCATCCCACATTCCAAGAGCGCAAGCGTGGCAAGGCCGGTGTCCCAAACTGGGGAAACGCAAGATTGAAGAGCTGCCGAATTGCAGGACTTTGCTTCATCATCATGAGGACGAATAGTCGGACTGAGGCCTCGAGTAAGTCGGCGCAAAGCCTCCAAGCCCTTGGCAATAGGCTCACTCGATTTGCTATCGCCCATCGCATAGAGGGCCATCACGGAATTCATCATCGCGGGGACAATCCCACCCCAATCGCCGCTTTTTTCCTGGCGCTTGAGAATCCATTTTTTGGCTTTCGTTAAAGCTTGGGCCCGAAGCGGTTTAATGGGCATGACATTTTCATAAAGCGTTGCGCCCTGAGTCAGCGTTCCAAATACATTTTCCCAATTAATCCATTTCCAATCCCAAATTTTCTTTTTGATGAACCAAGATTGGTCGACCGGTAGGGCCTCTGTAAAGCTCAAATCATTTTTGTCCTCTAGTTTCAGATATAACTCATCGATTGTAAAATTCAATCGCAGCATTTTTTTGAAATGAAAAAGAATCAAAAGCGGAATGATGACGGTTCGTGACCAATAGGAAAATTCATAAATATTAAATGGCGTGCCCCGAGGGCTTAGCATGATCTCGGGAGGGATAATTGGTATGCCTTCCCACGAATACAAATCAAAAAGGGCCAGCCAAATTTTTGTAAAGACGCGTGCCTTAGGAATTCCACCATGATCCAGAATAAAGTCTTTGGCTCTCACAAGATTGGGATGCTCAGCGGAATAGCCAGCTAAGCGAAGTGCCAAATAAGATTCCACGGACGCACTAAGATTACCACTACCGCCAAGGTAGAGATTCCAAGATCCATCGGGGAGCTGTTTATCGAGTAGGAATTGGGCCAGAGGCTCAATAAGGCTCTTATCGTCTTCCTCCATCCAGCGAAGGAAAAAAATATACTCGGCATTCATCGTAACATTGTCGTCGAGCGAATAATGCCAATGACCATCCGTATGTTGACGATCAAGAACAACCTTTTGGAGGTGTTCTTTCAGGCTGCCCAAAAGATACGCAGCTTCAGCCTGAAGCTTCAAAATTGGGTTTGCATTGGCCACGATCCTGATTAACCTAGTGAGGTTATAAAACTTAGTCCATTATGCTTTTAAACTACAAAAAACTTCAGGGCTGTCATAACGAGTATATCTATTTGAATTTCTTAGATTCTTCTTTTCCGTCGACTATGGACTGGCCTGCAGTGAGTCGAAAAGTGTCGGATCGGACGACTTCCATTGGATCCGATGGCTTGATTTTGCTTCTACCACCGGAGAATTCCGCTAAAGCCGATCTCAAAATGCGAATGTTCAATGCTGATGGCTCCGAGGCTGAAATGTGCGGCAATGGGGTGCGCTGTGTAGCCAAATTGTATTTTGAAGAAAAAGCGCCTGATTCAAAAGTTCCGATTCGCGTTGAAACCTTGGCCGGTATTCGGGAGTGCTTTGTACTGGACCATGACAATCCTGAGCGATTTAAAATTAAGGTGAATATGGGACGACCAAGTTTTCTTCCCGCAAATATTCCCGTGGATTTTGATGATGTCGTTGTCGTGAACGAAGAGTTTGAGGTCGATGGAAAAACTTTTTTAATGAGCTGCGTGTCGATTGGGAACCCTCATTGTGTCATCGAAGTGAAAGATCTGGATGCATTTGATGTAGAGCGCTACGGTCGGCAAATCGAAAAACATCCCGCTTTTCCTAAGGGGATCAATGTTGAGTTCGTCGAAATGAAAGATGATCTTATTTTTCAGCGCACATGGGAGCGGGGCTCTGGGGAAACTAAGGCCTGTGGCACTGGGGCTTGCGCCGTGGGGGTTACGATGGTCTTTCGTAACCGAATTGATAGTCCCGTGGATATTCGTCTCAAAGGCGGGGATCTTCGTGTGGAATGGGATGGTCTTCGCGAAGTCTGGCTTACCGGTGAGGCCGTCAGTATGAGCTCTGGTCAAGTCGAGATCTAAAGCCCCCATACCGGGAGAAGTTTTGTAAACTTTACATAGCCCAGCTATCAGATAGCTTTAAAATGGCCTAACGGCTGGTACTTTTCTTGCATTTATATGGTCTTGCCGTGAGAGAAGAAGAAGTCCTTAAAGAGAATAGTTTTCCAGGTTTAGACAAACGCTTAGGTAGCATCATGATCGATAAGGGATTTATTGATATGAAGCAGTTGAGTTCAGCCTTGTTGGCCCAACAGGAATTGATGGTCAAAAATGCCAAAAGTTTAAAATTGGGTGAAATCTTGTTATTTTCTCAGCAAGTTAGCCCCACGCAATTGCGCGCGGCGCTTAGTTTGCAAGTTCATCGATCCATGCAATCCCAGAACGAGTCTCTAAAAATCAATCAATTAGCGAGAGCCAAAGAGCGAGCTCATAAAGCATCACGAGTCAAACCCCAAAGCTTTTGGGCCAGCTTAAAAGCTAAGTTGAAAATTTAATCTAAATCGGGACCCAATGAATCAAGCCGTAGGTTGAGTGGCTTCGCCTTCGCCTTCGCCTTCGTCTTCATGAAGAGCATCGTAGGACGTAAAATCAAACTCAGTTTCTTCAGGAATTTCTTTCAAAAATTTAGCAAACTCTTCTCGAGTCATGAACTTTTCGTCCATCTTCTTCTCGGTCAAACGAGAGTCAAATCGTCGCTCATTGGTTTCTTTGATAAGTTCTTCCCAGCCAGATTTTGATGACATATATAGCTCCTTAGCGCCTCAGGTCCAAATCGGTCAATGGCTTTAAGCCACCTTTAGAGGCTTATAACGGATAGGTTTAGGCAGGGCATCCTTACCCAGACGCTTGAGGCGATCCTCCTCGTAATCCGAGTAATTCCCCTCAAAATAGACCACTTTGGAGTCCCCTTCGAAGGCCAGTATGGCCGTCGCAATTCTGTCCAGAAACCAGCGATCATGCGAAATCACCACCGCGCATCCGGCGTAGTGATTAAGGGCTTCTTCTAAGGCTCGCAGTGTATGAACATCCAAGTCATTGGAAGGCTCATCTAGTAAAAGAAGATTCGAGCCTTCCCGAAGCATTTTGGCCAACAAAACTCGATTACGCTCTCCGCCGGAGAGGATCCCCACTTTTTTCTGCTGTTCATCACCCGAAAACATCCAGCGTGATACATAGGCCCGTGCATTAATCTCGCGTTTGCCTAATTTGATAATCTCGTCACCCTGCGAAATTTCATCAAAAATACTATGATCGGCTTGAAGGCTATCGCGGGTCTGTTCGGCATAGGCAATCTTGACGGTTTCCCCGACTTTGACCTCGCCAGAATCCGGCTTTTCGGCACCAACAATCATTTTGAACAAAGTAGTCTTTCCAGCGCCATTGGGTCCAATCACACCGACGATTCCACCACGAGGTAGAGAAAATGTAAGATCTTCAATAAGCAATCTATCGCCAAAGGCTTTGCCTACATTTGTAAACTCCACGACATTGTTTCCAAGTCGAGGCCCAGGAGGAATATAAATTTGGAGATTTTCAATTTCCTCTGTTTCGCCCTCCGCGAGCATCTTCTCGTAAGCCGAGATTCTTGCTTTGGATTTAGCGCGTCTGGCCGAAGGCGAGGAATTAATCCATTCAAGCTCGCGTCGCATGGTTTTGGCGCGCTGGTCCTTTTCGCGTTTTTCAACTTCGAGTCGAGCCTCCTTCTGTTGAAGCCAAGAGGTGTAGTTGCCCTTAAATGGCAAGCCTTCTCCGCGGTCTAACTCCAAAATCCATTCCGCAACATTGTCCAAAAAGTAGCGATCATGGGTGACAGCAATAACGGTCCCGGCATAGTTCTTGAGGTGAAGTTCTAACCAACTCACAGATTCGGCATCGAGATGGTTAGTAGGCTCATCCAACAGTAAAACATCGGGCTGCTCCAATAGTAGGCGACACAAGGCAACCCGACGCCGCTCGCCTCCTGATAAATGCGTAACTTTAGAATCTAGCGGAGGAAGCCGGAGAGCTTGACTGGCGACTTCGAGTTGGCGCTCCATTTCCCAGCCATTGCAGGCATCAATTTGTTCCTGAACTTCAGCCTGTCGGGCGATCAACTTCTCCATATCTTCAGGAGACATTTCTTCTGCAAAGCGCGCGTTGATCGTTTGAAATTCAGCCAGCAAGGCGCCAACCTCTTTCATCCCTAGGGCCACATTTTCGCCGACGGTTTTGCTT